>Ga0209491_10008787_pt1 | contig 12636 bp, 10 predicted proteins | sample BON02_FD_187213 | JGI IMG/M metagenome (GOLD analysis project Ga0209491, IMG submission 187213) | Freshwater microbial communities from Lake Bonney liftoff mats and glacier meltwater in Antarctica - BON-02 (SPAdes) (version 2) | ecosystem: Environmental > Aquatic > Freshwater > Ice > Glacier... | reverse complement strand
CAAGTGTACAACTGGCGATCAGACGCTAAATCAGGAGCTATTATGAGTATTAAAAATCAAGGAGATCTCCATTCTAAAGCTGAATTGGAAATGCTTAGAAAGGAAAATGATGAGTTGAAGAAAGCCCTTGGGGAATCTACGCTAGACATCAAGATTCTAAAAAAAAAGTTGGAAATGGATCAACTACGAAACAAGAAATTGAGTCGTTATCCAGAGAATTCGCAGTCAGTATGAATAGGACTATTGCGATTCTAGGCATCGCCAAATCCACTATCTATTATAAGGCAAAGGACTACCCAGAGCGTAAAAGAACAACTCGAAAACAACTCTGTGAACAAATGAAAGTTGCCATTCTGGAGATCACTGCAAAGAAGTCTACCTATGGAATCCCTAGAGTAAAGGCCTTATTAAAACGAGATTATGGCTTAACTGTGACCAAGTACATGCTACATCGGTATATGAAAGAAGAAGGATTACTAATTACCCGCAACCGAACCAGAGGCAGCAGCAGGCCACATACTGGTCAGATCGCAGTGGAGGTTCCAAACACCCGATGGGCGAGTGACATTACTTCGATTAAATGTTGGAATGGGGAAAAGATTCGGGTAGCCTTTCTGATGGATTGTTGTGACAGATCAATTATAGCCTGGAGGGCAGGAAAGCATATGCAGGCAGTTGATATCGAATTAATGGTTCAAGAAGGGTTAAACAGCCGTTTTGGAACCAATTTACCAGCCATTGGTCAGTTACAATTTTTACACGACAATGGGCCAGAATTCATAGAGAAGATCTTGAAGAAAAGCCTGAAATCATGGAATATAGACGATTGTAATACCCCAACCTATTCTCCACAATCCAATGGAATGTGTGAAGCTTTGAATGGAACATTTAAAAGGGACTATGTGTATGAGAGCTGTCTGGATAATGCACAAACCGTACTCAAGCAGATACCAAAATGGGTGGAAGAATACAACACTTTTGCCCCTCATTCTGCCTTAGAAATGAAAACACCAAATGAATTTTATAACTTTAAAATCGCAGCGTAACTAGTCCAGATTTTAAGCGGAAAGAGCATTGGGAGAGCGGCAATAGGAACGAAATTGATCTGGTAGCGATCAATTCTCAAGAAAAACGAGCTGTAATCGCTGAGGTAAAAGTCAATTCCTCCAAAATCAGTATTGCCAAATTGCAGGAAAAATCAGTAACGCTTGTAAATAAATTAATAGGCCATCAGGTAGAATATTTAGGACTTTCTATTGAGGATATGTAATCGGCTGTTGTGAATCTAAGCAATGCGGCCTTGTAAATACAGGTCGCTCCTTCAGAGCTCATGATCTAACTTATTCTATATATCCCAAATTGCATTTGGGGCTGATACAGGACGCGCCTACAGCGCTTTTCGGAGTAGCACAGACTTGAAAGATATAGTCTTGATTTACAGTAACGTTCCAAAATTGCTGAAGGAAATTTCTGTAATAGCCCAGAATGAAATTCTGGGTTAACCATTAATTCGATGTTTTAAGAGTGCTGAAGACACGATCTGTAATGTATTCCAAAAGTGAGTCCACTATCAAAATGTATTTCTACTGGAGAAAATACTATTTGGGTAAATTTTATGCGGTTATTTTCTGAACCCAAAAAACGAATTCTAAACTGCCATTGTACCTTTCACGAGCAGATCTATTTTTAAAATGATCATCCGAAAAGCTCTAAAAGACGATTCTGAATCAATTTCACATCTTTTTATGCTAGCCTCAGGAGAGGTAATATGCAAGTTCATCGGAGAACAAAACCCAACCAAAGCTCAGGATTTTTTATATCACTTCGTAAACAGCGAACAAAACCAATACTCGTATACTAATTGCTACGTGGCCGTAGAAAAGGATGTAATTATAGGTGCAATTTTGGTCTACGATGGAGAAAGATTGCAGGAATTGCGAAAGCCAGTCTTGGATCATATTCATGCCAATCTTTATCCTGAACTGTAAATCGAAGATGAGACCCACGCTGGAGAATATTACATAGCCTCTATTGGTGTATCACCTCTACAAGAAGGCAAAGGAGTTGGTTCAAAATTGCTTCAGTTGGTCATTCAAGAAAAGGTTATTTCCGAAGGCCAAACCCTAGGCTTGCTAGTCGACAAGCGAAACCCAAGTGCGAAAAAGTTGTATTTACGATTGGGATTTAAGCCTGTTGGGGAGAAGACAGTTTTGGGACTATCGCTAGTCCATTTGCAGATGACCGAGTATTCATTTGAAGAGTAAAACACTCGAAATGAAATTGTTTTGGCGAGACTAAACAGGTTCTTTGCTAATCTTATTTCGGATAGCTTCAGCGACAAAGCTGTTTAACGAAGTTTGGGATTCCATAGCCAGTAACGCTGCCTGTTGATGCAAATCAGCCGAAATCCGTACGTTGAAACTCCCTTTAAACGGTTTATCAGGAGACTTTTCAGCTAGCTTACAATCCGCCAAATAAAGGTCAACTGCCTCTTGAAAATCGGCTTCCAATTGCTTTCCTGTTTCACCCTCATAGGATATCAATCCCTGCAAACCCAATACTCTCCCATATAGCAATCCATCCTCCGCACTATACTCTATGCTTCCTGTATATCCTTTGTGTTCCAAATATTTCATAATGCCAATATTTCTTTGATCTGTCGCACCTGATACATCTTCATAATCCCACTTGGGTGCGGTTTATGAAGCATAATGGGAACTCCGCCCCTGTCTTCGAATTTCACCCTTGAACCGGAGGTTTTTCCTTTCTTCACCTCCTCAAAGCCAAAGTGTCCAAGAAGTCTTACCTCTCATCGTAATGAAAATCAGATGGTATACTCAAAAACCTTGTAATCAGTTTTTCTTTCTTAGACATAATTCAAAGTAACTGGATATAGTTGCAAATTCCAATTTTTTTTTATCTGGCTGTAGACTGAGTGGACATCAGACAATCTCAAACATAATCAGTCATATCAATCCAAATTTCTTGAAGCAATAAACCGGATTTGGAGGATTTGCCCTTCCTGAGAAATAGCTGAATAGATTAGCTCAAAGAGAAATAAAAAGAAAAGCCCGTTTTCCTTAGATATAAAAAAAAGTCCGGAAAACCGGACTCTGAATCAATACTTCAAACTCTTCAAATAAGCGATACTCTTCGGGAGATTTTCCAACTCCTTGTCGCTTTCATCTTCGATAAACATGTGCTTGATTCCAATTTTATTGGACTCCCGAAGGATTCCCGGAATATCCAATTGGCCAGTTCCCAAAGGCACATCATTCTCAGGCCCAGTCAACCCGGTCATATCTTGAGGCGCTCCTTTTCGGAAATCTTTCAGATGTAGCGAAATCCAACGGTTTCCGTACTTTTTCAACAATGCAACCGGATCTGCGCCTCCAAAATATGTCCACATTACATCCATTTGAAGTTTTACATCTTCAGGATTGGTATTTTCCACCAAGTAGTCAAATAAAGTCCCTTTTTCATACGGTTGAAATTCGTAGCCATGAACATGATATTTAAAGATGATTCCATTCTCTTTGAGAACTTTTCCACCTGCATTAAAAACCTCAATCGCTCGATCGGCATCGGCTTTGGAAAACTTACCTCGCTTATGAGGAATCCAAGCGCACATCACGTATTTCGCGCCCAAGGCTTTGGCTCGGTCCGCCACTGCTTGTGGATCTTTTTCTAAGTCTTCAAAACCAGTTCCAGTGCCAAGGATAGTGATTCCTCGATCATTCAGCATTTGCTTAAACTCAACTGGGGTGGATCCTTTTGGCACGCCACCTTCATATTCCTTAAAGCCTAACTCTTGGATAATATCGAGCGTCTCGGGAATTCCATTTTTCCATTGATCGCGGAAGGTGTAGGCTGCAATTCCCAACGGAGCTTGCAAGAGCGGATCTCCCTTTTTCTGAGCAAAACTCATTTCTGTCAAGCCAAAGCTCAACAACAGCACCATCACTACATTTATTTTCTTCATGATTACATTTTTAGATTTTAAAAGAAATCCAGTTCGACATTTCCACATTTCAACAGTTCCACATTTCAACAGTTCGACAGTTCATCAATTCCCCAGTTCATCAATTCCCCAGTTCGACATTTCAACAGTTCCACACTTCAACAATTCCCCAGTTCGACATTTCCACAATTCACCAGTTCCACACTTCAACAATTCCCCAGTTCCACATTTCAACAGTTCCACAGTTCCAAATTTCAACGATTCCACACTTTAACAGTTAGACAGTTCCACAGTTCGACATTTCAAAAATTCACCAGTTTACGTTCAAATACTGATCCGTGCCCGTGCTCAAAGCTCCATCTGCCATTTACAATCAGCGAATACCAAACCACTATTACTATGACTGAGCTTCCAATTAATTGTAGTAATTTTCTTCTGTTCAATGGCTTATTTCAAAAATAATACTGCCTACAGATAAGTCATTGATTCCTGAAAGTTCTGTGAAATATATTATTCTTCATCAATGGGAAAATGATAAGATTAAATTCTAAAATCACCTGAGCGGTCGGAGTAACCTTATCGAATACTCTTCCTTCCTAAAACAGAGCTTCTTAGCGTCTCTTAAGTTTAGCCTCAGTTCACGACTCAAAAAAAACTCACTTGCGTCAAAACACAAGTGGGTTTAAAAATACTATTCAAAAGACGCTGCTTTTAAAATAGTTATTTTCTATAGTCCAAAGGTGGCTTTCGATCTCCGGTCAAAGCTTCATACATGAATCCAGCTCCTCTTCTTCGGTCAAGTTCGGCTTTTGCTTTTAGGGTTACAGATGGATCTTTGAAAATATCCATCGCCGTTAGCGTCAAAGTTTTTGCAGCCACCATCATCCCTTTCTGACCGATACTCATTCCTCCGGCAGCTACGGCCTGCCAAGTGTGGGCAGAGGTTCCAGGAATCCAAGTTGCAGTTCCCAAACCAGCGGTTGGAACCAACCAGCTTACATCTCCAACATCCGTGGATCCGCCAGATCCTTTTTCATTCACTTCAAAAGGAGTGATTACTGCCGCATCATCCGGTGAAGCGATGACGCCTTCAGGATAAGTTTTGATAATTCCCTCTGCAAACGTACGCTCATCGGCGGAATAGTTTATCCCTCCTACTTTCTCCAGGTTTTTAAACATGATTCGAGATAATGTTTCATTTGGCATCAGATTATATACGCCGTTGATAATCTCATATTCCATTCGTGTCTGCGTCCCTAAAGCTGCACCCTCGGCAGTTTTGATCATTCGCTGAAAAATCTCTTTAACAACTCTTGCGTCAGGGTGTCTCACATAGTGATAAGATTCTGCAAAGGCAGGAACCACATTTGGAGCCTCACCTCCACGGGTAATTACATAATGCATCCGAGTCTCCATTGGCACGTGCTCCCGCATCAGATTGACCATAAAATTCATTGCTTCAACTCCATCCAAAGCAGATTTACCTCGCTCAGGAGCAGCAGCAGCATGAGAGGCTACACCATAGAATCGGAATTTGGTAGAAATATTTGCAAGTGAGGACGTAGCTCCAGCCTCATTGTCTGATCCTGGATGCCAATGCAGCATTGCATCCACATCATCCATTAGACCTGCTTTTGCCATATAGACTTTTCCTCCTCCGCCTTCTTCAGCTGGAGTACCATAGACTCTGAGTGTTCCTTTGATGTTATTTTCTTTCATCCACTCCATGGTAGCGATGCCAGAGGCAACCGATGCTGCACCAAATAAATGATGCCCACAAGCATGACCTGCTCCACCTTCGACCACAGGTTCACGGAATGGAACTGCTTTCTGGGATACTCCAGGCAATGCATCGAATTCTGCCATGATTCCGATCACTGGTTTACCTGAGCCGTATTCGGCTACGAAAGCTGTGGGAATATCCGCTACTCCACCCTTTATATTGAATCCACCATCTTTCAGCGTTTTCTGAAGCAAAGCCGAACTTTCCGTTTCCAAGTATCCAAGCTCAGGATTCGACCAGATTTTCATAGCGAGATCGCCGTAGAAATCTGCCTTGGAGTCAAGCTTGGACAAAACCTTATTTTCTTGAGCCAAAGTCAGAAAAGGCAAAAAGGCAAGTGCTAATAAGTAAATTTTCTTCATGATTTTTTGAGATTTGAATATTGAAAAATAGTGAATGTATTCAGCATTGAGCTTAAGAATTTGAAAAATCAAGTTATTACAGGGATAAAAGGCATCCTTTGAAAAACTGAAATGCTACAGCGACGTTTTACTAGTTAAGTTTTTAATTTCACCCAAAAACCCTGACCTTTACATTTATCATGAAGCAACTATTTTCCATTACAATGCTTTTATTTTTCTTCCTCGGACAGGTCAATTTGTCTTGGGCGAAGCATTATTGTGGAGATATATTGATTACTAGTGAGGTAAGTGTTGCTCCGGAAAAAAGCGATTGTTGCGGGGATGAATCTACAAAAATCATAGAATGCTGTGAAGATCAGATCACCATGGCAGACTCTGACGATCACTTCAGCAAATCTGAGTTTCAAGTTTCTGTTTCGCCAGATTTTGTTTTAGCCTACACTCTAACTTTTTTTCGCATTCTTATACCAGAGACTGCAGTTAGTTCTCATCAAACTGATCACGAGAATCTCCCCATTTCAGATTTCCAACTTCTTCACCAGTCCTTTTTGATTTAAGATTGCTTGTTTTCACCCTCCCATGCGAGGGATTGAAAATCTATTTTTCACCAAGCAAATTTTATGAAAACGCTCATCACACTACTAATATTAGTTATTCCATTCTTAGCAATGGGTCAAAGAACAGTCAAAGGAATCGTCAGATCCAGTGACAATGAAGCTTTAATCGGAGCTACTATTCAAACCCAGGGCAAAACAAATGGAGCTGTTACTGACATCTCTGGGAAATTTCAATTGGAAGATGTAGCCACTTCCGAACTCCTTATTATCTCCTATCTCGGATACAAAACGGATACTGTCAAACCTATTTTCGATGCAGAAATGAGCATTACACTCATAGAATCTGATGCTGCCATGAAGGAGGTTTTGATCCGAGGCCGCTCCGAAAGTGTGATAGATGAGGCTCCATTTCTAAGTATCCTAATCACCGAGGCGGAACTCCAAAAGGCTGCCTGCTGCAATCTTTCCGAGAGTTTTGAGACCAATGCCTCGGTGGATGTCTCTTATGCAGACGCTGTGACGGGAACTAAGATGCTCCAAATGATGGGACTAGATGGACGCTATGTGCTGATCAGTCGCGAAGGAATCCCTAATATCCGAGGACTAAATTCCCGTCAGGGTTTGACTTATGTGCCCGGCACTTGGATCCAATCCATCGACGTAGGTAAAGGTGCCGGCACAGTGATCAATGGCTATGAATCCATGACAGGACAGATCAACGTGGATTTATTCAAACCAGAATCCATGGACAAATGGTACTTGAATGCCTACCTCAATTCCTTTGGAAGGCTTGAGCTCAATGCCAATCATCAGATTCCCATCTCTGAAAAATGGAGTACTGGAGTGCTATTTCATGCTTCGCAAATCAATTCGGAAATCGACAACAACGACGATGGATTTATGGATCTACCCAAAAGCCGGCAAATCAATCTGCTAAATCGCTATAAATACGAAGGCGATCGATTGATGGCTCAAATAGGAGTCAACCTATTCGTTGCAGATAATGCCGGCGGTCAATTGGGATTTGGGTTCAAAGATGATCTAGCCACAAGCTCACAATATGGCTATGAGTTGGATACCAAAAAAGCCGAGTTGTTCGGAAAAGTAGGAATGATCTATCCGAGTAAACCCACTCAGAGTTGGGGATTACAATACACCTTTTCCTACCAAAATTTTGAAGGCGGTGCGGGTCGCAGATTGTATTCAGGAACTGAAAAAACAGCACATGCCAATTTTATCTATCAGAATATCATTGGCAACAGCTTTCACCAGTACAAAACCGGAGCAAGTTTCCTCTATGATGATTTTGATGAAAGCTTCAATACCAATACTCCGGAAGGCTTGGATTCCACCTTTGTGCGAACAGAGAAAGTCCCTGGAGTATTCTTCGAATATAATTTTATCCCCAACGAAAACGTCACGATCGTAGCAGGAGCACGGACAGATTTCCATAATTTGTTTGGTACCTATTTCACCCCTAGAGTTCACGCAAGATGGGCTTTCACACCTAACCTTACCCTTCGCGGATCTGTGGGAAAAGGATACAGAACTCCTAATGCACTGATGGAAAATAGCATGATTTGGGTTTCTTCAAGAGATATTCAATTCAACGCCGCATTGCAGCCTGAGATCTCATGGAATAGCGGTTTGAGTTTGGTAGGGAATTATACTGTCGCTGAAAAGCTACTTTCGGTAGTCGTAGACTATTTCTATACCAACTTCCAAAGCCAACTTGTCTACGATCAGGATGTGAGTTCAAATTTGTTGGTGATCGACAATCTCCAAGGCGCGTCATTTGCCAAAAGCTTCCAACTTGAAGCCAGTTATCCTTTGACACCTCGTTTGGAGATGAAAGCTGCCTACAAGAATTACCAGAACTTGATGACCACCAATGGCGTTCTTCAACAGGTGCCATATCAAAGTCAAGATCGTTTCTTTCTGAATATGTCCTATGCGACAGATTACGACAAGTGGAAATCTGATCTGACAGTAAACTGGAATGGTGCTATGCGATTGCCTGATACCAGTGACAGTCCGATGGACTTTCGCCTACCAGCCAAGTCGCCGAACTTCTATCTGGTCAATGCGCAGATTTCTCGCGGATTCAGATGGGGCAGTATTTATGTGGGAGGCGAAAATATTTTAAATTTCAGACAAAATAATCCAATAGTAGATGCTCAAAACCCTTTTGGGCAGAACTTCGACGCTTCAATGACTTGGGGGCCAATTGCAGGAAGAATGATCTATACAGGATTCAGGTATAAGATAAATTAAGGACAGAAGACGAGTGGATAGTTAATAGATCGATATTTATACAAAAGAGGAATTTTCTCGATTTCCAAGGACTATGGTCTTTGAAATTGAAACTCCTCAAAACTTATAAACAAGAACAAAACCATGAAAAAACTTACAATAATGCTCGTGATGCTCTTTGGAGCACTAGCCGCACAGGCTCAGGTAAAAACAGTCGCCATTAAAACTTCCGCAATCTGCGAGATGTGCAAAGCGACACTCGAAAAGGATTTTACTTTCGAAAAGGGTGTGAAATCTGTCAATCTGGATATGGAAACCAAAGTACTCAATATTGCTTATTTAGAGTCAAAGACCAATCCGGATGTATTGAGAAAACGCGTCACGATGGTGGGTTATCATGCTGACAGTTTGAAGCGTGACCCGAAAGCATACGAAAAGCTGGACGAATGCTGCAAAGACGGTGCACATGACAACGATCCTCCGAAGAAGAAAAAGGACGGAAATTAAAAAATAAGTCATCCATTAAATTGGGTGGCTTTTTTTTGGCTTTTTTTAACCACCAAGGGCACAAAGGTTTGACGGAGGACGCAAAGAAATTTAATTTGGAAATTTTATCATTCAGTTTCAAATATTCCTTCGGAATGCAGCTCTTCGATTATGAGTTTTTTATGAAATAGTTTAACCACTAAGTGTAAAGTTTCACCACATTATTGTGGTGAAACTTTACACTTTATAATTAAAATATAATCTGGTAAACGACAAAATATCAAATTATCTTTGTCTTATATAATTAATAATACCTCCTTTTAAAATGATTTCAATTTGTCTGTTACTGATGTTGAATGCCAGCTGAATTTCTATTCCTTTGCCAACTACAGTAGCGGTTATTGAATCACTATTTTTGATGGTTTCCCTAATATTTTCTATCCTTAAAACATCCCCTTGTTCCAGTTTATCCCAATCATCTGCATTTTTAAACTCAAAAGGAACAATGCCAAAATTGATTAGGTTTTGCCAGCCAATACGTGCGTAGGATTTAGCGATAGTAAACTTTTGCCCCAAATACTTGGGAGCCAATGCAGCATGCTCTCTGCTGGAGCCTTGAGCATAATTTTCACCTGCGATAACGCAAAAGCCTGTATAGTTTTTTTGATTTTCAATGGCGCGATCATAAAAACTTTCATCAATCGCATAATAAGCAAACTTGCTTATCTCTGGAATATTTGAACGCAAAGGCAGCACATCGGCACCTGCTTTTAGTATTCCATCGGTTGAAATATTGTCATCCATTTTCAATAAGATGGGAATTTCCATTTCATCGGGAAGAGCCTCAAAATCAGGAAGTGTTTTAATGTTTGGTCCTTTAATTAATTCAGTAGAAACCCCATTAGGGGCAATTAGCATATTATTGTTTATCTTAATATGAGTAGGTTCTTCCCATTTGGGATATGAAATATTCCTGAGTGTTTCCAGTTCTCTCGGATCAGTGATTTCTCCCATTAGTGCCGCAGCAGCAGCGGTTTCTGGGCTACATAGATAGACTTGGTCTTCGAGTGTTCCAGAACGTCCGGGAAAATTACGAGGCATTGTTCGGAGACTAATCGTATTGGTAGCAGGTGCCTGCCCCATACCAATACACCCCATACAACCGGATTGATGAAGTCTTGCACCTGCAGCAACCAATGGCCCCAGAGCTTTCATTTCCATTAAATTTTCCAATACCTGACGAGAAGATGGGTTAACATCAAATGATATATGAGGAGACAGCACATTTCCTTTTACAATTTGAGATACAATCCAAAAATCGCGCAGTCCGGGATTGGCAGAAGAGCCAATAACGACTTGGGCTACTTTTAATCCGCTTACCTCTCTTACCGGAACTACTTTTCCTGGACTGCTGGGAAGTGCAATTAAAGGTTCTAGCTCAGATAAATTTATTTCTTCGTAATGATCGTAGGTTGCCCCTTCATCAGCTTCCAGTTTAATCCAGTCAGCCTCTCTTCCTTCTCTGACTAGGAATTCGCGGGTGATGTCATCGGAGGGGAATACAGAAGAAGTAGCACCTAACTCCGTACCCATATTTGTTATAACATGTCGATCCCAGGCACTCAAGCATTTCAGGCCCTCACCATAATACTCTAATATATATCCTCGCCCTCCAGTTACATCATACCTTCGGAGCATTTCTAAGACAATGTCTTTAGCACTTATCCAGTCGGGCAGCTTTCCAGTGAGCTTGATGCCCATAATTTTTGGCATTTTAATATAATATGGCTCACCTGCCGAAGCCAGCGCTACATCCAATCCACCTGTACCCATTGCAAGCATTCCTATGCCACCGCCAGCAGGAGTATGGCTGTCCGAGCCCAACAGAGTTTGCCCGGGTTTACCAAAACGTTCCATATGTACAACATGGCTAATTCCGTTTCCAGACTTACTAAACCAAAATCCAAAGCGAGCTGCGGCTGACTGCAGAAAGATATGATCATCCATGTTCTTATAGTCCGTTTGAAGTAGATTGTGGTCTACATACTGAACTGCTATCTCTGCTTTGCTCTTTTTTAATTTAAAAGCTTCCAATTCCAGCATAACTAAGGTGCCAGTTGCATCTTGCAGTAACACTTGATCGATTTTTAATCCGATTTCGTTTCCAGGATTCATCTCACCTGACATAAGATGAGCACTGATCAATTTTTGACTAAGGTTTTGGGTTTTCATAATTGAATGCTTTTTTTTGACTGTGCTACAACTTTTGCTAGATGGTTTATTACTTAGTACTAAGATAGTCAAAAGGTACTAAGTGGAGGAAATTCGGTGAAATTTCTGTGGTAATCATTAAACTCTTTCCAATAATGAAAGATAAACCATGATTCAATAGTTTTTGTAAATTACTAATTACCGGTGTCCAAGTAAAACTAAAACTCTGAAAAAATATGCCCAATTTAGTTCAAAATGAACATTTCAATTCCTTTCTGTAAACCACCTCCCTATCGAACCATCAAGGACATATCCCCTGGCGAGGTACGGGGAAATTTCCAAATACGCATTTCTAAGCCGCTTAATTTCCAAATATGAAATTTTGTTGGACGTCAGTAATTATTTATTTACGTTCTATTACTTATAATTTAATAATAGATTTCTTATGTCACCCATAGCATTTTCAGTTAGTGAACTTACGTCTCTATTCATTAAAATTAGTACTGCATCCTGCTTTTCTAAATCGAAATAAGCATTAGTGTAAACACCAAGATCAGAATCAGAATAATCTGTCAAACCGGTTTTATTATCTATCCAGAAAAAACGTTGTCGAGTACTTATTGAATCGGGAAGTTTAAGTCTAAACATCTCATTAAAGAAATTATCTGAGAGTAAATTATAATCATCATTTTTCCCTTTATTGAAGGTTCCACACCGAATTTAATGAAAACAGGACATTTAAATAATAGTTATTTTCTGAAATAAATCATTTAAAGAGATGCTGATAAGTGTATAGCTTATTCTTGAAAACTTCCTATTAATGGTTTTGGCTAATATTAACTATGTTTACCAGGGGTATAACTCAAAAAGTTAAAAGCCTATGGTCTGGGTGCAGGTAGTGAATTCAATGTTATGTCCGGAATAACCGCTGCTCTAAATCAGAAAGGTATTAGGTATGGTCTTTTTCCAATAATTATCTATTACAAACCTAAAGGTCGGGCATATAGGCGAGAACCGTCTGGT
>Ga0209491_10008786_pt1 | contig 12636 bp, 11 predicted proteins | sample BON02_FD_187213 | JGI IMG/M metagenome (GOLD analysis project Ga0209491, IMG submission 187213) | Freshwater microbial communities from Lake Bonney liftoff mats and glacier meltwater in Antarctica - BON-02 (SPAdes) (version 2) | ecosystem: Environmental > Aquatic > Freshwater > Ice > Glacier... | reverse complement strand
CCTCCCGACATAACTCGTCTTTGAACTCCTGGGCGAAACGTCGACGTGTGGCGGACATGCTGTTCTCTCTTTCAGTGACACCCTCATTTTAAGAGGGCCCACTGTCCGAAAACACCGTGGCAGTCCAACCCACCAAGCTCGTTGATGCGTCAAACTCTGCAGACCTTTGGGGGTTCCAGTATCCATTCGGTGCACCCAGAAGCCAATACTGGCCCCAGTCCTTAACCGTGAACGACCAAATATCCATCCGACCGTGAAAATTCGAACTTCGGCCGAGCCTTTCAAACACTCCCAGAACCTGACCTGCGAGCAATGCTGCAGGGACCAGGCCCAGCGAAATAGGAAGCAAGGAGATCCGCCACCCGCGTGGTAGCCGATGAACGAGAACGCTGCCGGTGACCAACACCATACAAATTCCAGTCGCACCCAGCGCCGTCAGGGAATCCAGGGCCACGAGGTGGACGAGCAGGTAAACCAAAATTGCAACGCCGACCAACAGGACCAATCGGGTTTTTTGATAAACCTCAGTCGAGATTAGGTACCAAAGGGCTGCGATTCCGAGACCCACAATTGCTGCGACATCGTTCTTATGCATGAACAGAGTGACAAGCTTCGTTCCTTCAAGAACTGAGAGGTCGCTTCCTACTAATGCGGGAACGGAAGCGAGGGAAGCAACCACTGTTGCATGGACCGCAAAAGCAAAAAGAGCGTTGGCTAGTCCAAAGATAGGGACGAGATGTCTCGCAATCGCCACAATGGACAGCATCCTCACAAATTCCAGAGCTTCATCAGGACTGAGATCAGTGACGAGTTCTCCCATAAAAAGGGTCACGATGAAAATCAGCAATAGCGCGTCCATCAAAGAAAACTTTGGCAGCCCTTGTCGGGAAAAGGCCACCAGGAATAACAACAGCGCCAGTAGCAGGAAGGCGAGGGTGGGAATCAAAAACGGACCAAGCGTAGCCATAAAAAGCCCCACCAGGAACACCACCGAGGATGCGTGCTCAAACGGACTGTTCATCACCGTCGGGAGAAGTTCACTCTTCCCGCCTTTGATGGAGTCGAGGTCTGGTTTCCCCTTGGCCCCGAGGTCCTTTTCCCTCATGCCAATCGGACGGACCCGGCCTTTTTCATTCATGAAGACTTCCTATTCGGCTAAGAAGCGCGACGTGCGCGAGCGGCGCGACGCTTGAGCGCGCGACGCTCGTCCTCGCTCAGTCCACCCCAAACCCCTGAATCCTGGTTGGTGTCGAGTGCGTACTGCAGGCAATACTCCGTTACGGGGCAGTGTGAGCAGACGGCCTTAGCGCGGTCGATCTGCTCGACAGCGGGGCCGGTGTTGCCAACGGGGAAGAAAAGTTCTGGGTCTACTGTTAGGCAGGATGCTCTGTCGCGCCAATCCATCAGTGCTCCTTGGGGTTCTTAGTCGGGTGTTTTCGCACCGGGTCAGGACTTGAGGAAGTACTTTTCGATGAGGGTGGCCCGGGGGTTTCTCAGGTGGGCCACTCCGGTGTGAACGCCACAACAACAGGAGATAGACTCCCACAAAATGACCCGCTAATCAAGAGTTTTGTAGAAAATTCCCATGAAACCATCAATTTTCAAACTACCCGCCGTTTTGTTTGTGGCGCTTGTCTTAGTCCTCGAAACCCTTGCAACCGCTGCGATTACGGGTCTGGTGGTGTGGGAAATAACCACTGCTACTCCTGATTCAATGGCCAGCGCTATCGGACTCGCTGTTCTGGTCGTTGGAGCACTGGCGTGGATTGCGGTGACCACTATCGGGTTCATCCGAGGAAAGGCCTCCTCCAGAGGCTCAGCCCTTGTCTGGCAGATTTTGCAAGCAGCACTCGGGGTAGCGAGCAACCAGGGCGTATTCGCACGGCCGGACATCGGTGGAGCATTGCTAGTGCCAGCGCTTGTGGTTATTGCTTTGCTCTTGTTCTCAAAAACTGTGAGCAACCATCTTGGGACTGCATCCGCGGACTAGACCCCCAGTTTTTGTTTCAAGCCCTTTACGTGACCGGTCGCTTTCACGTTATACAGCGCGTGAGTGAGTAAACCGGTTTCGTCAATGACGAAGGTTGAGCGAATAACCCCCATGACTGTCTTGCCATACATGGACTTCTCGCCATAAGCGCCATAGGCTTTGTGAACTGCGAGATTAGGGTCGCTTAGCAAGGGAAAAAAAAGGTTTTCTTCTGCGGCGAACTTCTGCAGCGCTGCGCCCTTGTCCTTAGACACTCCGAGAACAACGTAACCGGCAGATTGCAAGGAAGTCATGTTGTCCCGGAAATCACACGCCTGCGTGGTGCACCCCGGCGTGCTGGCGGCAGGGTAGAAGTAGAGGATGACCTTCTGACCGTGCAATGACGAGAGAGAAACGTCATTGCCGTCTTTGTCCGTGAGGGTGAAGTCTGGAGCGGCAGAACCTTCTGTGAGCCGAGTGGTGTTCATTGTGGTCCCATCTGTGGTGTGGAATATCCCAGGTTGTTAGTGAGCCATAACTGGCTGAATGACAGCTTAAAGCCTCACCAGGGAAACAGAATCAGCAGAGACTCCATTCGGCTGGTAATCTTCTAGAGCGCAATAGCGCGGGCACCTCTAGCTCAATTGGCAGAGCAACTGACTCTTAATCAGTGGGTTCCGGGTTCAAGTCCCGGGGGGTGTACCAACACAATCTTCCTGATTGCTAGCAAGTAGCAACCTCGCTGACTCAAGAGTCAGGTGAGGAAATTGTCATGTCAGGAGCAATGTCAGGAGTTCGTACCGAAAACATTTGTGGCACTATTTTGGCGACACGCCGGAGGGTGGATGTCCTTGACTGGGTCCGTGTCGGACTATATAGTATGCGCTTCCACAAGGGGGCGTTTCCGAAAAGGGAAGCCCACATGGAACCGCTTATGTCGATACGAGACGCGCAGGATTACCTGCGGGTTTCTCGGTCCACGGTCTATCGGTTTCTCAAACGCCATCGTCTCAGGCCCCTGTACGTCGTCGGTTGTGTCCGATATCGGAGAGCCGATATCGAGGCGGCTCTTGAATCACAGCGGGGGTGTGTTCGATGACCGCCAACCCAGGCTCGGTATTTGAGCACATCAACCCCTCCGGCCAGAAAGTTTATAAAGTCGAAATCATCGTCGGCTATAACCCTGACGGGTCCAAAAAGACCACCCGCAGGACGGCTCATACAAAACGTGAAGCAGAGAGGCTTCGATGGAAACTCGCTGCACAGGTTGAGGACGGGACGCTGGGATCCAGCGGACTCGAGCACCTCGAAGACTTTGCGCTTTGGTGGATCCGAGAGGTTCACAGTCGAAAAGTCCGAAAAGCAACGGCTGCTGACTACGAGTCCCGATTTCGGGCCCACATCCAACCGACATTCGGCCGTCGAAAACTGGGCGCCATCACGAGCAAAGACGTCACGGCTTGGCTGCGACAGCTTGAGAAGCATCCCTATGCGGACACCACAATCAACGGCGCACTTCAAGTCCTCAGGGCCATTCTCAAAGCCGCTGTGAAAGAGCGAAAAATTGGCCACAACCCCGCAGAGGGAATTCCTCTGAGGTCGAACCCCACTCGCCCGAACGTAAAATGCCCATGGTCAAGAGACGAGGCGTTAGAGGCCCTCAGTGCAGCTAAGGGGGAATTTATCGAGCTACCCCTACTTCTGGGAATTCATCTTGGCCTGCGGGAAGAAGAGATCGTTGGGCTCAAATGGACCGACCTAAGTTTCACCGAAGGGACACTCTCCATTAATCGCGGTCTTCGCGAAGTGGGTCTTTATGACGAAAACGGGAAGCGTCACTACCAAATGGTGGAACAGGCACCCAAGACCATTAGTAGCGAGCGGTCGGTCACGATGACCTACGACCTGCAGTCAGCGCTAATCGGTCAGCGAGAAAGGCTTCAGACGGCTGGAATATTTGACGAGAAAGGCTGGGTATTCGCAAACAAGTCCGAATGGCCGATTAGGCCGAATCGGATGGCGAAGCTGTATCGGGATTTTCTGAAGACACATCATTTCCGCCAGATTCGGTTCCACGACCTTCGGCACACGGCAGCGCACCTGAGCTTTGAGGCTGGTGTGCCTATTGAGGCAATTAGCCAAGATCTTGGGCACAGGGACATTAACACCACGAAACTCATCTATGGACGCAAGGTGGCTGCGCTTAGCTCTCGAAGGTCTGAGGCACTTCAGGAGTATCTTTCTTCGGCTGAGAGGGAAATCTCTGAAATACAGGGGGTGGGGAGATGAGCTACTCAAGGTCCGGTCACATTCCAACCGGTATTCGCTGCAGCCAACCAATAGTCGGTCGGACGAGATTTTTTGAAAGCACTTTTTTGGAAACGATTTTCTGCGCCGTTACAGCGATGCGGAGCCCACTCGCCCGCCGAATCCAAGAATCGAACTTTTCTAACTGTTTCAAACTGGTAGAGCAGGCAAAGAGCTCTGCAATTAAGGAGATCCACATGTCAGAAGACGAGTTGATGAGCTTCATCGACATCGCAAAAGCAGCCAACATTCCGCTCAGCAGTGTCTACTACTTCAACGCCAAGGGGGTTGGTCCTGCCACTGTGAAGATCGGCCGGCACCTACGAGTAAGGAGAAGTGACTATGAAGCATGGCTCACCGCCCGAGAAAGCTAAACAAAAAGAAGAGGGCCCCCTGCGGAAACAGGAGACCCTCAAATCAAATTCCACACCCTATGAAAAGTAAGGAACTTACTATGAATATTATAACGCCTGCCTGGTTCGATGTACCGGACTACAAATGGGAAGAGCTTCCTGAAAACGCTCGTATCGCCGCTCGATGGGTTCATGCGGGGGCCAAAGTGTTCCCTTGCTATGCCCACGTCTTCGAAGATTCACGTGGCAACGTTCACGACGTCAAGACACCCAAGACGCCCAACGGCTTCAAGGACGCTTCCGAGTGGCTTCCTGCGGTGCTCAGTTGGTGGACGCACAATCCAGAAGACCTGGTTGGCGTTTCTTGCGAAGACCGGCTTCTCGTGATTGACATCGACATGGACTCTGACAAGGACGAACCCGTAGACGGGTGGGCCTCACTGAATGACGCAGGACTCTCCGTCCCGGAAGACTTCATGATTGTGACCCCTCGTGGGGGCAACCACGCCTACTGCAGGCCACCTGTGGGCACTGCCGCAAACTCTGTCAAAGACCTTCGTTTGGATGATGGCACAGTGCTACATGGAGTTGATCGACGGGGTCTCGGCGGGTATGTCATCGGCTGGGTAGAAGCTGGAATCCCCGAAAGTATTGAGGACCTCCCCTTCGCGCCTATCGGGTACTGCCACGTCTACTCTGGCCTGAGCCAGGGTGTCGAGTACACCAAGACAACTGACGAGTGGCTTGCCACGATCGGAGCCGGGAAACCAACTGGGCTGATGAAAGAAGCCAGAAAGAGCATCCCTCGGGGGAAGTTCGGTCACGATGCGATGCGTGACTTGCAGCGCCACATTATTGGGTTGGGCGCAGAGGGTCATTCGGGTGCCGCACTCGTTATAGATGAGCTTCGAAGCGAGTTTCTCCGACCCCCCTTCAACACACTCCCTTGGGAGGCGGACTTCAACGCAGCGCTTGCAGGAGGGGTGAAGAAGTACGGAGGAGTTCTGGACGGCGGCGGAGAGTCTGATGCCAGAACCTCTGGGCAAAAGTCAGTTGCTATGGAAGCCCTTGCGCTTGCCCAACAGTTGTACGACTTCCATCTGGCTGAAGAAGGAGATGTACTCGCTGTTCCGCGTTCAGGACCAAAATTGGCCTTCTCCATGGACGGCAAGAAGGAATTCTTCCCTCGGTTCTCAACCGTTTATAAAGACACCTATCGACGAACACTGCCCGAGAAGGCATATAAAGAGATGGCCTCCACGATCTATGGTGAGTGTCAAGAAACGCCCACAGTCAAGGCAGCGCTCCGAGTAGCTGAGCATGAAGGATCCATTTTCGTCGACATGGGGGATGAAACGGGGCGTTGCATAAAGCTAAATTCACTGGGGTGGGCTATTGAGCAGACAAGTTCAGTCCTATTCCGGCGAACCCAGCTGATCGCCCCTCTCGTTGAACCAGTGCGTGGAGGCAGCCTCACGGGATACTTTGATTTGCTGAATCTACCCCTCGACAGGGGGGTGCGAGCGGTCTATCTCGGTTTCTTGGTCTCATATTACTTCCCAAATATTTCCCACCCGCTTCTATATGTGAAAGGAGCGATGGGCTCTGCAAAGAGCAAAGTTACGGAATTCACTCACCGCCTCCTCGACCCCTCTCCAGTCGTCAACCGGAAACTTCCGAGAAAGATGCACGACTGGATTGTCACTGCGCAAGCGAGCTATTTCATTTCGATGGATAACTTGAGCCATCTTTATGAAGAAATGTCTAACGCGCTTTGCCGAGCGGTAACTGGTGATGCGGATGTAGTGCGGTCTCTTTACACCAACAGAGGGGTCGAAGTTTTTTCTTTCCGAAGGGTGATTGCTATGAACGGAATCGACATCACGGGGATTCGGGGTGACCTCGAAGATCGCGTCGTCCTCCTGGAGCTGCCTGTCATCCATACGACCATGCGACGAACCGATGAAGACCTTTACGCAACCTTTTCCTTAGTGTCAGGGGAAGCGCTTGGGGCTCTCCTCGACGCTGTCGTGCAGGTGATGGCCGTATTGCCCCACATTAATCTTGCGGAGTCCCCTCGGATGGCTGACTTTGCCAGAATTCTCGCCGCCCTTGATGAAGCCTACGGAGACCTCGGTGCTCTGAACGAATATTTGGAGCACCTCAAACGCGCAGCAGTCAATTTCATCTCTTCTGACGTTGTCCTTGAGGCGATAAAGGATGCCATCACGGAGCCGTGGGAGGGAACCGCCAAAGACCTTTTGGGAATCCTCAACAGCGTGAAACCCTGGGATGACTCCAGGAAGTATTTCCCTCAAACCCCTCGACAGGTGACCAGAACGCTCGCGGAGTCTGCACCAATCTTTAGCAAGATTGGGATAAAAATTGAAGACCTTGGTTCCAAAAACCGTGACAAAGTTAAGCGTTTCCGGATTACACCGCCTGAACCATGGAGGCCGATCACCTTAAACGTTGATGGGGTGGAGGCTAATCTTTTCTCGGCTCATTGACTTGCGGGTCTTGCGGGTCTTGCGGGTGTCTCTCCTCTAAAACTTAAGGGGAAAGAATGAGGCAACACGCATGCACTAAGTGCGGTGTTGCGTAAACCGACACCCGCGACACCCGCGACACCCGCCTAAGCCAGTGGGGGTCCGCTCAGGCGCTCACTAAGAACTCAGGCACAATTCTTGATTCACTCATAATTCTCCCCTACCGACACAAAACCGACGGGAGCTCTGTTTGGTAAAGACAGACCACGTCTCGAGATTTGGCGGGCTCCGGCGGGCTCCGGCGGGCATCGGCGCTTGCCGCCAACTGATTCAAAACGAACCGGTTATTTGCCGTCTCAGAAGTGCCTCTATTAAGCGCTGTGAGGCCGCTGGGCGGGTTTCCTGCACTAGGTTGCATAAGAAGGGTGGGCTTGGTTGCGCGCAGCTTAAGAAGCCCGACAGGCGGTTCGGGCGTGACAAGTCGATATTCATAGGCGCATGGCGGCCATCCCAGGGCGCCTCGGGTGTTATTTTTCCTTAGCTATGACCGTGTCGTAGAGCCCGTATCTTCTCAGGCCTTCGTGGGAGTCGATTCCTGCGTAAGACAGGGATGCGTCCTCGTAGCGTCTGAAGGCAAACACGGCTTGATTCATGTGTGTGGAGTTGAAAACGCCTAGCGACACCAGGAGGTGAAAGTCCTCCACCGTCAATCCGGTGACAGTCCGGAACAATTCAGGTTCTAGCTTGGTGATCACGTCCTGAAGCGTGTTTTCTCTAAAGTCCGTGAGGTACATAAAGGCAGGGATTCTTGTTGCAAACTTGATGAGTTTCTCTTGAATCTGCTTTCTTGCAGACTTGTACTCTTTTTCTTCCTGAGACAGCTCTTTCTTCTCTTTTGCGTCGATGTTGTCGCCTTTCTCCTTCTTGACGGCTTTGACATGCTCGCTCTTGTTGATGACCGCCTCGATAATGTTGGCGCCCAACGCCCGGAAGCCTTCGATTGCCATGATTGCTTTGAGAGCGTTGGGATCTCCCAGAATGCGTTTGAGAGTTTCGTTATCGACATTGACAAGAATCGCCGATTCCCATTTCCGAGCAAGGAGGGAGGCAGAGGTACCGGCCATTGCGATATCCAGCACGCCTCCCGCATCGATTTGGCTCATGGATGAGCCGTCGTAGGCCAACACCGGCAGAAAGCTGACCAGTTCCTCAACGGCCTTTTCCGGATTTGGTTCGTGGGGGGAGAGACCAATGCCATATTCCGATAGCTGGCGAAGCGCACGAGTCGGAGCGAAGTCAAAAACGAAACATGCTGGCTTGATGATTTCTTGTTCGTGCGGGTCATCACCGTGGGGATTGTTGACGGCCCATGGCGATTGAACGCGGAACGCAGCTTGGAAATAAGTCTCGGCTGAATTTAGGTTCTTTAGCATTAGCATGGACGACCACTGTGGGACGGTAACACCCGTCGTGAGTTTCGCACAGGACAGCGTGATGGTCTTGGTGTCGTGCCCGTTGCCGATTGCATCTCTGACGGGCGGCAGAGCCTCGAGGCCGATTCCGGCAGAAGACCCGGCCACAGGTAGCACGTTGTAGTCATGCCAAAACCCATTGTGCTTTTCTTCTAGCAGGTTCTTCATCGCCCACACAGAGGCAATATCCGGAAGTAACCAGAAGGAGTGGTTGAGATAGGGCAGAAGTGTCACATCTGAATAAGGGAAGGGGGGTTTCTTCGCACCCTGCTTGAGTTTGTCGACCTGGGTCGGTTGGTAGGAACCACGGATGATATCCAGCCACTTCTGCACTTCAGATTTATGGACAAACTCAGCGTCCTCCTTCGAGCCGCTGGCTTTGAAGAAAGTGTTGAGGTCGAATTCGTCGAATTCACCCTGCCGCGCAATCGAGATGAGCTCGTCTGGCATCTGATAAGTGAGCAAGTGCATTTGGGGGAGAGCGGCGTAAGGGTTCTTCTTGTCGGGATACTTCTTCGAAAACGCATCCTTGGCTCTTTGCTCATCGGTGTAGGTCCAGTTGAAGATCTGTTCCTCGATGAACTCGCCGCTCTTGATCGCGCGAAAAGGAGTTCCAGAGAGATAAAGGAATGCTCTCGTGGTGATGGGCAAGAAGCTCTTTTCTTCTTGCCCTAACTTGTCGAGCTCTTCATCGAAATCGTCCAGAATTCTGGCGTATTCGATGCTCTCTTCCTTCTTGGCTTCCTCTTTTTCCTCACCCTCGAACAGCTCTTTCGCGCCGTCTCGCCATGCACCGAAGTGGTATTCGTCGAAAATAACAAGATCCCAATTGGTCGTGTGCACCCACTCGTTCTTGGGCTTGATGTTTCCGTTCGCGTCTTTGCCGAGAAGATCTTGGAAAGAACCGAAGTACACCAGCGGTCGCTTTTTGTCTGCTTTGCGAGGGTCCTTGTCAGGGGTGTTCTTCGACATGTATTGCCAGCCGTCAAAGTCAGCATGGGATTCAAGGTCTGCATGCCAAGCATCTTCCACAGCTGGCTTGAACGTCACCACCAGAATCTTCTTGGCACCAAGCTTCTCGGAAAGTTTGTAGGCAGCGAACGTCTTCCCAAAACGCATCTTCGCGTTCCACAGGAACCTTGGGACTTTGTGAATTCCCTCTTGCCATATTGAGTGGAAGTATTCGTAGGTGTTCGTGACCGCAGCTTTCTGCTCTTGCCTCATACTGAACGTCAAGTGATGGGTGCCACCCAGCTCAACACCTTCTCGAAGCTCGGTGATGGCAGTTTTTACATCCTCGGCAGAGCATTCCATCCACTCGAGCTCAGGGTTCGCAAAGCCCTTTTGCTTAAGGCGGTTCCTCACATCGTGATCGGAGAAGGTCGACCCGCTCTGGCGCTCTGCCGACTCATCAACTTCAATCGTGAAGTTCTTGATCGCAGCAATCTTCAATTGCTCTGCCACACGCTTCTTCGCATCACGAGTGGTCTGACCTACTTTTAGCCAACCGTTGTGCGCTTCATCGTGTATCGCGTAGGCATAGATACGTAGTCGAGCATCTTGCTTTGTCGGGACAAGCTTTTCGAGCGACTTAGGCACCTTCAAGCTCCATGGGTCGAATCATCCTCTCGATGAAATCAATCTCTTCTTGAGTGAGCTTGTATTTGGCATAGAGCTCTTCGTCTGTCCACGGTTGGGAGAAGTCCTGCCTCGGCACAAATTCGTAGACCTTTTTGGTGGCATTTTGGGAAGGTTTTTTCTGGAGAACCAAGAACCGAAAAAAGCGACTGTGGATGTAGGAGATGACATTCGTAGCCTCGTGTTCTGAGGCGAGCGGACCGATGAGTAGGTAGCTTTCAGTGCAGACGGAGTATGGCGGTCCAACAAAAGGCTTCCCCAAAATTGGGTGTGGGAATGAGTCGCTTCCACTTGCGAGAAAAGGAATAAACACTTTCCACTTATCTATAGAGTGAGTGGATTTTTCTACCTTTTCAAAACTCGTGGATGTAGGGGAACCAACCCGAAAGACGGTGATGTCACCTTTTTGATTCGAGGGGAGCCCCTGAAAACCGCTGTTTAGCGAATAGGGGTTCCTCACGCTCACCAATTCCGCAAAACCTTTTCCAGAAGGGTAGACAAGTTTTTCTCGTTGTCCCTCAATCGCGAATACCCTCTTAACGAGCGACACCGCCTCGTTGTAGCGAATTAAGACGTCGGCCCCAGTCTCGAGCAAGGGGCGTTCCATCGTGGAAAGAACTTGACCCTTATCGTGGGTGGTGATTACAGCATCTCCCTCGTGGTCGCGATTCCAGAGAAAATAACAAACGCCACCCTTAATCTGAACCCCTGGGAACACATCTGAGGCATCAGGGAAGTCTTCAATAGCTCTTATTCTGCGGTCGTTGAGCATTGTCTCGCGAAAACCATCTAGCCCTTTTCCACCTGAGAACCAACGCGCGGGAATTACAAGTGAAAGGAACCGTGGGGTGAGTGCAATCGCTTTCTCAACGAATTGATCGTAGATCGGTCCGGCGCTCGTGCCCTTGCCACCCCCGTCATTCAATTGGTAGGGAGGATTTCCAACAATCACGTCAAATTGCATGTCTTCTCCGAAGGTGCTCTTAACCCACGCTGTGGGGTCATTTGTATGGATTAGTGAGTAAGCGTGCGACTCGTCCTCGAGCCCACGTTCATGCTCTTTTTGTTTTGCGCCACAGAACTTGCAGGTCCCATCGAGGGCTTTCTCTATTTCGTTACCGTCGTCATCAACCGTGATGACTTTCTCTTTCCCGCCCACCCACGTGTGTTCGGTCCTCTCGAACCAGATGTTGCCCTGGGGGGTATCGAAATCTGAGCAGATGGAGTGTTTTCCGTTCGCGTGCTTGGAGCAATACACACTTCGCCTGGCAAGAAGTGCTGTGAGTTCGGTGATGGCAACTCCAAAAACCTGCTTGGTCAGGATGTGGTCGACACGTTCCTGGTCGTCAGGAATCTGTTTCTTCAAACCCTCACTCAGTCGACTCGTTATTTCGCGAAGAAACACGCCAGACTTGGTGAAGGGGTCAAGAAAGGTGACCTTTCTGTCTTCCCAAATGATTGCCCCATCGTTGCTCTTGGCCCATGCTTCTTCGATGGTGTCGAGCATCTGATTGGCAAAGGATGGTGGGGTGAACACCTCGTCGTTGGAGAGGTTCGCAATCGATGTCAAGACATCGGGATTGCGTTGCTTCAAAGAGAACGCAGCTTTTTCAACCATCAGAGCCCACCAATCCAGCTATTTCCGAAATGGAGAGGGGTGGGTAATTCTTCTCTGGAACAAAGATTTCGTGGGTGTCCAAGGACTCGAAGATCGTGCCCTCCCCGAAGAGCGACATCTGTGTCAGCGCGTCAAATCGGAAATCCCTTCTTTGGAAGCGTCCTTTACCCAGGTAAGCCCATTCGGGGAAAAGAATGGGTGAGCCATCATGGTTTTGCATGGTGAGGGCATCACCGTGAACGATGTTCGCCTCAAGGACGTTGTGGGCCGCTAGGTAAGTGGCGTCACTCTTGTCCACCTTGAGATAGCCAGCAAATGTGTCCAAGAGGTTTGCCCTGCACTCCACGGTGTTGTCTTCAAGGAGTTCGATGCCATAAATCGACATGAGGGCAAGGAGAGCGAAGTGGCGATTCTCGAAATCCGATCTTCCATATCGTGTACGGACTGTGCCTAGCTTTCTCTCCAGCACGGGGACCAGAAAGTTCCCCGAGCCACATGCTGGCTCCAAAAAACGAGAATCAATCCGCTCTGACTCATCCTTGACAAGGTCCAACATGTCATCAACCATCCATCGGGGCGTGAAAACTTCCCCGTGGTCAATCACACGCTGGCGAGAGCGAACCTGGTCCATCCCTCAAGATTAGCTGGCACGACTGACTTCGTTGAAAGGGTGGTCGACCCTTTCGCCAAGGGGCGTGTCCACGGTTGAATTCTCGAACCCCCTGCTCACTCCACATCAAGGAATTTGTTGATTCGCTTTGCAACGAGCGCCCGCCGTTGTTTTGCGAAA
>Ga0209491_10008784_pt1 | contig 12636 bp, 12 predicted proteins | sample BON02_FD_187213 | JGI IMG/M metagenome (GOLD analysis project Ga0209491, IMG submission 187213) | Freshwater microbial communities from Lake Bonney liftoff mats and glacier meltwater in Antarctica - BON-02 (SPAdes) (version 2) | ecosystem: Environmental > Aquatic > Freshwater > Ice > Glacier... | reverse complement strand
CGTTGTGACTCTTGTGAATGTAACGACTCTCCATCTCCTACCCTCACCCATCAACAAGCCGAAGCAAGCTTCGGGGTATTAGACCCAAGGGAATAAAACAGATTAATTATTGGGGTGAACATCCCGGATTCCCGCTGGGTGCGCGACGCGTTGTGGGCCATCGCGTCAGTCTCCGACCGGAGTGAACTCGGGGGATAGAGGAATGCGCACTTCACCAAGCAGCCCTACCCCGTTTCATCGGCCGGGCATTCTGCCTCGGCAACTAAACGCCGAAAACGGGACGTGGCGTCCTGTTTTCGAACATAAGAAAACCACGGTAGCAGAGCCTGACAGTGGGGAAAATGGATGTAATACTCGAGGTTGATTGACACCATGATCGGGGCCGCAGTCTTTCCGTGCCCCCAAGTCCCGTAAGATTGCTCAAGCTATCCCCGCGGATCGCTCTGCATGCTGGCTCCATCTGTAAGTCAAAAAATCGGCGGAATCTTCGACCCCGGTAGCCCGCAGATGCGACTAACGCGGGAGCTGGATCCAAGCTGCGGGCACGATGTGGGTGTTATCGACTGCCGGGTCCGCGAACCAGGGAGTTGGCGTGACGACCTGTTTCTGAGGAGACGGATTCAACCAAGCGCCCCACCAAGCAAAAATGCTGTTAGAGGTCATCGCATGGTGGCAGAGGCTCATCAGCCGCATGAGATCGGAGGCATCCCAATCCGGATTTTCCCGCACCCATACCGTGCGTTCTGGGGGGATGAACTCTTGGGCCACGGCTTCGATATCGTTGGAAAAGACATAAAAGGTGGCCTTGGGAAATTGTGCGTGGATCATCGAGAAAGCTCGACGGTAGTAATCCAAGCCGATCACTCCCATTTTAGCCCGGAATCGGGGATTGGTGACGAGGTCGCCGCGGCGAAAATGAACCGCAATCGAGAGGCCAGAGCGAAGGCGTTCGGCCAAGGCGAGGACTTCCGGATGGGCAGGATAACGGAAGCTGAAATGCAACCGAAGCAGTTGGGAAACGCGAAGAAAGTATTTTTCGGATTGGAACATCCCTTGGAGGTAGGTGCCATTGGGCTGCGCCAAAACCTGAGGATCGAATTTGTGCCGTTGCCGCTTCCCCCAATCTGCCTGGTTGGAATGACGGTGGGCGTAACCGTTGAAATTTAGCCGACGGGCGGCGTTTATCCTCCATCGAATCAGACGGCCCAAGTGGGCATCACGCAGATGGTCAACTTCATCTTGGGTGGCGAATTGCTCGGTGATGTGAAAACAGGAAAGAGCGTAACGGTTGTGGGCTTCCCAGCGGGGATAGCGCTGAAACCAACTGACATCGAGTTTCAAGACGGTCCGGTGCGACTCCGCCAAAGCGAGCCCGGCAGCATACTAAAACATCTGCTTCCCCAAGCCGCCTACTAGTCGAACGATGATCATGGAGATGAAGATGGGACCGTCTGACGAAAGATGTCGAGGATGAGGGCGGCGCTTGAATCAAGGGTGGTCGCGAGGAACGCGTCGAGGACGACAGCGTGCCCATCGAGACAGAACCGCGCACGCCCAGGGTAAACTGGAGGCGCTGAGGGCGTCGCGCAGGAGGTGAGATTCGAGCCGGAGAGTTCGACCACGGGATATCTCGGGAAAGCTGGCGGGCGGAGATTTTTGGGAACGGCTGTTGAATCCTGCCCTACTCCCCGTTCTGGTCGGGGGCTTGAATTCTCCGCGTCATCATCATCAAGGGCTCCGCACCATTGCGATCGTCGAGGCGCTCAAGGGTGCAGTGGTGCTGTTGGCGGGTTTCGGGTTGCTCGCGATGGGAGGGCCTAATGCCGGTCAAGTAGCCGAGACCTTGGTGGCTCGCACTCACTTCAATCCGGCCAACGACTCGCCCCGAATTTTTATCGAAGCGGCGGCCCATCTCAGCAGCGCTCACTTGTGGGGGCTCGCCGGGCTGGCCGCGGCGTATTGCGCGGTCCGTTTCACCGAGGCCTACGGGCTTTGGCGGGAGCGCCGGTGGGCGGAGTGGCTAGCGGCCCTCAGCGGCGCGATCTACGTCCCGATCGAGGTCTATGCATGGTGGCACCACCCGTCGTGGATCAGCGCCGGGGCCGTCATCATCAATCTCGCGATTGTGACTTACCTGACCGCCATTTTGATCGAAGCGAGGAACCACCGGCAGTTGGTCGAGAAAAAGACCTGACAGGCTCCCCCTTTACTCAAGACTGCGCGCCTTCATGAAGCTTCTAGTCACCAACGACGACGGCATCGACTCCGTCTTTCTCCACGAATTAATTGCCGCGCTCACCCGGGTTGGACACGAGCTCTACGTCGTGGCGCCCGCCACCGAGCAGAGCTGGACCGGCGCTTCGAAAACGCGAAGCCGAGCGTTGAAATCCCACGCGATCGACCGTGGCTTTGGCTGCCCGACATGGACCGTCGACGGCACACCGAGCGATTGCGTCAACATCGCACTCGACCATCTTGTCCCCACGGAGGTCGACGCCGTCGTCAGTGGGATCAACGCGGGCTACAACTGCTCGATCGGTTTCGTGATTGCGAGCGGCACCGTGGCCGGAGCCTGGGAAGGCGCTCTTCACGGGCTTCCAGCCCTGGCGGTTTCGCAGGATGTCACGGAGGCAATCTATCTTCGCCTCAAGGAACCGGGCGGCGGCGTCGACGAGGAGTTACTTGCCACGATCAAGATTTCAGCCGAGCACGCCGCGCGACTCGCCGGTGAGCTTCTGCCCGCCACACCTCGGCGCAGCTTCATCATTCACAACGTCAACTTCCCCTACCCGTGCCGATCGGAATCCGTCGTGAAGCGCACGGTGCCGGCTCAGATCTTGATGCCGGGATTTTTCAGCAAGGCCGACGCGAACGACCTCCACCAGCTCAAGTGGACGGATGGCGAGGATGTTTCGCCGACGGAACCGCTCACCGACGTGCGTTGCGTGGCCGCCAAGCACATCAGCCACACCGTGCTCGACTACCGCAAGCTCGGCCACGCCTGAGATTTTCCGCGGTCAGCGGACCAAGGAAAAGCCGAGGCGCAGCGCGGACGAGTTCTTATCGTAGTCGAGCAAGCTCTCGCCGTAGCCGTTCCAGGATTGGACGATCACGTAGGTGGCGAAGTCGAAGAGGTGGTCAAACTTGACCGGCAGCGTGAGGTCGGCCTGCACGCTGCCCTTCCGTCCGCTGCGTCCCAAGCGAGCGGTGACGGCGAGCGCGACGCTATCGTTTTTCCCGAAGGCGGCGAGCAACTCGACGTGACCCCGATAGTCGACGATGTCGGGGTTGTTGGAGAGATCGGCGACGTAAACTGAGAATCGCGGAGCCACAATCAAGCTCCACCCATCCAACCGACCTAACGAGAAACCCGGACGAAAATAAACCGTGTTCATACTGCGGGACGTGAACCCCGTCCGTCCATTAGATTCATGGCGCACCCCCGCTTGGTAGCCCAGCCAAGTGAAACCACCCGTCGATTCCGGCTCCAGCACCGCTTGGGATTCGAACATGAGCTCGGGCAGGTAACTCGTGTCGTAGAACGGACTCGACTCGCCCTCAATGTCCCAGAGCGATCGTTGAGTGAAGCCGAAGTAGACGCCCCGGAGCGCGGGCACTTTTTCGCCCAGGCCCGCTTTCTCGCCCAAGATCCGGTATTTGAAGCTGAATTGAAACTTCGCCGCCTGCGGTTCGTTGCCGAACGCAATGTAGGTGGCTTCGTGGGGGGCGAAGCGACCGGCAAAGGCACGCTTGATCGCGGCCTCTGCGGTGCGTTGCGGCACGTAGTTGGTCAACGGAGCCCGCACCGATTTGCTCTGGGCAACCTGCCCGCGCGCTTCAATGGCCACTCTCGCCGGCGTCGGCGTCGTGATGTCTAAGACCAATCTCCCCTCGGCGTCCTTCGGCAGGGTTACCAAAAATTCGCGGACGGTAAAGCCACCGGGCGCGATCAACATGGCCCCGCCCATCGCGGGTGCTACCAGTTTTACTTTCCAAGTTTTCCGGTCTCCCGTGAGCACGCCCTCTAAATTCTCGTCGACCGTCATGACCGTCTCAGCGGTGCCGGGATTGAGGATGAGCAGATTGAGGCGGACCTCGGCGCCCACGGCATGCGGCTCACTCGGCGCCACCAGATTGTAGACCACGGCCCAGACCGGGGTCGCGGTCATCATAAGTAAAGCCACGAAGCCGTCGCGGGAAAGCCCGTGGTCGCCAAGTTTCAACTTTGGCCGACCTCATTTTCGGGCAGCGGTCTAGTTTTTCTTGTCATCGCTAGCCCGACGTAGCCGGACGTGGCGATCCACGCGGATGGATTACCGCGTAGCCCCCTTTGCGGGCTCCTCACCATGACAAACCCTACCACCACACATTTTCGATCTAACCTTTGCCTCCCAACGGAATTGTGGTTCTGTCCCTACTCTTATGATCGAGGTCAACCAACTCACCCGCGTCTACCGCACCTACAAGAAGCAGCCCGGCTTCTGGGGAGGCGTGAAAGGACTCTTTCGGCGCGAGTTCGAAGAGACAGCGGCAGCCAAAGATATCTCGTTCTCAATCAAAGAAGGGGAGTTCGTCGGATTCCTCGGACCGAATGGAGCGGGCAAAACCACCACGCTCAAGATGCTCTCCGGGTTAATCTACCCGACGAGCGGTTCGGCCCGGGTCGCCGGTTTCGATCCGACGAAACGCGAGTCCGCCTACCGGCGATTGTTCGCGCTCGTGCTCGGGCAAAAAAATCAGTTGTGGTGGGACCTTCCCGCGATCGAGTCATTCAACCTCCTTCGGGCGATCTACGCCCTGCCGCCCGCTCAGTTTAAGGAAACACTCGACGAGCTGGTCGATCTGCTCGACGTGCGCGCCAAGCTCAACGTGATGGTGCGCGAGCTCTCCCTCGGCGAACGCATGAAGATGGAGCTGATCGCCGCCCTCCTCCACCGACCGCGCGTGCTCTTTCTCGACGAGCCCACCATCGGGCTGGATGTGATTTCCCAAAAGGCCGTCCGCAATTTTCTCCGCGACTACAACCGGCGGCACCGCGTCACCATTCTTCTGACGAGCCACTACATGGCCGACATCAAGGCGCTGTGCGAACGGGTCATCGTGATCCACAAGGGGCGAAAGATTTACGACGGCGCCCTCGACCGACTCGAAAGTTCCTCGGGCAGCCGCAAGAAGATCATCACCTTTCTCCCGGCCATCGACACCGAGAACGTCAACGCTCCGCCCGCTTTCCCCGACACTTGGCAATCACGCCACGGCGAAACGACGAGGGACGACGAAGGCAAATTCACGCTGCGCGTGCCGAGCGAGCAAGTCGTCGCCGTCTCGCAAGAGATCCTCACGACCGGTCCCGTGGCCGATATCACGATTGAGGACGTTCCTCTCGAGGACGTGATCTCAGAGTTGTTCTCGGCGCAGGTCTGACGATTAGAAGGACGGTGCCGACCACGACGGCACGAGCGCGGCCATCAGCGCCACCAAACCTTGCTCAGCCCGGTTCGCCGCCGAGCGCAGCCCCTCCGCGGTGCACCGCGTGTCAATCGTCACCCAAGTCCGCTCCTCCGGTGAGAGCAGCGACTCCACGTGACGCCCGAGGCCGAACGACGGCAGCGGCTCACCGCGACGCAAGCGGAGCTCGCGAACCAAACGAAGATTAGTCTCCCCCACCGACCGGTGCAGCCCGTGCTGAGCCGCCAACCACTCGCCCCGCTCGATCTTTTGGCGAATCCAATGCAGGTCGAGCCAAGCGATCTTCGCGAGGGCCGACGCCTCCGCATCACTCAGGCGAACGCCCGACATCTCCGTCGACACCCGCCGATAAAACGAACCGACGCTCCCCTCGCCTTTCAGAAATTGATACCCGCCCCGCAGACAGGTGTGGATTTCATTCAGTGCCGTGAGCAGGCGTGGGCTTCGCTTTTCCCAGCCGCACTTAAAACCGAGCCGCGCCCACGCCATCTGCCCGTGCGGAACGAGGATCAAATCCATCTGCCCACCAGCGAAGACCACGGTCAACTTTTGCACGCCGCCCGTCGCGGGACGGAGCGCTTGAAAACGAAACTCCTCGTCAGGCAGAGCCGTGGACCACTCGATCCGGGGGAACTCTCGCGGCGCCGTCACCACGAGATGAAGATCGAAGTCTGACCACTGATCGGCGGCTGTTTCTGCGCGATCCGTATTCGCAGTCGAGCCAAAGAGCACGGCTGATTTGATGCGGGCTTCGCCGGCGATCCACCGTTGCACGGACTGAAAGAGAGAAGATCGGGAAGCAGTCATGGCCACCCCTGCTCAACACGAACGCAACGAGATCAGAATCTCGGTCCCCTGCAGGCCCGGCCCCGCGTGAATTTCTCCCCGATGGATGCGAATGATTTCTTTTGCCAGAAACACGGCCATGCGGCCTTGATTCGGCACGGCGCCATCCTCCGGCTCCGGCAAAATACCTTCGGGCTCGAGGTGTCGTCCCTTCATCGAGATCAACGCCGTGCGATCCTCGCCGTCGCCGGTCGATCGCAATTGCAACGAGAGTTGTCCGGCCACCGCCTTCGGTTGATTCTCCACCAGCGTATCGATCAACGCTTCCAACGCGAATTTCAGCAAGGTTGGCGCGACCGGCAGTAAGACAGCATCCGGGCCGACCTCGACCTCCACCTGCCGTGAGGTGCCCAGCTCCTGAAGCAGGTCGCGGAGGTCGACCTCAACCGCCTCCACTTCGTCGAGGTTCTGCATCATCACCAGCCGAGCATTCAGCTGTTCGAGCTTGGCAATATCCGTGGCGATCGATTCGAGCATCGCCGGAGCGCGCTGCTTCTCGGGCATTTGGCGGAAGGTGGCGAGGGAGACCAATGCGTTGCCGAGCTCGTGACTCAGCGTTAACGCGAGTTCCTTGAGCACCTCGCGGCGATCCGACTGCTGACGCCCCATCAAGTCGTGCACCTCCGCGCTCGCCTCTTCCCAGAACGCCCAGACGCCTCCGTTTTCGCTCATCAAGCCGGCGCTCGCACGAAACGGCTGCTCGGCCGACGGAAGCACGCGGCAAACTTCCCGCTGGCGCCGTGCCCGACCGATCAAATCGCGCACCACCAAGGGCACGTTGCGAGGCACGCTTTCACCTGCATCCAAAATTAGCGTGCTGGGCATATACTTCGACCCGAGACTCGTCTGCTCAGAAATCTGGTTGAGCCGACCGATTTGGGTGGAGCGCGCGAGGAACTGCCGCAGCAGTCGCGCAAAAAATACCGCGCGGGAACGCTCGGCCTCCTCGTAGGGTTGCCCATCGTCACGCACCCCGAGGGCAATCAACCCGAGCAACCGGCCGTTATCATGAATCGGCACGAGCAAGCGAGCCCCCACATCGCGAGGCGATTTCGCACGGCCAACTCAGCTACCGGATCGGCCGGGCGATCCCAATGCTCTCCGTCGATCACCACCGGGTGCATTTCAAGGAAGGTCACCAGCGCATCATTGGAGGCAAAGTAGGAGGTGCCTCGGTCGGCTTGAAACCCGTCGCCTTCGCGCAGGAAAAACACCGCGTGCGAAGCGTGCAGCAGATGGCGGGAGGCGCGGCGAAACTCGGCAATCAACCGATCGCGCGTATCGAAGTTCTCCACCACGCCTTCGAGAAAATCCCATAACTCCGCTGCATCCGCGGCTGGCATCGTGCGCACGGCCGGTTTGGGAGTCTCCGCGCGGCGAGTTTTTTCCAGCATCAGTTCCACCATCGACTGCTTCTCCGCCAACTCCTCGATGAGGCCGAGAAAGTCTCCCAAGCGCGTCGCACTCTCCACATACGAAAGATAAACCTTGGCCCGTCCTGACAATCGCGCCTGCTCAAACGGAAGACTGCGGGGCTCACCGACCAAGATGGTGGCACAGCCCGACAACGCTCCCGGCAGTTGTTCGGCCATTGCCGCATCGAGCACGACCGCTGCCGAAAATCCCGACTGGGTGCCTCCCGGAAAACTTTGTGCCGTGATCCGCACGATCGACCGATTCGGAGGCACCTGTCGCTCCCAAGACGCAGCCAAGTCATCGTCGGCGGTAGCGAGGATTAGGAGGCTTGGCATGGAATATTGATTCGAAATGTGGCGCCACGGCCAGACACTGGAGAGTCCACTGTGATCGTTGCCTTGAGGCCGGTGAGAATGTCGCTGCAAATCGCCAACCCCAATCCAAACCCCGTCGACTTAGTCGATTGAAATGGTTGAAACAGTCGAGGCAAAATCTCCTCTTCGATTCCCGGGCCGTTATCCTCGATTGCGATTTCGACGGAGGCGGTCCGGTTAAACGTCGAAATGCGCATCCAGCGATCGCCCGGCCGCCCCTCCACCGCTTGGATCGCGTTAAAGCACAAGTTGAGCAGCACCTGCCTGATTGCCGTCGGGTCGGTATAGACCCAATCAGGACTAGCCTGAAAGTCCTTCACGACGCGGATTTTTCGGTCATCCGCCTTGGCCGAGACCAGTTCGAGACTCGAACGCAGCAACGCGTGCAACTCGACATCTTTGGCGAGAAAACTCCGCGGTGTGGCCAAATCTAAAAGCTGCTCGGTCAATCGATCGATGCGCGACGCCTCCTCCCCGATCAACCGGAAAAACTTATCCCGAAAGACCGGATCGTCGTAATGCTTCGGCCGGAGTTGCACGAAAGTTTTAATTGTCACCAACGGATTGCGAATCTTGTGGGCGAGACTCGCCCCGAGCAAGCCGACCGTCGCCAGTTGCTCGGCATGCTGTGCCTTCAACGAGAAGTGCGCGCGCTCCATCGCGCTTTCGATGATCGAGCCGAGTTCGAGTAGTTGATTCACCTCCGGGTAAGTGAACGGTCGGCGGCTCGCGGGGACGCCCAGCGCCAGCACCATGTTCAGCGTCCGTCCGCCGCAGGCAACCATCACGCCGAGTTGCTCGGTCTCCATGAAGTCCTGCAACTCCCGCTCAAATCCCTCCGAGCGTTGCCGCACCAATCTTTCGGGCGTCGCCCAACGCAGTTCCCGCAACCCTCGCAAAACTTGGCTGTTTGCCGGCAGAACCATGTCGTGCCCCCGCATCTGGCCGTTGTGATGAGTCAGCACCAACGCTCGCTCGGACTTGGCCCACCCTTTGAGCAAGCGCACGTAGGCCGCCTCCAGTTTGTCCGGCCGCGACTCCAACCGTGCCGTTTCAAACGCGAGGCGCCGCACTTCGTCACCGCGTAGATTAAGATCGAACACCAGCTCAAACCACGGTCCGACGGCGCTCGCGAACCAGAGTCCCATCCCCATCGCGATGACAAAGGCAAACGGATGAGGCAGGAGCATCACCAGCAATTCATCCGACGACCAAACGAAGAGCGATATCGCCAGCACCAGACTCAGTTTTTGCAGGCCGAGGTAGAGAATGTGCCGAGCGTCGAACACCCGCGAGGTGATCATGATCCAGGCCGTGCCCGCATAAAACCCCAGCACGACGAGCGGCTGCAACTGGATGTAGATCACTTCATGCGTGATGGCATTCATCACCATCAACCCGATGGTCGTGACGCCCGCCGCGCTTCCGCCGAGCAGCAGCACCTGCAACTCCATCCGTTGCACGCCCTTCGTCGCGCGCGTCTGCAAGATCGTCTGCACGCACAGCACAACATAGAGGGCAATCACCCCTCCCATGTAGGCAAAATAGCCCCAACCGCGCAGCCGCAACTCCGGCGTCGAGTGCGACGGGATAAACCACTCGGTAAAGCACAGCGCGGCCAGCATCACGCCGAACCCCGCGATCCACCAACTTCGCCCGACAAAGAAAGTCCCGCTCTTGCGAACGCTTTCCTTCACGATCCCCAGGTGCGCCGGGATAAACGCGCCCACCGCCGACGCCATGCGGATCCAATAAAGTCCGTCCTCCGCAAACAGCGCCATTTCCAGACAGAGCAACCAGGTGGCCACATGCAACGACGCCGAGAAGAATATCCGGTTGATCGTGCGATGCGGGTTGGCCCCCAGCGCCACAAAGCCCACCGCGAGCGCGGCAAGGGCGGCGAGCATCACCGGATTGAGAATTATCTGCTCAAGACCAAGCATGCGTTTGTTCCGGAGAGTCCGTGCGAGTTGACCAACGTGAGCTCATGATCGACGACCCGCGTCTGCGCCGAGAGGTTTAATCGGCAGTCGGGATCGGGATACTGCCAATTCACCGTCGGGGGAATCAAGCCATCCCTCAACCCGAGCGCGGCCGCTCCCACTTGCATCGCGCCGGCTGCCCCCAGCGGATTGCCCACCGCCCCCTTGATGGACGAAGCGGGAATGGCGTCGAGGGCGTCCCCGAAAAACTCCCGCAAGATACGCGCCTCGGCACGGTCGATCAATTTGTGTCCGGGCCCCCAAGTGTTCAGACACTCCACTTCACCCCGGTGCCGGCCCGCGTTGGCCAGGGCCAACCGGATCGCTTCGCCCAAGCCGTCGAGCAGACGATCCGCTTGATCGGTAGCGTAGGCATAACCTTCAACGAAAGCGTAACCCGGCCGCGGACTCGATTCTGGCTCGAGCACCACCATGCACGAGCCCTCGCCGATCACCCCTGTCGTCCGCCACAAATCAAACGGTCGGCACATCCGCTCGGGCATTTCCACCGACTCCGGCGCAAGACCAGCCATTGTCAATTCCACCATCGGGTGTAGATAGAGCGGCGCCTCGGTGCCCCCGCAGATCGCCACCTCCGATTCACCTCGCGCGACGCGATCCGCCGCGTGCCCGATTGCATCCAGCCCCGAGCAACACGCACTTTGCAAGGCGAGTGTCTGCGTCGGCCCGCCAATAAATTCGGCGATCGTTCCCGAGATCGCACTGACCGAAGAGTGAAACACCGCGCTGGGCAGACCGAAGCCCGGACCCTTTTTCGCGATGCGCTCCAGAATCTTATTCATTACGCCGAAGTCCATCAGCGAGGCACCGGCGATCACCAACGGGTGGCACCCCTTCAACTCCGCCAACTCGAAGCCGGCATCGCGAGCCGCCAAAATCGCGCCCACCAAGGCAAACTGCGTGTGCCGGGGAAGCTTGGTCGCATTTAACTCGGCTACTTGACTGGTAAACTCCGGCGAATTCACTTCCGCTCCGACGAACCCATCGCCGCTTGGCGACACGATGCTCTGCAACTCCCGCACCCGCGAAACGGGCTCCATGATCCCACGCGCAAACGCTTCTCGCCCGACTCCCGCGGGAGTCACTGGGCCGATCCCGGTGATTTTTACCCGCCGCCGTTTCATGAAACGCCTCCGGGAAAACTGACGGTCATGGCACGGGCAATCACGTTTTCGCGACGGGAAAATCTATTCTGATCGTAGTGCCCTTACCCATTTTCGAACTCAGCGCGAGGGTGGCTCCATAGGTGCCCAACAGGTGACGGCAAATGCTCAACCCCAAACCGGTGCCGCCGGTCTTGTTGCTAAAGCCCCCTTTCAGAGACTTCTTCAACACCTCCGGCGTCATGCCCGACCCATCGTCGCTGATGATCACTTCAAACGTGTCGTTGATTCGGGTCACCGCTATCGTCAGCGATTTAGCCCCCGCTTCGAACGCATTCTTAAAGATGTTCTGAAAAATGCGCATCAGCTCAAACTTCGAGCCCTTCACCATGACCACCGGTTCGCCCTCAAAGCGAATGCCCGAATTACCGAAGAAAATGACTTGCTGGACCTCACGCGCGATCGACACCAAATCCACGAGCGCAAAATCCACCTGACTGCGCGCCGATTGGCGCCAGTTTTCAGACAGGTGGCGGCAATACTCGGCGGCCCTTTCCACGATTGAGGCGTATTCGTTGAATCGCGCAGCCCGCAACGGATCGATCGACACCAGCAGCCGAGCCTCCTCCGCCATGATCGCGGAGTAGCCGATGACCACGGTCAGCGGATTGTTCAAATCGTGCACCAGCTCGACCGAGGCCCGCGACTGCCAGATGTGCGGTTCGGCGTTGGCGATCTCTTCCTTCAGGGCGACGTTTGCCGCTAGCGTATCCCGACTCATCTGCGTCTGTAGTCGGCGCAACCGAGTGGCCGCCGACTGTTTGCGCACCGCTTCCTGCAGCTCGGCCACGTCCGGTGGCTTCCGCAAATATTGATTCGCTCCCGCCAGCATCGCCTGTTGCGCCGTGTGCAACGTGCCGTAGCCCGTCAACATAATCACGGAGAGGTCGGGATCGATGCGCCTGATTTCCTCGAGGGCCTTGATACCGTCCATCTCCGGCATACGAATATCCAGCACCACCGCGCCATAGGGCTTCTCCTTCAACTTCCGCAAGGCTTCAGCCGCTCGTGAGGCGGTCTCCACCACGAAATCCGAGGACAATGAAAAGGCGATCGATTCGCGAGGGCCGTATTCGTCGTCCACCACTAATACGAGTGGCTTTTCTACGGTAACGGCGGAGATTGGGGTTTTCTCTGGCACCATGTAAACTTGGCTAAGGCCTATAATAGAGGGAACTCCTAAATTTAGCATATCGTTGATTGACAAGACTATAGATTGTGTATAAGCTGTATCTCGATGAGCCAAAATCAATATACCTTCTTTGGAGATCACTTCGCGCTGGAGTCGTTGACGCAGCATGGAGACCGCTTGGTGGAGCTGGACAAACACATCCAGTGGGCGGGGCTGGTGGTGGTGGCTGAGAA
>Ga0209491_10008783_pt1 | contig 12637 bp, 10 predicted proteins | sample BON02_FD_187213 | JGI IMG/M metagenome (GOLD analysis project Ga0209491, IMG submission 187213) | Freshwater microbial communities from Lake Bonney liftoff mats and glacier meltwater in Antarctica - BON-02 (SPAdes) (version 2) | ecosystem: Environmental > Aquatic > Freshwater > Ice > Glacier... | reverse complement strand
ATGTTCTATCAATAGGGATACGGACTTATTTGGCCTACCAACATTTGGAAAATCCCAAGTCATCTCTGGATGCATCGGAATTTAAGGTAGAGATGGAGAAATGCAGTGAGTTGGATTTAATAATGAATAGGATAGACTATCAAATATATTCATATTTAAGCGCTATAAAGAACCGACGCGATGGGATTTGGATTGGAGAGATTAAAGAGAATTTTGAGAATTTTCCAAGAAGGTATATTCTAGAACTTAAAGAAGAACTTTATCGGCTGGAATGTCCTGATAGCGAGGAAGTAATTTATGAGCTAGATGGAATTTTAAACAGTAATGAGTTTATGAGAAACTCTGAATTGCAAATAAGTGATTCAGTTGATTTTGCTCGTGTTATCCCACAAATAAGTTCGGCGTATTATGAATTTAATAGATTGACGGAAGAAATCGGACGAAGATAAAATTTGTTCTCCGTGCACTGCACAAAGTATAGGAATAGCGCACCAATATTCTAGAACCACCGCAGCCACATCTGACAATGTGGCTTTGGTGTTCTCACTTCACATCTTGCAAAACATTAGAGAGTGCATCTTTTAGTTTACGTTTACCAACAAAGGCATCGAGCATGGAGTAGAGGGTATTTTTTTCATCCTCGGCGAGGCTTTCGATGAGTGCAACTTTTTCCATTACGGATTTATCGTGTGCGTTTACTTCCTTGATTTGATCGGTAGTGGCAAAGAGTTCAGCGATAGAAAGGCCGAGCCCATTAGCAATGCGTTGCAGTGTGGTAAAAGAGGGGTCCGTTTTGCCGTTTTCGATGCGTGAGAGTTGTGCTTTGTCGAGTCCTGAGATGCTCAGCGCAGGCGTGAGAACGTAGGGGTGAATTGAAAATCGACGAAGTCAGTTTCCACTGCGTGACTCGATTTGAGATTCTTCAGGAAATGTTTGTAGAATAGGCTGATAGTTTTTGCCTGCTTCGTTCTTTAATTAATAACAGTATTTAACAATTGTTGTTATTTCAGGGTATCTTCGAAGAGAAAAATAGGAGTATTAATATGAATGTATCGCTTAATCCGCATTTTGATCAGTTTATCAATGGTCTGGTGGAATCTGGACAATATAACTCAGCCAGTGAAGTAATTCGCGAAGCGCTGCGCATTTTAGAGATGCAAAAGCAGGCCGAGGTCGAATATTTTCGCAGAGAAATCCAGAAAGGGATTGATTCCGGGCCATCCACACCATGGAATAAGGAAGAATTTTTACAAAAGGCTCGTGAGCGAGCAGGGTTAGATCAGGGTTAAATTGTAATGGCAGTTATAAGAAAAACCAAACAGGCGCATGAAGACCTCTACCATATATGGCATTATATTGCCGTAGAGAATGACAACCCGCAAAACGCGGAACGTTTTATAGACATGCTTGATCAGGCAATGAATGACTTAGCTCATTCACCTAAAATAGGTTCTGTTAAAGGGGAATATATGAGAGATATTCGGCAGTTCGTATATCAGAAATACTTAATCCTTTATTTTGCGCTAGAAGACGGTATTGAGGTTGTTCGGGTATTGCACAGTGCACGCGATATTGGCCGCTAGTTTAACTCATAGCCTCCATTTTCCACAAGATTTATTATCACATTATGTCAGGCAAGATAGACCTGCATAAAGTTTTGGAAACGTAATAAAAGATCTGCTTTGATCACAATCAAATCAGAATTGAAAACCTTCTGCAACCCACGTCCTTCGGGAAATTCGTCTTTTCCGAGCATCATCTCCGGCTAACCAGACATTCATTTCAAGAACAAAGCGAAGAATAGAGCAGGTTCAAACCAGCCATCTGGTTCGACAATTGTCCGCTACTCTCTAAGACAATGTTCTCGCAGTCTTAACCGACCGGCCGATTCCAATTAAGGAAGCTACGACCAATGCGGTCAATCATTTTAAAGCAGATATAGCTAACTTGTACGATTATTACCCGTTTGGAATGTTAATTAAGGACCGAACATATAGCACCGAGTCATGCAGCACCAGCGTTTCAACATTGAATAGTGTTACTCATGCTAATGTGCATAATAGCTTAACCGATTGGTATACTATCGGAGGAGGTTATTTTCTTCCGAGCACTGTATACTCTGGTGGATCAAATGGTGATGGCGCTGAACATATCTTTCAGGTATTGCATAATGGCGAGGAAGTTCAAATTATTCTTGGGTTGATTGACCTTACCTCCTTAGACCCAAGTAATAGTCTCGCGATTGTCCTAACGGATAGTGCGGGATTTGTACTAACCTCAAATACGAGTGCCCCTGGCACCATGTTTTACCTGCCGCCGCCAATGACCTTTGATGCGATAAATTATAGTCAATATAGACTCAAGTTTATCATCAATAATTCTGGTTTCGGCCAATCAGCAACCCTGTCAGGATTTGATATTTCGCAAGATCAAACCATATATACCCAATTATGCCAAGATGATGAATATAGATTTGGGTTTAATGGGCAGGAGAAGGATAATGAGGTTAGTGGGGTTGGAAACTCAATGACTGCTGAATTCTGGCAGTATGATAGTAGACTTGGAAGAAGGTGGAACACTGATCCTGTCGTAAAAGAATGGGAAAGTTCGTACACCTCATTTAATAATAATCCTGTCACTCTTATGGATCCAAATGGCGACGATGCGGAAACTCCAAATGCTGGAAGGATTGAAGGACCTAGTGTCAGTCAGAACCCTTCAATATCACAGGGAAATGTCACGCCACCCGGCGGTCCCGGTGATCCTATCACCTGTCCGGATCATCGGGGTAAAAGAAGATTTAGTATTCATATCAATTTTTCTTGGTTGGTTAAGAAAGGTACGACATACCAAAGGGCCCCAGAGTTCGAGGGCACAAGACTACTTTCACCCGTCCAACAACCGACTCCTGGTGCACCCTTAATTGTAACTATAAATATGCCCAATCGAGTTCGTGATGGCGATAATATTCAACTAGCATATAACGCCTTTGGTAACCCGGATATATTTGTACTGCAAGACCAATTAGGTAGATCTATTATAAATCCAAATGACCCAAATGGCACAGGAGTGTCCTTTATAGGTACTATACCTATTCCAACTGGAACTACATCAATTTCATTAAGTATCACCCCAGCCAATCCAGGAACAGGTTCATCATATACCGCAGTATTAATTCAAACACCGAATATTTACGTTTATAGCCGAAAGTATGTTGCTATTTTTGGAATTCAATTCCATTATGGCAGAGTGCGCCGATGGGATGGTGCTACCTCATTTTCATCAACCGTCACAGTTACAAATGGTAGAAGACATAGAAACAAATACAATAGAGACAAATAGGATGAGATTACTTTTGATATTGGCCGTATTGATTTTCGGGGCTGAAACCGGCTATTCTCAATATGAGAGCGAATTGGATGTTTTAAGCAAGCAAATTTCGGAAGGTAGTTTCGAAGACGCGAGTAAAACAATTCGATCTTTAGAGAGGAATTACCGTAAGTTGGCTAACGTTGACGCAACCTTTATGGTCTTAAAGGGGCAATATTATGCCTCAAAATATAAGTTTAAAAAATCCATCGATGCTTTTAACAAAGCTGTTGTTATAGATTCCGGATTTTACACGGTTTCTGAATTTGGAAAAGTATATTATCTGCAAGGCAATTATTCTAAAGCGGCAGAATATTTAGAGAAAGCTTATCGGATTAACTCACTGGATATCATAAATAATAAGGTCCTAATACAGGTTTATTTAGATATGAATGAGTATGGCCTGGCAAAGAAAATAATTGTAACAACGCCTACTATTTTGTACGATAAGGATCTGTGGTCCTTTCTCTGGAAATGCCATATTGGTTTGGGAGAATGGAACGAAGCGCTTCCTCTCTGTGAGCAGATTTTACAATATGATTCCGTGGACTATTGTTTTTGTTCCTACGAGAGCTACCTTTCCTTGCGCTTGTATGATTCCATTCCGCAATTGATACCAATTATGATGACTGAACCGCTAATGGAGGAAAAAGATTATATATCGGCATACACAGGCGTGTTTTATGAATCATTATTGGTCTACGCAGGGAATAGGTATGAAAAAGATGGAGATTTTGGATTGTTCGATTCAACGGTACGGGAAGGACGGAAATTTGGAAATCCAGAATTATTCGAAACAAGCCCCCACCTATTGCGGCATATTGGAAGAATCTATTATTCCAATGAAATGTATTGGTCTGCTTATTATTATCTATCCTACATAGAAAAATTGGATTATTATGATTATTTAATGTTAGTATCGATTGGAAATAAACTTAATGAAGAAACTTGGCTTTTAAAAAAGGCAAAGAGGAAGTTGGAACAGAAGTAGGAGTTCAACCCTTACTGCGTGGTTAAATTGAGTGTCTTTCGCGAGTGTAGAAAGTAGTGAATTCGCACGAAATCAAATAATCAATTACATGAGTCTCCGCTTTCTTACCACTATGCTGATTTTGCTCGGCTTAAAAAAGGACCCGCCGTCGCTAATCGCTATGGCTGACGGAGCGCGGAAGGCGCAGGAGGCGCAAAGGTAGGGCTGGCGCAAGAGTAAGAGACGCAAAAAGTACTTGAATATCTGTTTGCCAATTGCTCTTCGCTCTGTTCCTTCGCACTTTTAGATAATCTCAATATTTGTTTCCATCAAGCGCGTGCAGCATCAAAAGCAAGCGTTGGCCTTGTGCGGCAGATCGCCTAGGATATTTTTCAGAAGGGCAGGCCTAGCGGGTGCGAAGCGGGGAAAAAGATCCCAGCGATGGGATTCTTTTGATGCGGGTTGGCCTTGAGCGGAGTAAAGCGCCTAGAGGGAAACTGTCTTTTTTTGGTTCTTTTTTGGACAAGCAAAAAAGAACGGAGAACAACCGAGTTGAAACGGGGTTTTGATTTCTACGAGTGAAAGTCAGAAAACAATCGCTTCCTAGAGAGTTGAAAATGAAAACGGAGATGTAAGTATAGCTCAATGTGAAGCAGAATTTCGGTTAGGGGTATAATTGCGGTGAGTCATGTAAAGAAACTCGTGCCTGAATCAAAATAAAAAACCTGAAATGATGAGATATTTAAAAATAAAGCGAATTGAATTCGTAAGCATAGCACTTATTTTGATTTCCTGCGCGAACATGAATAATGTAAATATTCATAGTCAAGAAGAGGCTAATCATAGGATTGAATATCGATTCAAGAGGGGTCAACACAAACTATTTGCAAATGAATCAGTATTATATGGCGTAACAGTGCATGAATCTCTAAATTCCATCAAACCTATCGAAATTAGAATTGGTAACTCAAAGCTACAAATCGATTCTTTCAAAACGTTAGAAAATGGAAACGTATTATCCGAATATTTAATTGTCACTAGCCAGACGATTGGTGACTCAGTATTAAACATTCACACAAATGTAGATACCTTTTCCGTTAAACTCGACTCAATTTATCGGAGGATTGACATCCATGGAAATCCAAATAAGCCTAGAATAGCAGTAATTTTAACAAATTATCCTGCCTTTGAATGATCGCATAATTGAGTCTAATTGGCAGGAAGATTTGGCTTGTCAGGCAGAAAGTTTTGGATCAGCATCACAGAAAGGAAGCAATAGACTTAAAATCTCTATTTCAAAAACCCCCACAATCCCTGTCATTCAGGAAATTCGTCTTTTCCGAGCATCTTGTCCGGTTTACCGGACATTTATTTTCAAAAGTTCTTGAATTCACTCGATACACTTGATGTCGACTTCAACCCATTTTCATTTGAAAAATAGTTCCATTTGCAATTCGGTTGGCAGTTGAAAAGCGTGTTATTTCAATACATGAATACTAGGAATTAGGGGAATAAGAAATTCTGGAAAATGGATTTTTTCGGATAATTGCTGATTGGCAATTGCCATGAAAAACTTTGGCAGCTCCTTGTACTGGCTTGTGTCGAATAGATAAACTTCATCGAAGAACCTCCAATTTTCATTCAGGTGTTTATAGCCAAGGCTAAAGCGTTCAATTATTTCGGATTCAGGAACAAAATGGCCTCCATTTTCTACCCTTATCTGAACACGTCGCTTTGCTTCTTCAACTGAATTGAGGCAGAAGTAGATAAGTCTTAAGGTATATCCAGCAGATTTGAACCGTTCCGGCCAATAAAGAGGGGTAGCGTTAAAATTCGTTTCGTAAGTAAATTCTATTTTTTCGCTTATTGAGTTTTCAATGGAATCTTGCAAAGTCTTCCATGTTAGATTATGAGCCATTTCTTCACGTAATTCAGAATCGTGAAGTGAGGCGTATTGCTCAAGAAATATTTTATCGTAATCAAAAGCAGGTGTTTGACCTGAGGTAAACGCACTAGAATAGGACGATTTACCAGACCCATTGCATCCGGCAATTATAGTAAGTATGGGTTTCAATGAACGAATTGCGGGGCAAATGATGGGGATTTATTCAATTTCCCTTGTTTAAGATGCATTTCATACACTTCAATTTCTTTAAGTATACGCGGCATTTCATTCAAGAATTTTTTTTCTATGGCTAGAATAAAATGATTTTGTATTTTAAGATCTGCCTTCTTCATACTACGAAGATACGAATCAATAATGGAAAGGTGAAGACCCGAGCAAAGGTCCCATTTGAAATTAGGTCGGCAGTTGAATTTGGACTTAGTGAAATGCTTGGTATCAAAGGGTTTTTCAATTTAGGTTCGAGTCCCCTTCTGAGCACGTTAATAAAAAGTCCCGCAATGCAGGACTTTTTGCATATATAGGCTAGGGGACGAGAAGTTTATCCCGACTCGCGCGAAGCGATTTGTCGGGAAGTCCCCTTCTGAGCAGTACACAACACACGATATAAGCGCGAAAACAGCGTACGAAACCCGTAGGGTTAATGAATGCCTTTAAAAAACAAAACACTTATGAATAATATTCGTACTGCATTGATTTTAAGGAAAGTAAAAGGAAGTCGAAAAAAGAGGGTTTTAAAGAATAGTGTTTTTTGATGTATTTAGAGTTTAGAGCAGAACAAATATGAGATAATGAGTAGCCTTATGACTATTCCGGCGATAGTATACCACCCATTCCGGGCCATAGTATACCACCAGCGAAGGTTTCGGTAAGAGGCAACTTGTTTCCGATTTTTGTATTTGGCTAACTGGCCATTCATTTCAAGAACAGAGCGAAGAATATAGCAGGTTCAAACCAGCAATCTGGTTCGACAATTGTCCGCTTGCCTCCACCAATAAACAAAAAAGGCTTCCGAAATCGGAAGCCTTTTTTGTTTGAGAGCGAGAGTGCGAGAGTGCGAGAGTGTGAATTGCGAGCGCATGAGACTGAAATGGGTTTAGTGAATCAAGCAAATAGCCTGAGTGGAGGCTACCATGTCATCGACTATTTGAATGCCTTTTTGAATAATCCAGGCTTTGATACTTCTAACTACAATAATATCAGTTAACCAACTTATGACCCTGGGCTATCTAACCGAGGATGGAATTACCAAGTTGGTGAACACCATAATTTACGGCAGCTCCCGAATCGGAGTCCATCAAACTAATACGTTGCTTCGCTCTCGATTTGCCAATGTAGAAATTTCCATAACTTTGGAAGACGTGGAATACACATCGCTATACCGAGGCAAGCGTAATTACGAACTCTCCAACCACTTAGGCAACGTTCAGGTAGTAGTGTCTGATAAACGAATCTCGGTATGCGACAGTGAATTAGAGGTGGAATACTTTAAGGCTGAGGTGCTTAGTGCGGTTGATTATTTTCCGTTTGGAGCACCTTTAGATGATAGGCAATGGTATGCTTCAAATGATAGCTCGGGGTATCGATATGGGTTTAATGGGATGGAGCGGGACAATCAAATCTCTGGACAAGGAAACAACTTAGACTTTGGGGCTAGAATTTATGATAGCAGGTTGGGGAGATGGTTGAGTATGGACCCACTTTCTGTTAAATACCCTGCTTTAAATCCATTTAATTTCGTCGCGAATATGCCAATTATTGCTGTTGATCCAGATGGCAGAGATATAGTGATAGTTGGATCTCCTGAATATCGAGTGAAGGTATATAGTGCACTATTAAAACTCTCTCAAACGGAATTGGGGGAAAAGATGATTAATGATATTTTAAATAGTAAAAAGACAATAGTAATTGGAGATTTTGAAGGGTATAATGAAAGTGAATATTTAAACGGACAAGATGAGTCAAAGACGATTGATGGCTCAGAACATACTTATATCAATTTTGATGCAAAAGATGAAACTTTTTTTCAAGGGAAAGATGGTGTAGAAATTGACATGCCCGCATGGATTATTTTAGGACATGAACTAACGCATTTTTATGAATACATGAATGGGGTTAGGCATGGTGGAACCTTATGGCAAGAAGGTCTTACAGCCTATAATAAAGATGAAGATGGTGATTACAGGCCTATATGGAGAGGTAGCGCTTCAGAGGTACATGCTGTTCATTATGAGAATATTTTAAGGGCCCAAGCAGGTTTACCTCTAAGGTACTATTATGGGACAGGTATGGCGAATGACCCAAACAAAATTTTAATCATTGGAAGCTCATATACTAAAAAAGGTTATCAATTTGTTGTCCCAAATAACGACAATATAGACCAATATTCTTCAGTATTTGCAAACAAAAAGCCTTCAGGCAATGGGCTTAATATTTGGCATTCCCCGGGGATTTCTAATTATGAATTTGGGTCTTCCGCATTAAGGTACGAAACAAAGCGAATAAAGTATTCTCAAGATGGAAAATCAGAAGCCGTGAGGCACAGTAAAAGAAATCAAGAAAGTACAACTGAAGCAAAAGATTCAGTGTATGACTATGTTCCAAAATAGGCTGAACTATTATGAAAAATATAACTGGTTATTTTTTAATCTTTTTAAATGCTATCATGATTCTTAGCATTTCATGCAGTCAAAGAAATAATTTCAATAAATTCTCTCAAATTGAGGGTTTGGATAGTGTCATAAATTCTCATATAAGCAATTTAGGGGAGAAAGAGTATTCATTTTATCTCAGTTACTTGAGAGCAGGCGGATTGAATAATCGACATTTAATGGTGTCTAATATTCTCTCAGATTCAAGTTCCGAATCCGTAATAGTCATTGAATCAATATCACCTATAACTGATCCAGAGTACTCAGTAAAGGCGGATAATGGTTCAACATGCACATTATGGAGAATGAATAGGATCCAAGAATCTTTCATAGATACAAACTGTCAATTATTCAATTCATATCAAAGATTTATGTCCACTTCAAACGAAGAATTGTTAGAAAACTCTGGGGACAGATTTATAAAGAGGATATATATTAAATATAGAGTAAGTGAAGTTAAGAATGGAAATTTAATATTTGAATTTCTAAATCTTAATTTAAGAACTGGGTATCAGTAGATCAACCATTTTAACTATTGGGCAGTGCAATGTATGGAAAAACCGGACACAAAATACCCTAAAAGTCGCTCCATTTAAACTCGCCCAACTACCTGTTTGACTAAAAGTTAAATGGGATCAGTTTGCTCCGGCTAAGTGGGATCAATATCAGTGTTTTTTTAATAATTGCGGTGAGTCATGAAATATTATAAGCAAACAGGTTGTCCCATGAATTGCACAACGCACGATAAAAGCACGGAAAATAGGGACGAATATTCGTTTCTACCTGAATTTTAAATGGTTACAAAAACCATCGAAAGATGGTGGTTTTAGAAGAGTCAAGTTCTTTGAAAGAAAGGAAGGAAGGAATGGAGAAAAAACGGGAGGCTTTAGTTGCTTACCCTTTATTTTCTAACAAACCCCGCATGATTTGGAGGTATTTTCCTGTATTCTGAGCTTCATGGCCTGTTGTAGCTGCTCTGGGGATACTTCCGGGGTGTGAAAGCGCGTTTATCTTTTACCTGATTGAGAACTACCAGAGCACAAATAATTTCCTGGAATATTTATTCGGCATTTACGGTACAGAGGCTCAAACGCTGTGGACTATGCATGGCTCAGGCTCCTATCCGGGTGATGCGGTTGCCGCTACATGGTTGATCAACAATGCACCTACGCCCCAATTTCAGCAAGATTTTGCTGATCTGCTGATAAATGGAGGTTTTGGAATAGATTTTATTTCTGATTTCTTATCTGGTGTCGGACTATTGGATTTAGAAATAGCCATTCAAAATTATAGCTCCTTAAAGGATTGTACCAGTGCGAGCCTTGGTCAGCCTTTAATGTTCACCATTTTAGACCTATACGATCGAACTACGCTGTGGGATGAAATGGTAGCGAATTCAACCCTGAGCGACCTTACGGACATGATGATCACGCACGCTCCCGGAGAATGGGTGATGGCGGCTATCGAGCTTTCGCCGACGCGGGCCGACGATATTTTCCAGAATTTGCCTGTTACGTACCATGTAACCGACTATCTCAACGCCATCCTCAACTATCCGGCATTCGGCACATCGTATTACAACAACATGATAAATCAGCTGATGAGTTTGGGCTATGTTTCAGGAGGTTGGAATTACCAAGTTGGAGAACACCATATTTACGGCAGTTCAAGGGTTGGGGTACATCAAACCAATTTAATTACCCGAACCCGTTATGCGAGTGGAGAAATTACCATAACTTTGGAAGACGTGGAATACACCGCACTATACCGAGGCAAACGCCATTATGAACTCTCCAACCACTTAGGCAACGTTCAAGTAGTTATCTCCGACAAGCGAGTGAGCATCTGCGATGAATATTTAGCCGTGGAACGTTTCGAAGCAGAGGTGCTTAGTGCGGTTGATTATTATCCTGGCGGGATGTTAATTCCCGGACGACAAGGGTACGCGGGAAATGACAGTGCTCTAGCGATAAACGGTTTTAACGGAATGCGCAACGACCATGAAATTAATGGCCATGGAAATGCCGTAGACTTTGGAGCAAGGATTTATGATTCAAGGTTGGTGAGGTGGTTGAGTTTAGATCCGTTGCAAAATATAAATCCAGGGATGAGTCCATTTGTCGGGATGGGCAATAATCCAGTTTTCTTTGTAGATGGAGATGGGCGTTACATTATTCCAACAAATGAATTTAACAAATCAAAATGGGGCCTTGTCCTGCAAACAGTAAAAACAACACAGTTTACTAGCAAAAAGATTCAGGAAATTTTTAATACTTTGAATTCAAAGGAGAAGAATTGGAATGTGACCTATGTATATATTTCTCCTGTTACAATTCCAACGCCACTAGCGAGTACTAAAGTATCGGAAGGCCTACCTGGGACCAATTTTAACAGAAGTGCCACCGTGCTATTATTAGATATTATTCCCCAAGGTGGTAGGTATAAGGCTGGAATTCTTACCGATTTGGCAATGGCGAAGAATATGCTTCATGAAATGATTCATACACATTTGGCAACTGAAAACCCGAACTCAACAGAAGCCGAACAGCATGAGATCATGGCCAATGAATATGCAAATGATTTAATTCAAAGTGTATTGGATTTTGCCAGTCAAAACGGAATAAAAACTACCAGAGATGTTGCAGAAGCCCTTGTTTGGCAGGGATTTAAAGGGACGAAAAAATATGAAGAAAAGTACGGAAAAATTGATGAGAATGGACTGTTTGTCGGAACAGAAACGCAGCGGAAAAGTTACGAAAATATGATTAAACTGGTCAATGAGAACTCATATAATTATGAGGAATTGACAAAAGAACAAGTAAAAGAGGAAAGCGGCACTAATGAAACCGGAACTAGTGGCCAGAATAACCTACCAAATCGATAGATCATAAATGAAAAAAGTCCTACTTTGTTTTTCGGTGTTGCTTGTGTTAGTCTGCGAAGCTCAGAACAAATGCAAATGTGAGTTTGTTACTAAATACTTCTCGGATACCTTACAAAGAAGCTTACCAGTAAATCAATTGGAAAGATGCTACATAAATGATACCTTATTTACAACTGAATGGAGGTTGGTTGCCGGAAAGTCTAATGCTCGAGTTATGCATGTGGATACCTTTGCCATAGATGCAATTGGGTCATGGTATCATAGGTTTGAAGGTTCTTTTTTTGAAACGTATTCACGGACTGGATTTGAGAGAGGTGACAGTTTTGATATTCATTTCTATGATACGTTTTATGCTCTTAAAAAGAGGATACTTGTAACAGCTAGATATTTTCCATGGAAAAAGATTGAAATTGACGGAAAACTATATTGGCTATACCGGAAGAAAAATTATTCGGATGGGATTGAGCGAGAGAATAACATATATGTCTTCTTTGATTTTTTGTATGGGGAGGTAATTGTTAGGCAATTTGCTGAATATTTAGTAGCTCGGGAGCCCAAGTTCACCGGCAATTGTGGAGGAGTGTATGACGCTCATAATACAGGAGCTGCCGCGCATTAGTTTTTCACACAACACTATTTTATCATGTAGGTATTCCCTCACCCATACGCCTTCCTAGCCTTCGCATCTCTGAGCATGGCATCGAGGGTGAAGAAGATATGCTCTTTGTCTTTTTCGGGGAGTAATTGAATGTCTTCAATTCGTTTTAGTACGTCTTTGTTAAGGGAGGCAATTTGACCCTCGCCGATGAGGTAGTCAACGCTTACGTTAAAAACTTTGGCAATTTTCAGGAGTACTTCTA
>Ga0209491_10008780_pt1 | contig 12644 bp, 4 predicted proteins | sample BON02_FD_187213 | JGI IMG/M metagenome (GOLD analysis project Ga0209491, IMG submission 187213) | Freshwater microbial communities from Lake Bonney liftoff mats and glacier meltwater in Antarctica - BON-02 (SPAdes) (version 2) | ecosystem: Environmental > Aquatic > Freshwater > Ice > Glacier... | reverse complement strand
GCGTGCTCTCTCTCTCTTTCTCCTTTGGGACTGGAAGACAACACATACGGTCCCATCTCTCTCTCTTTCTCTCACCCCTTCTCTCTCCTGCTCTGTGTTCTTCCTCTCTGTCTCTTTGTCTCTCCGTCTCTCTCTCCTTTTCGCTCTCTCTCCTTTTTGCTTGCGCTTTCTCTCTATCTCTCTTGTGTATGCATTGCCTCTCTCGCGTGTTGTTTCTCTATCCCTTGTCCTCTCTCTCGCTCCCTCGCGCGAGCGCGCGCTCTCGCTCTCGCTCTCGCTCTCGCTCCCTCTCTCTCCCGCGCGCGCTCTATCTCCCTCTCTCTTCCTCTCTCTCCCTCTCTCTTTTTCTTTCCCTCTCTCTCTTTCTCTGTCTTTCTGTCTCAGACAGTCTGTTTCTCTCTTTCTCTCTGTCTCTTTTGTCTGTCGCTGTCGCTCTCTCTCTCTCTCTCTCTCTCTTGCTCTCTCTCTCTTGTTCTCTCTCTCTTTCTCGATCTCGATCTCTCTTTCTCTCTCTCTTTCCTTCTCCCTCTCTTTCTCCATACACTTTTCACAACTGTGTATACTTTTCACGTGCAACACAGGTCCCAGTTCTCTCTCTCTCTCTCTCTCTTTCTCTCTCTCTCTCTCTCTCTCTCTCTCTCTCTCTCTCTCTCTCTCTCTCTCTCTCTCTCTCTCTCTCTCTCTCTCTCTCTCTCTTTCTCTTTCTCTCTGTCTCTCCAGTTGATGAAATACACGGTGTCGAGGAGGGGTGTGGACAGGAGGATTTGTTCCGCACAGCCCCACGAACCACGTCCCAGCGGCGAGCGCACAGCAACGTGTACGAGGGGCTCAAGTATCCACAGCCTTCCTCATTGCAGATTTGTGGCGAGATAGACGATTGCGACGGCGCAGCACAACGGGCCAAAATTCCAGCATCATCCCAGGCTGCAGATCTCAACAGGCAACTTCGTAGTGTCGGCGCAGAGGTCGATACATACCAGCCATTTGAGGTTCTTGGCAAGGGAATTGACGAAGATGATGGAAAGTCCGTACTTGAAGTGATCAAAGATAATCACGATGCATTCGAACACAATCCCAACGCGCATCTGCCCTGGCACGGAGCTGTTCGTGACAAGTGGATTCAGAGAATTCGCGAGGGGCGTGTCCTCCTTTCTGTGGGAGAGGGGATTTTGGATCCAGATCTGAACGGCGAGGAGTTGATGCGCAATGGTGACAAGCTTGAGTTCACCGGTGACACCGACGGCTGTCTGTATGGCACGCTTGCGCTGCATGTGCATGGTCGTGATGATGACACAGCCCGTTCAACAGTCGCAAATCAACTTGCAGACTGGCTGCTCACGGCTGGAGAGAATGCTACCTACTATGGTGAGGTGCTTCGTGACTACGTGCGATGGGACAGACTGCCTCCACATTTGACGAATGGTGCGTGGGACGAGCTGATGATGTTCCTGCGTGACTCGTATACATACATCGAATACACGGGCGCCGACTGGCTGCTGCTGATTGCAACCACCCACGTCTTCGCACCTGTCATCATCTTGCATGGAAAAACTCTATCTGCTGTGCGTTTTGTCATGGACCCATGTCTAGTTGACAAATCCAATGCTCAGCCATATGACTACCGTGAAGAAGCACATCTTCCATCATCTGGGGAGGCATGGCTCCGCCTTGGACTACTTTCGAGCGGCCACTACGTTCGTTATTGCTGCAAGAAGCTTCAGAGCCAAGTGCTACTACAGATGTGCAATGAGCGAGATGCTCTTCTCCAGCAAAAGCTTCATATCTCACGCAAGTGCAACGGCAATGCTGTGATTGCATTGGGGCCATCCAAAGCTGGCAAATCGACAATGATACAGGTGAGGATTGAAGTGGTATGTGCATATTTGTGGGCTTTGTTGTAATACAGTTGTGGTGATAGTAAATCGAGTAATACGTACACACGACTAAAGTTTGTGAGCCAATCTACAAAACAGGCATTCTCGAGAGACGCAGACACACCTCAGCGCAAAACGCTCTATGACGCGACTCCCCCGAAGCAAAAGGGTCGGAAGATCGAGCCTGCCTTGGCTGTGCTCGGGGAACCTGTGCAAGGGTCTGAAATTGGACGTGAGAACAAGGAATCTGACACGCTGCTCATAAATTCCGTCGAGATCCGTACTGCAGATGAAGACAATGATGACCCCGACAACACCCCGTACATTCAGTGGCTTGACACGCCTGGCTTGTTCGACTCGCGTGGGCCACTCATAGAAATCGTCAACATCATTTCTATTGCTACGTGCGTAGCTAAGTTCAAGACGCTTCGCATAGTCGTTATGGTGCCGGCACACACTCTCTCTGATACAGGCGAAGGCTTTACGCAATGTGTAGAGGCCATTTCCACGCTCTTCGGTGGAAGTGGTTGCGAAGTGGCTAAGAAGTGTGTACAGATCTGGCTTAATCCCAAACAAAACGAGGACGAGAACGAGTGGGATCCGGATGGAGTAATTGAAGAAATTAAGCAGATCTGTAAAGCGCGAAAGGGTTGCTCAGACGCCGACAAAAAGATCAGAGACTTTTTAAAGGTTATCATCGACGAACACAAAACTCGTGGAAACGTGGTGCAAGTACTGACGTATAAGCGCGAAGAATCATGGGGCGATGAACGTTTAAAGATCATAGAGGCTCGTCAGCAGTCTGCAGCCATGAGTGAGGCGACGGATGATATAGATGTGGGCACCCCCATTTACAAGATTGTTTTCCCAACTGAAAATCTCCTCAAAAGTCTTATGCGTGTCAATCCCATGAAAGAACCTGCTGCCAAAGTGGGATTGCCACTGACAAAGAGGGCCAACGCTGAGATCAAGAAGCTCGCAGACGAGTTGCGTGATTACATCGACCTTCGATGTGATCTGAAAGACTACAAGTCAGTGCTCAAGGATCTTGACTGCCTGCGAGGGCTAAGTAAGTTCATGAACGTCGGGAAATCAGACGAGACGGTCCGTAACACGATTGAAGCGACTTATTGCAACTCAGTTCAGAAGGTCTTGAAACATCTCAAGATCACCACTGGTAAGGATCGCATGGAGGAACTCTGCCAGAGTTTCGATAAGCCAGTGGCGATGAACGACTCTGACTTTGATGACATCTGCGTGGCCATGCGAGCAGCAACTGCTTGCAAAGTTCTCCACCCCCACCTGAGCAAAACGGCCGTGTGGAATGACCTAAGTGACAACGCGTGCTGCAAGGTTGTCTGCGAGAAATTGCTTTCAGTAGAAGACCAAAATTCTCGGTTGCTCGATGACCACTTGATCAAGGACACCTCAGAAACACAGATGGCATGTGCAAAGGCAGCTCGTATTTTTGGTCAGAAGGTCAAGTTGGCTCTCACCAATTTGCGAAACGCAAACGTTTGTTTTGCCCTTGAAGCTCGCTTCGACGATGGCACTCGTGCAAGTTTCGCTACTGTCAATATGGCGACAAGAAAGAGCCTCAACGCACTGTACCAAACGTTGCACAAAACATTCGAAGCGCAAAAAAAGACAGTGGCCGAGAAGATTCAAGTTGCACTCACGGAAGCCGAAAGTATTTCGAGGGACTTGCAGAATCTGAACAAGTTAAACGAACAAGAGTTAGAAGATTTCCTCGAACGAACTGTCATTTGCGGCCCTGTCGGCCCATTCGATGCGGTCTTTCAGGCGCTTGAGGTGGTGAAAATTGCAGAGGAGAATCTTGCCGGACTGGTCATTGAAAGTCTTCATGATCAGTATTTATTGTTGTGCGAGTTCACCATCAGTGAGCTCCAGAAACAATCTGAAATGGCGATTGAGAGTATCGAGAATGCAAAGGAATTGGCGTGCGTCGACAAGTATGACCCGTTGATGTCCAAATTACTCTTCTTGTTGTGGGCACGTTCATCGGATCTTCGCAAGCACTTTGCAAGCAACCCTGAAAGGTATGCTAGTCTCAACCAGTGCTACGAAGGGCCAGTTAATAAAATAGTCGAGTGGCATACGGCAGTGGTAAAGGAAGTGCTGGAAGCGTCAAGTGGCTGCAAGGATTTCACAAGACGTCTCAGCGATTACAAACAGCCAATCGAGCTGTCAATGGAGATCGCTAAATTTTCGTCTGTTGAGAAGACCAGCGTGCTGCTCGCTATTGTCTCGTGTGACAAATGGGACGTTGTCACTGAAAGCCAAGACAAGCTCATCAAGAGTATCAGCATTTCTCTCGAGGCTTTCAGCTTGGGTGTGGAGTCGAGACTCAAGGATCACAGAACAGTGCTGGCCACTTCTAATCTCAAGTTGATGGAGGACTATGACTACACTGAGCACACCAAGGACCTTGCAATTCTCGAGGGTGCAAGGTGGTGCGACACGATGTTGGACAAGCCGATAATTGAGGAAATATTTGTGACGGCCTGGCTATCTTTTGAGAGTCATATGAAGATCCTAGCAGAAGGCGAAGATGGCGTTATCTCGCAGCTACGCAAAGGTATGTACTCAGAAACTTGTACGTTACTGGTGCAGATTCATCGCATGCAGACACTCTGGCAGTCCCGCGCTGCAACACCGATCGCCGAGACAAGCTGCAAGGCAGAAGTGGCCCAGCGGGTAAAAAAAATCCACGATACGGTCCACGAGATTGTCAGTTCTGCAATTAAAGACAAGTGCGAAAAAGCACGCTTGAATGTACTCGAAAGGGCTGGACCCACCGGAAATGAGCGCTCGGACTGGTGGATGGATATTAATGTGAAGGATCCAAATGTAACCGATGCCCTCTGGCACCTCAACTCGTTGCTTGACCTTGCCCAATGCCTCATGACATCTTCGGGGAGCTGCTTAAGCGAGTGGCTAAGCATGGATGAGCTCAAAAGGCAACAGAGAGACTGCACACATCGCGCGAAAGAAATACTGGACCGTGTGCGCCAGCGGGTAAAGTCCATGTTCTCCGCTCTTGGCTCGTGCGAGCTCCTGAGGATCAAAAACGTAGTTGAGAGGCTCGCCAGTGACGAGATTTTCCATGATGCGGAAGAAGAAGCATTGGATGATTCGGTTGATGCCACGCAGAATCAGGCCGTCATGAGGAACAGGAATGCCATATTGGCGGCGTGTCGTGAGCTCAAGGATATCTTACAGTTGCTCTCCAGTCCGTCCACCTATCCGGCGATTTTTGCGGCTACAATTCAGGACGCAGACTCGGATTCGCTCCCCAACGACCTGGCAATCTTGAGGGAGCTTGAACGCGTATTTCATAATGCGTACATAGAATCCATCAACCATTTTGGAGACGAGGAGACTGGGCCAGCAGCACGTCAAAAGGTCCTTCACATCTATAATGAATTCGCTCAGACGTTGCCATCTACCAGAATATTTGAACAATTCAAGAAGACGGCTACAGATCTTTACCCCACCTTACTTAGCGCGCACCAGTCGGCTAGGCGAAGTGAGAACAAGGAGCTCAAAAGTGCATTGCTTATCAATGAATTCACAGATGAAACCTTTCATATGATGGTCGACCTTTGTAAATCAGGCGAGGACGACGAACGAGCCCGTGTTGCTTATGTGCTTATATGTGGCATGCTTGCCAATCAAGTGCGAAATCTGATCCGTGATTTCAAGATGAACTTTGTGCACCTCCTGCATCCTCAGCATAGCTTCTCGACGCATGAGCACCTGGTCAAGCCATGGAACCAGTTACATTCTGCGCGTTTGCTCGAGTGTTTTCTTGAGGACGCTCCTGGAGATACCCCCATCAATCTCGACGCGGAGATTGCACAAGCGCTTCAAAATTTCGAGGAATTTCTCAAGGAGAGGGTGATAATTCAATTTGCAAAGATGTTTGATTTGGGCGATTTTTCTAGCGCTGAAGGCAGCGACACATTTGGATTGAAGCACATTTCAATTCTCGTTATGCAGTTACAGAACGCAGAAGGGGGCAACCTTTATGAGGTGGCATCAAACCGTCTTGACGAGGAGCGCGCTCGTCAGAAGCATCAGCTTGGACAAATCCATCTCGTCAGGCTCGTGTTGCCTTCGCCGACGGAGGGTCAAAACAATGCCGAAGTGTATGGGGAAAGGACTCGTCTCATCGACCAGTACCTTGATCAGAGTTTCGGTCAAATCCGCCAGATCAGTCTCTGCAAGGCTGACTGTGATATCTTTCCCGAGTACTCAGCAGCAGCAAAATTGATCAAAGCGGAGGTGCGCAAGTTTCTGAGCGTCGAGTTTCAACCTCTCATGAAAGATGGCTACTTTGAAATGCAGCGAGAGAATGTCGATTACCTCGAAACCCTTATTGGGCGTATCAACACAGGCCCGTATGCAATTGACATTTCGCAAATGCATAGGTTTGATTTAGCGAAGCAGAACATCGAGCAGTACCGTCAGATGCATCAGTATATCAGGGAAGATGACTTTGGATCGATGAAGCCGGAGGATCAGGCCAAGTACATTCTTTCTTTCCCGACTCAGCATAAGTCGTACATCCTGTACTTGCAATTATTCGACTCGGCACACAAGGTTGCTATTCAGCATGGTGCACGGCTGCTTGAATCTATTACCCCTCATTCGAACGACAATGTTTCTCGGCAGCTGGACGAAACCTTCGACGAGGTGCGTGCACGCTCAAAACTTTCGAAGGATCTCAGGGGCAGCAAGATAAACATCAGGGAACTCAACCGTCTCGAGGGCAGGGCGCTCGAACTACGAGGTAATGTCGAGTACCAGCTCACTTCAGCACGGGGCCTCTTCTCTGAGACTCCAGACGAAAATGATGACACGCGGGTCATCTCGCACGCTGCCAAGCTGTTATTCTTGATCCAGACATACACATCCCTGATCAAGATTGCACCATGCATGGCAGACGCTTCAACTTCGAGAGCACCACACATTCTGAGTCTGCTCAAAACCAAGCTCAAGGAGACACTCGTCCAGTATTCCAGGGCAATCGAAACTCCAAAACATGTCAGCCTCAAGCACCATGCAATGCTTCGGCTTCAGGGTTGGGAGCCCGCCGAGTCGATCTCGAGACAACATAAAACTATGTTTGAAACTGCAAGCGAGCTTGAATTTGCTCTGCAAAAAGAGGGTTTGGGTCAAACACAAGGTTCCATCAGTGACATGTTTTTAGAAAATCGGGTCGAACAGTGTGTCTCGTACGAACATCGTATAAGCAAGGTCCGTGACGAGATCATGGGGTTGATTTACATGACAAAGAATCGGCTTGATGCACCGTACGACGCCAAGGTTGACCTGCCCCTAGATGCAAAGTCGTTTGAAGTTATCTTCTCTCCTGAGATGGATCTACTAATTAAACACGTCGATGAAACCCTCAGACGTCAAGTTTGCTGGCTGAAAAATGCTGTCGAAGACAAAGGAAAGAAATGTTTGGAGCAATTGGAGGAGAAGCTCTCCGAGAAGAAGAACATAGACGCCGCAGCGGTGCTTGAAAGCTTTCGGTTTCTCGAGCCACTCGCGAGCTTGAATGCGTTGAGCGGTTTTCCCGACTCGAAGGCATTCGATGATAAGCTACGTAAGCATGCTGAGGATCTTGCATTGCAGATAAGGTCAGAGATTCGGATGAGCCAAAAGAATTCTGAGAGATGGCAGATGCTGCCTCAAGTTGCAACGCTTGTGATCCTTCTCCAAAAGTTTGGATCAGATGTCCCGCGCGCTGCCCCATTTTCAAACGAAGTGATGGGTCAGGTCCTTGACTTGGCCAAAAACAAGTTTGGTATTCAGGGCATGCAGCAGCTTGCAGTTGCTTTGCGGGAGTGCGAACCGGCTCTCGGAAACGAGATCGTCGAAACCTCAAGTGCGTTTGTCCAGATCACCATCGCAGAGTTCAACCAGAACACGCAACGCGATATCAGCGTCGTCAAGAAACTGTATGCATCTCGGAATGGCGGGGCTGATGGTGCAAGTGCAGTGTGGAACAAGTATCAAGAATTTGACAACGAATACAGACGGTTGGTCAACGTGTGCTTGGAAAGGCGCTCCCTGGGCAATGGTGACACCCTCACCTATTTAGTGCAGGAAGCCAAGAAAAATGCCCAGCTAGATAAGGATTCGTGGAGTCTTGGCAAACAACAGCACATTCCCAAAGTGCTTGGCGCAGTCTTTGCGTGGTGGTCCATTGAATTTTTCCAGGAACAGCAAGATTTTAATCAGAACAATTCTCGCGATCCCGTTGACCTTTCCTACCTGCTCCGTCCCAACAACGCACAGGTAGTGTGCATCTTGAAGCTGCTTGGCTGTTCAACGAATACAGTCAACCTGCAAAACCACCTTGCTGAGGTGCCCACTGGGGAGGGAAAGTCAGTAATCATCGGCGTACTTGCCACAACGCTCGGCCTCTACGGTTTCAGCGTCGACTGCGTCTGTTACTCATCCAACCTTTCGTTCCGCGACCAACAAAGCTTTTTGTCTATGTTCATGTCCTTTGGTCTTGCTGAGGAGATTATGTACGGCACTTTTGACACGCTCTTCGAGAATATCATACGCGAGCAGTACGGTGAGTACCGTGACTCTGTCCAGCAGTACATTTCTACTGGCACCTGCGCTATGACACAGGGTGCAGGCTCTTCTCGTCCACGTGTGCTTATCATTGACGAGGTGGATGTCTTTTGCTCCAAGATCTTCTTTGGTGGGGGCTTCTCTCCGGCAATCGTGCTTCACAACGAGCAGATTGCCGACTTAATGAAGCACGTGTGGTCGATGCGTGCTATCAAAAGATTGGACATGGATTCATTCAAGGGGCATTCAACTTACCGTGCTGTGCTCGCAAGCGGCATTCTCAAAGCTTCAAACGAGTGGCTCCTCGAGATTGCTGTACAGAAGATGCACAGTGCCAAAAACGGGAGTAACAATCCTTATATCCTGCGCAACGGTCGGCTCCTTTACAAAACAGCAGGGCGTGATGAATACCGTAGCGTTAATTTTTGTTATCGCACAAATGCTGACTATCTCGCCGAGTTCGATCGCGGCAATCTCACTGAGCAGCAGCTGCGTGCCCGTCTTGAACTTCACATTGAAGGTGGAAGTTTTGCGTTCGCTAAATTTCCATCCATGTTCAAGCACATCCTAGGCGTGACAGGCACGCTTGCAGACGACAAGCTACCACCACAGATGAAAAATATACTGACACAAATGGTAGGCATTAAAGATTTCACGTACTGCGCATCGATGTATCATGAGCAAAAACGTGACTTTGAGCCAACAAACCCCAACTATGTGCGCCTTGCCAAGGATGAAGATGAACATTACAACCTCATCGTTGACGAGATTGAGAATCGGCTCTCGCCGACGACCAACATAGAAGGTGAGCGCTCAGTCCTCGTCTTCTTCCGTGAAGCGGACGAGATCTCCAAATTCCGCGACTCGAGCTACTTTGCAAAGTTCAAGGAGAAAGCGCAGGTCCTGACCGAGCTGACTGCCTCTAAGAGCGAAGAACGTGTCAACATCATCAAGAAAACCACGGTACAGGGAATGGTGACTCTTGCCACAAGAATGTTTGGCCGGGGCACCGACTTCAAAATCTTCGACGAGCGAGTGAAGAAGGCAGGTGGCATGCATGTTCTGCAGACGTTCTTTTCGAGCGACTTGAGCGAGGAGGTTCAAATTCAAGGCCGTTGCGCGCGCCAAGGGAACAAGGGTTCTTACTCGCAAGTACTGCTCCAAACTTCTGTCGCCATGGACATTGATGTCACCGTTGAAACCATTGAGAGCTGGTCATCTGCTGAAGTGTACACACACCTCGCTAGGCTACGCCACGAAAAAGGCAGCGAAGTGGTGCGTCAGCTCAGAGAGCAGGCTACGGTTCGACTCAAGGAACATGATACCTTAGCGATATCATTACAGTCCTTCCAGAGGGGCGATACTATAGCTTTTGATTCGCTGCTGCGCCGCTTTAACGAAATATAACGCGCAGAGCAAGTGGCACGCTGCCACAACCAGGTAATTTGTCAAGGCTTCATTTCAAACTATAGGGTATCAAGGCTTTTTTTTTATCTATACCAAATTGGGTATGTCTCAAACGAACGCAGATTTTCAGTGGAATCCAATTTACTAAGCATTTCATCGAATTTTTTTTTGTGAAAACGAATCAACGGTCGATAGTAATCCAGATGTGATCTGTCCGCGGCAAACATGCGGCCAGTGCTCGAGAATGTTCGTTGGAAGTAAATGCCGGGCGTTAGCATTGTAATCTTTTGGTGCGAATTTGCTATATATTTTCGATGCCAAAATGCAGAAGAGAGTCAGATCTAGATCTATGCACAATTTTGGTACTTGCAAAGAGAATGCCGCCGCGCGGCGGCGAATTCCGATTAAAAAACGTCATTGGCCGCAAAGTTCATCAGAATTGGCCACTGTGCGGCGGCATTCTATTTGCAAGTACCAAAATTGTGCACAGACCTAGATTCAATTCTGCTCTATATTTTTATATTTTGAACATGTAGGAAATTCGTATGGAAAAATTAAATCGCTAGAGCTCGGCGTTTTCTTCCCACACCCACACTCGAGCGCTGATGGCATGTTTGCCGCGTCAAGATCACGTTCTCATTACTACCGACGAATTGGTTTATCTCCACACTAACGAATTCGATGAAATGTCTCGTAAACTGGATTCCACTGAGATCTGCGTTCGTTCGAAAAACACTCAACCCTGCCTTAAATACAACGATATCATTGACAGATGGCTTCACTTCATTTGAAAATTTGAAAATCTGATTATGTGTTTCTTTGTACTATATACATATCATATATATATGTATATATATGTATATATGTTCATATGTATACACACATACACATATATATATATATTCATATACATTTATATATACATTTATGTATGTATGTATATACACATATACATATATACATATATATATATATGTATATATACATGCACATGTCATATTTATGTGTATTTGTGTTAGCATACACATGTACACACTTGTGTACGCGTGTAAGCGCATGCGGGTACTTGTCCGTGTGTGCGTATGCGTGTGCGTGTGCGTGTGCGTGTGCGTGTGCGTGTGCGTGTGCGTGTGCGTGTGTGTTTTTGTGTTATAACAGGACCATCAGCATGGGCTTTTTGGTGGTTATTGTTGCGGTCGAATTTGCTACAAAATGGACCCTTGCATTGCCAATCAAAGACGAAGAATGGAAGAATAAATGGAAAGCATGTGTGTGAACGTGAGGAGTAGGAACAGGATGGATGTGGGAGGTGGAGGCAGTGGAGGAGAAGAGGAAAGGTGTGTGAGGGGGGAAAAAGGCGTGCGGGGGGATGGGGACTTTCAAGCACCCTGAAATGTCGGGTCTCATATCAAAAAGAGCTCACATCATAAGGGCACCTCTCAGTAAGAGAACACATGATTGAGGGAGCCCACATACTGTAACACACTGTAACAAACTGCAACACACTGAAATATACTGCAACCCACTGCAACATGCTACGTAATGATGAATTCTTTCAGAAAGAGACCTTATGATCTAGCGAACCTACGTTCAGGATGATTTTAGAGAACGTACATTCAGAACAGAGACAGAGATATCTCTGTAAATATATGTATATCTACATATCTGTGACGTGCAGGTCAGAGATGCTGCAGAGTTGACTTACTATATCCTGTGGATATAGGAGGTCAAGCATAGAGTGGTATTATAGGCAACTTCTACAAACGAGGCACGAACTTGTAGCAATGGGATTGTAACTTGTATCAATGAGTTCACACGCCCCCGATTGGGTGGTAATACAGACAATACACATGCATCATAGTTTCTTTTGGAAAGGAATCCCGTCTGATGACGCGAGAGAGCGCGCATGGATGCGATACAGCGCGTGCGCGAGATCATAATGGCGCGCGAGATGTATAGAGCACTAGGCGCCTAGTGCTCTTCAGAGCTTTCACTGATATTCAAGTGCTTCCACGCGGTGAGTGGGTGTAACATCAGTATTCATTCAGAAAATACATCATTTACTTGTGCAATTCTCTTTCTTGTCTCTGTTCCCCTTCCCTCCTCCCCTTTCCCTTCCCCTTTTCCCTTTCCCCCGACTCTCGAACACGCAACCGCACGGAAATCTTCTTGGAAATCAGCGGGTGTCGAAACCGTTCAAGTGATTTAGCAGTGATTGGTGGTTCTTTTTGTATGCGGACGTCAAAAGAGACTGGTTAAATCTGACAGACGACGGGTCACGGGGTCGAAATTCCACCACCAGGAAGCTGGTAGGGCGGAGTAACTTCAGTCGTCTTGGAAAATTCTCCACAGAGCTATGCGGGTGTCGTCGGATCTGTGAATGCAGTCAGAAACCACAATGCAAATGAAAGTGTAAATAGATTATTTGGGAAACTGTTTGTTTCAGAAGCTGTGCGTGTGTGCGTGTGCATGTGTCTGTGTGTGTATGCTGTGTGTGTAAGTGAGTGCGGGTGCGCACATATGAGTGCGTGTGCGTATGTGTGTGTGAGTGTGTGCGTGTTGGAAAAACTGTATGAGTGCAAGGGCACAATATGCCGGTGTGTGTGGCATGTGTGCATGTGTGTATGTGTGCACGTGTGCATGCGCATGTATGTATGTATGTAGTATACATATTCAGGAGTGTGGAAAAGAGTGAGCACAAGACATGCTTCGGGAGATGACAAGAGAAGCGAGGGGGAAGGG
>Ga0209491_10008776_pt1 | contig 12648 bp, 9 predicted proteins | sample BON02_FD_187213 | JGI IMG/M metagenome (GOLD analysis project Ga0209491, IMG submission 187213) | Freshwater microbial communities from Lake Bonney liftoff mats and glacier meltwater in Antarctica - BON-02 (SPAdes) (version 2) | ecosystem: Environmental > Aquatic > Freshwater > Ice > Glacier... | reverse complement strand
TACATTTACTTTTTCTATTCTATTTGTTCCACCTATGTTGCTTCCAATATGTCGCATTCCTGCGTTCAGCATTTCCTGCAGGTTCCCTAGTGTACGTGGTGTGTGCCTTGACGTAGCTGCCCGGCGTCTCGCCGTTTTGTTACTACCGCTCTGATGTTCACCCCTTGAGCTTAAGCGTGTATAAAATCTTAATATAATATATATATATATATATATTTATATATGTTTATGTTTACATACATAAAGACTCTTGAACTTAAACTAACGAGCGTTTTAACGTAACCTAAGGCTTAAATCATTAGCCTAAGGCTAAGGCTAAGGCTGTAACAGGCTGCAGGCTGTAAGGCTTATACTTATAAGTATAAGGCTGCCTAAGGCTGAGACTAAGACTAGGGCGAAGGTCTATATGGCCATGGCTATAATGGATATGGTGTATGATACGTGTATGGTCGACGGCTGGCTAACAAGCTTACAACTATACGAGCTTATTAAGAAGCAGCTTATATATATAATAATAACACATAGTAACTATTATCTCATTATTATAAATTATTATCTCACACACACACATTATTTTTTTTACAGGGACTTTATAACTTTTATATTTTTTAACTACCCGCGGCTCGCAGAGGCAGAGGGCATCAAGCATCAAAAGCGGCAGGCACACCCACGACCCGCCGACAAGCACATGCACAGAAACAAGAAGGCGCACGATTTAGATATGAATAAGCCACAGACAGATAACGACACGCACACAGGGAACAGGAGGCACACGAGGCCTAGACAAAGGCACACGAGGCCTAGACAACTAGACATGACGGGCAGAGAGAAGAGACGGCTCAGGTAGGCCACATGGGAAATCGCAAAAGCTCGATAGAAAAGACGAGGAAGAGGTAGAGTGCGCGGCGTCTACGTACGCGCGCACTAGGGCTCTGCACACGGGATACAACTGGGGTGAGTTTACAGGGGTCGTCCGTGACGGACAATGGCCCTCTGTGCAGCAGGATGAGCAACCAGCTCGGGGAGCTCGGAAGAGCTCGCTGCTAGAGAGGAACAACTATAGACACGTTCGGCTGAAGGAGAGGACAGGGGTGCCGACCAAGGGCAGCGTGGGTCTGCCGACTAAATGGCATCCCTCGTGCGGGCAGGCCCGGCTGTCAGTCTTAAGGCTGCGGCGGCGTCGGCGGCGGCAGCATTGGCTGGTGGGCGTCGAAGTTTTCCGGGAGCGGCAACATGGCGGCCTTGTCGCAGGCTGGGCGCGCTCTCCGCCGGGGTCTCGAGCTGCAAGATGAGCTCGGCGCAGTTGAGTCGCCTTGACGACTTGTTCCCCAACAGGAGGCGGGAGGCAACGTCGTTTGCGGTCGGCGGGCTATACCGTCGGCCGAGCAAAGAGCCGCTGCGGGTGGGCCTGGGGGAGCGGGAGCACGTCGAGGCTGCAGTGGAGACGCAACAGCACATCGTTTGGATTGTCGAGATTGTCGAGTTGAGTGGAACGGGAATCCATCCAAAATTTTCCCGGGCAGTTATCAGCCGTTGGTTGAGTTTGTTTTTAGGTCAATGCCTGGAATTGCAAGTTCTTCTAGATAATGATGGAATTGTTTTAATTGGAGAATTCCGGGTTATTTGCGGCTTTCAAAACGTTCTATAAATAGTAATTAATTTTTATAAGGAGACGGGTCTGAAAAGTACTTTTGGGTTAACCGCGGAGGCGCGCGGGCAATGGCGGAGGCGCCGCGGGCAGCGGCGGAGGCGCCGCGGGGGAGGCGCCGCGGGCAGCGGCGGAGGCGCCGCGGGCAGCGGTGAAGGCGCTGCGGGCAGCGGCGGAGGCGCTGCGGGCAGCGGCGGAGGCGCCGCGGGCAGCGGCGGAGGCGCCACGGGCAGCGGCGGAGGCGCCGCGGGCAGCGGCGGAGGCGCCGCGGGCAGCGGCGGAGGCGCCGCGGACAGCGGCGGAGGCGCCGCGGGCAGCGGCGGAGGCGCCGCGGGCAGCGGCGGAGGCGCCGCGCGGGCAGCGGCGGAGGCGCCGGGTTAACCCGGGCAGTTATCAGCCGTTGCGTTGAATTTGTTTTTATGCCAATGCCAATGCCTGGAATTGCAAGCTCTTCTATGTATAATTGTCGGGTCGGTTAACCCTAAGTTCCGGATTATTTGCGGCTTTTAAAACGTTCTATGAATATATGGTAGAAGCCTAGAGCTCTAATCCCTGCTTAATCGATGTAAAGCGGGGCCTGAAAAGTACTTTTTCCCGCCGGGTAATCTAATCAGTCACCGAGCTCTGGGAGATCATCATTCATCGGAGGCTAAGGCCTGGCCGGTCATCCAGAAGAAGCTCCAGTGGCAGTGGCGCACCCGCGTCTCCTGCATCCTCCAGCGCTCCAATGCACAGATGCTCCTCAGCCGTGCCGTCCACCAGGAGTCCTCCGCCTTCCGCCTGCCCTGCCCATGCGCATGCATCGCGCCCGGGCATCGTGCCTTCCAGACGCCAGACGACTCCAACCCCTACGGCCGTGACGGTCTAGCGCACACCGTCGCTCTCTCTCCACCACGCGGCGCACTTTGCGTGTGCTGCCTAATGCCTAAGTCGGTATCGCTTCTTTTATTAACCAGTTCATATAATAAAAAAAAAAAAAAAAAAAAAAAACTAAAAAACTCCCGGCGCTCGGCGCTTCCCTGTCCTTGGCGGGCGACGTGATCGGAGTAACGCTAGGGGTTATTTAACCCTTACTTCCTTCCTTGGATTTGGATGTTCCGTAAGACGTAAGACCGTAAGGTCCAGAGCCCGGAAACGTATCGTAAGATCTTACGTAAGTTTTACGTATTAAGTGTCTTAATAGTTAGTCTTACGTTAGTTTTGTTATTTTAGAGTTTTATATTATTTAAAACTTGTTATAATAGCTCGACACACTGAAACCAGTTTTGTTTTAACGATTTGACCCCTTCGACCTTATACGCCAGAGGTGTAAGGTCGGGGTGACCTCACGCAAGTACGTTAAGACCTAACCTAACCTAAGGTCTTCGCATGTGGTTGCGCTGGAATGTGGCTTCTCTTGTGCTCGTGTGGCGCTTTGAGGATTTGATTGATTTATTGATTGATGCCGCGATGCATCACGCGTTTTGGCGGCTCCCCCCACCACCGCCACTGGCTGCGCACATGCAACTTTTAGCTCAATCAATCAATCAAAGGTCCTCACAAAGCCATACACGGGCCAAAGAGAAGCCACATCCCAGCACCACCACACGGGGGGCAAACCCTGCATCACGAAGTGATGCAGGCTTGGGGGGCTGTGAGCGAGTCGCGACAGCACTATAGTCTGCGAAACTCGTTTGTGTAGAATAGCTATCAATAGCGTAGCAGCGTAGGCGTAGGCCAAAATGATTCTTCTTCGTCTTCGACTCCGAGCTCGACGCATCACTTATTTTTGGCGGCTCCCCTCACCGCCGCCGGCTGCGCATCGCGCGAGTACTATATATTGACTAATTCTTCCGCTCCATCGCGGGCTCCCCCCCTGATCGATGCATCACTTTTTTGCGGCTCCCCGCCTCACCGCCGCCGGCTGCACACGCACACACACGACGTGCGAGTACTATATGTGTGTTATAGATATATTTCTTCGGCTTCCCCCCCGCCCCCCCCTGATCGATGCATCACTTTTGCGGCCCCCCCTACCGCCGCCGACTGCACACCCGCCAGTAATATTATATGCTGAATAATTCTTCTGCGTCATCGGTCATCGGCTCTCCCCCGCCCCTGATCCTGATCTTTTCCTCCCCTGACCCCTGATCGATGCCGATGCATCACTTTTTGGCGGCTGCCCGCCACCGACGCCGCCTAAAACACGGCTACACAAACGCAAGAACTATAGACTATAGAGCTATATGTTGAATCATTATTCTTCTGCTTCATTGGCTTCCCCTCCCCTGTATCGATGCATCACTTTTTGGAAGCCCCCCCACCGCCGCCGCCAGTGCGCTGCACACGCGCAAGAACTATACATGTTGATCGAATAATTCTTCTGCTTCATCGGCTCCCCCCTCCATCTCCATGATCGATTCATCACTTTTAGCGGCTCCCGCCACCGCGCCACCGGCTGCTCACGTTGCACACGCGCACGTACTATATGTTGACTAATTCTTCTGCTTCATCGGCTCTCCCCCCTTGATCGTTTCCCCCCCTGATCGATACATCACGTTTTGGCGGCTCTCCCCAACCCTGCCGGCTGCGCACGCGCAAGTACTGTATGTCGACTAATTGTTCTGCTTCGGGTTAACCCTTTTTCAACATAGCTCTGGGTCAAGGTTAAGGGTTAACCCCCCCGTCGAATCCAGCTTTAGGCCAAAGCGGGGTTAAGGAGTAACTCCGGGTGAACTCTTAACCATAAGTAAACCTAACCCTTACCCCAAATATGAGAAACCCCCGGCGCGGAAAGGGTTTACAAAACCAAATCTCTGAAATCCCCTTGGTAGATTCGATGGTGATCGATGCATCACTTTTTGGCGGCCCCCCCCACCGCCGCCGACTGCATACGCGCAAGTACCATATATTGGCGGCAAAGGCGTGGCAGCAGTGCCAGTAGGCGGACGTAATTCTGCTTCACAGACTCCCCCCCCTGATCGATGCATCACTTTTGGGGGGCTCCCCCCACCGCCGCCGGCTGCGGCTTCTTGCCCGCCTTCTTCTCCTTCTTGACGGGTTAACCCAAGGGTTAACCCGCACACGTGCAAGTAATATATGTTGAATAATTCTTCTGCTTCATCGACTTTGCCCCACCCTGATCTATGCATCACTTTTTGCCCACCGCCGCCGGCTGCGGCTTCTTGCCCGCCTTCTTCTCCTTCTTGACGGCCTGCGCCGCCAAGAAGGAAAAGAACCGATTATATGTTGACGAATTCTTCTGCTTTAGACTCCCTCCCCCTGATCAATGCATCACTTTTTGGCGGCTGCCCCCCCCGCCGCCGGCTGCGGCTTCTTTCCCGCCTTCTTCTCCTTCCTGACGGCCTGCGCCGCCGCGGCCGACGAGACCACCTTGACGTTTCCGATCATCTGTCGCACCAGCTCGTCGTCTGTGACCGCTTTGAGTAGATCTCGCTGTCTGTCAAAAAAAGAAAAAAAACACAAAAGTTGATACACTCATGATAAACAACACCTTGACGTTTCCGATCATCTGTCGCACCAACTCGTCGTCCGTAACTGCCTTGAGTAGGTCTCGCTGCCTGTATTAAAAACGGAAATCGTTACGACAGTGATGATACGCGCATGAAACACGAGACTATCCTATCCGATTCATCGTGGTTTCGGAACTCGTCAGGTAAAGAAAACCGGAAATAGTTACTACGGTGATGATATGGTCATGATACACGAGACTATCTTATCCGATTTAATCGTGATTTCGGAGCTTGTCGTCCGTGACCGGTATGAGTAGGTCTCGCTGCCTGTTTTTAAAAAAGGAAATCGTTACTACAGCGATGATGCACTCATGATACACAAAACTATCTTATCCGATTTAATCGTTATTTCGGAGCTTGTCGTCCGTGACCGGTATGCGTAGGTCTCGCTGCCTGTTTAAAAAAAGGAAATCGTTACTACAGTGATGATACGCTCATGATACACAAAACTATCATATCCGATGCAATCGTGATTTTGGAGATCGTCAACCGTACTTGTTTTGAGTAGGCCTCGCTGCCTGTCAAAGGGGTTGACCCGATATCTTTAACACGTATGTTTATAAACACAACATAATATATTATTGATATAATAAATACGTTTATATCTCGTCGCCCACCTCGCGGTCGGTCCAAAGGCTGCACTCGAGAAGAGCCCAATCGCCTGGCGTGCCGCTTTCCCCTTCTTCTGCATCCACAGGCTATAGATCTATATAGGGCGTATGTGTATACATATATATATGAGATATATATATATATATGTATATATATATATGTACACACACACACACATATATATATAGGAATATATATATATGTGTGTGTATATATATATATACACAAATCTCTCTCTCTCTCCCTCTCTCCCTCTCTGTCTCTCTGTCATCCCCCACCTAGTGGTTGGTCCAAAAGCGGCGCTTGAGAAGAGCCCGATCGCCTGGCGCGCGGCGTTCCCCTTCTTCTGCGTCCACAGGCTATGCATCTATATAGTACGTTCGTTTATACACACATATATATATAAATGCATCTAATAATCTCATGGCATACCTAGTGATGGGTCCAAAGGGGCGCTTGAGAAGAGCCCGATCGCCTGGCGCGCGGCGTTCCCCTTCTTCTGCGGCCACCGGCTATGCATCTATATAGTACGTTCGTTTATACACACATATATATATAAATGCATCTGTTAATCTCATTGCTTACCTAGTGGTTGGTCCAAAAGCGGCGCTTGAGAAGAGTCCGATCGCCTGGCGTGCTGCTTTCCCCTTCTTCTGTGTCCCCGGCGCCAGCTTGACCTTGAACCGGTAGTTCGCGAGCACGGCGTAGGGCGCGCAGACAGGGACCGCGTAAAGAACCTCGTCGTCGTCACCGGGAAGCGCCGTCAGCGTGTCTGTTAGTAGTGTAAGGATATATATATCAATATCTATATATCTATGTATATCTCTATATCTATCTATCTATCTATCTATATCTATATATCTATATATCTCTATATATATATATATAGGCGTGTACGCCAAGAGAAGGGTGTGTGTTTAAACATGTAGTTTGCGAGCACGGCGTAGGGCGCGCAGACAGGGACCGCGTAAAGAACCTCGTCGTCGTCCCCGGGGAGTGCCGTCAGAGTGTCTGTTAGTAATATAAGGAAGTTAGGGTTCATCCTAAACCTGTCGTGTTAGGCGAGGACGTAGTGTTAGTGTTAGGCACGGAGGGCGTGTTAGGGGGGTTAAACTGCGTTAAGAACCTCGTCGTCGTCACCGGGAACCGCCGTCAGCGTGTCTGTCGTGTTAGGCGAGGAGGGCGTGTACGCGTCAATAGCAGGGCGTGTCTTGCAACAAGTAGTTCGTCACGGGTAGCCGTCGGGGACGGTTATAGACTGGGGTAACCGTTGTGAACGGTTATCCGAGTCCGTGTGGCTGCGCGCTGTGAGCGCCTACGCCGTGTGCGTCTACGCTGTGTACGTCTGTTACTGCCTGTGACGTAGTTTGATAGCACCACGGGTTAACCCGCGAAGAGGGCGTGTATGAATCAAGTGAAGGCCGTGTGTGTAAAGGTGCCCTGCAGCTACTAAGTAAGCGCTATGGGTAAATTAACTTTGCTCAGGTACCTGAGCGAGTTTTGAATAAGAGTTTCGTCGGTTTGATTATAGGACACTCGAGAGTCGAATCACTTAGGCGCAGAGGGCAGCTTTAACTTGGCGTGTTCAAGACAGCGCGTATGTCGCGCCGGCGGCGTAAAGAACCTCGTCGTCGTCACCGGGGACGCGCCGTCAGCGTGTATGTTAGTAGTATAATGAGGGCGTGTTTGCGCCAGAGAGGGTTAAGGGGTTAACCCGTGTTTAAACTACAACGGGTTCAACCCGCACTGCTCCTTGCTCAGCGCGAGGATGCTCGGCTCGAGACAGGAGCGTGCATTAGATATTAGATATTTATATACCAACACAGACACACACACACATCTATCTATCTATCTATCTATCTATCTATCTATCTATCTATCTATATATATATACGTACACACACAACCATATACATATAAAAATTCATGTATACCGTGGACCGCCAGCACGGATCTCTGCTCGTCGCTCAGCGCCAGGATACTCGGTTTGAGCAGCAACGCCTATATATATACACACACACACACACACACACACACACACACACACACATATATATATATATATATATATACACATATATATATATATATATATATATACATATAAATAATATATACATATACATAATATACATGTATACATACACACATATATATATACCATGGACCGCCAGCACGGATCTCTGTTCTTCGCTCAACGCCAGGATGTCGGGCTCGAGCAGCAACGCAGCCAGCTCGGCTGCGTTGCGGGTTAACCCTTAACCCTATCTATCTATCTATCTATCTATATCTATATCTATATCTATATCTATATATCTATATCTATATCTATATATACCGTGGACAGCCAGTACCGATCCCTGCTCGTCGCTCAGCGCAGTACATACATATATATACATACACATACACACACACACATATATATACACACATACATACAGACATATATCTATCTATCTATATCTATACATATCTATGCATACCGTGGACCGCCAGCACGGATCGCTGCTCCTCAGTCAGCGCCAGGATGCCGGGCTCGAGCAGCAACGCAGCCAGCTCGGCGTCGGCCCTATCTATCTATCTATCTATCTATCTATCTATATCTATCTATATGTATATCTATATATCTATATCTATATACATATCTATAAATACCGTGGACAGCCAGCACGAATCGGTGCTCTTTGCTCAGCGCGATATATACATATATACATACACACACACACACATATATATATATATATACACATACATGCATACATACACATATCTATCTACATATCTATATACATATATATTCATACCGTGGACTGCCAGCACCGATCTCTGCTCGTCGCTTAGCGCACGGATGCTAGGCTCATATATATAAATATATACATACATACATACATGTATACATATATATATATATATATATATATATATATCTATACATATCTATACATACCGTGGACCGCCAGCACGGATCGCTGCTCCTCAGTCAGCGCCAGGATGCCGGGCTCGAGCAGCAACGCAGCCAGCTCGGCGTCGGCCCTATCTATCTATCTATCTATCTATATCTATCTATCTATATACATACATATATATACATATATATACATATATAGATATAGATACATATATCTGTATCTATCTGTATCCATATATATACCGTGGACAGCCAGGACCGACCGCTGCTCCTCGCTCAACGCGAGGATACTCGGTTCGAGCAATAGTGCCGCCAACTCGGCGTCGGCCCGGCTGTCTGCCGTGGCCTCGGCCTCACCCGCCCGCTCCCCCTCTATCGCTGCCTGCGCTTGGGCTTCCTCCTCCGTCGCTCCGGCCGTCTGCGCTTTCTCTCTCTGAAAAGAAAAGAAACCGAAGAATAGGGAGGGGTTGGTCTTCAACAGCCCGGCCTCGCCCGCCCGCTCCCCCTCCATCGCTGCCTGCGCTTGCGCCTCTTCCTCTGTTGCTCCTGCCGTCTGCGCTTTCGCTCTCTGAGAAACAAAGGAATCGAAGGTAAACAATGCCCTGTGCGCCTAAGTGATTCGACTCTCGAGTTTCCTAGAACCAAAACGACGAAACTGAGTCAAAACTCGCTCAGGTACCTGAGCAAAGCAAATTCACCCATAGCAGTTCATGAGTAGCTGCAGGGCACCTTTTAACCCGGGTTCGTCTTCAATAGCCCGCGTGCTCAGAGCATTCACGCAGAGGGCTTAAGTCAACCCTGACCCCCCCTCCCCCCTGCTACCCCGGTCGAATGTGCCCCGAGTAGCCCTAACCTAACACCCAAAACCTAGATACCTGTGCGCGCTTGAGCTGCTGCTTCTCCCTCGCAGCCTCCTGTTGTTTGGTGCTGACAGTCTGTGCTGGGAGTCTCTACCTAGAGAAGAAGAAGAGGGACTGTTTGCTGTTAAGACACATGCCATGCCTTGAGGTTAGGGTTAACCAGACTACATAAAGAAAGGAGAAGAAGGGATGTTGCTTGTTAGATACCTGTGAGCGCTTGCACTGCTGCTTCTGCCTCGCAGCCTCCAGCTGTTTGGTGCTGGGAGTCCCTACCTAGAGAAGAAGAAGAGGGACTGTTTGCTGTCTGGCCACCTGCCATGCCTTGATGTGTGGGCTAGTCATGTCCACTTAGACTACATCGACAAAAGTGAAGAAGGGATGTTGCTTGTTAGATACCTGCGAGCGCTGGCGCTGCTGTTTCTCCCTCGCAGCCTCCTGCTGTACTGGGAGTGTCTAGAGAAGAGGCTTGTCATGTCCACCTAGACTACATAAAGGAAGGAGAAGAAGGGATGTTCCTTGTTAGATACCTGTGAGCGTTTGCACTGTTGCTTCTGCCTCGCAGCCTCCTGCTGTCTGGTGCTGGGAGTCTCTACCTAGAGACGAAATAGAGCGACTGTTTGCTGTTAAGACACATGGAATGCACACATGATCCTGTCCACCTAGACTACTTAGACAAAGAAGAAGGGATGTTGCGTGCTAGATACCTGTGAGCGCTTTCGCTACTGCTTCTCCCTCGCAGCCTTGCTGTGTGGTACTGGGAGTGTCTACGTAGCCACCCCCCCCTAGACACCTGCGACTCCCTCACCGTGTCTTGCGGTGTGGGCTCGTACTATGACGAAAGTTTCTACTGATTGCCCGCGCACCTGTTCACGCTGTCGCTCTTGTTTCTCCCTCGCAGCCTCCTAAGGCTCATTAACATCACGGAGGGGAACAGTCGCGCATCTAGAGAATCCGGGTTGTGGTGTTCACATTCACACGGGGAATCTATCGCCAGGCACCTGTTCACGCGTTCGCTCGTGTTTCTCCCTCGCAGCCTCTTGCTGTGTGGTACTGGGAGTGTCTACGTAGCCACCCCACCCGTGGACACCTGCGCCTCCCTCACCGTGTCTTGTGGTGTAGGCTCGTACTGTAACAGGAGCCTGTGAGTTGGGTTAACCCAACTCACAGGCTCCTGTTACAGTTAGGGATTTCGGGTTAACCCGGTGTGGGATCGTACTGTAACAGGAGCCTGTGAGTTGGGTCAACCCAACTCACAGGATTAACCCGAGGTATTTGCGGCCACACGAACAAGAACAACATATTCCGCCTGGTTAACCCCGTACACTATATGACATGGATAGGTACATATTCAAGGTCACTGTAGTCATTTTTAAACAGGCTGAATCGGAATAGAATCCCGTAGTTTATTCTCCCCCCCCCGCGTATTCAACATGTAGGAACGGACGTTTTCTTTTTATTGCCCGGGCACCGGCTCACGCTTTCGCTCTTGTTTCTCCCTCGCTGCCTCTTGCTGTTAGGTATTGGGAGACAGAGAAGACGCTTCGTCCATGGTCACAGCAGGCGCGACAGCTAACATCATGGAGGGGAACAGTCGCGCATCTAGGGAATCCGGGTTGTTGTGTTCACATTCACAGAAACAAAACAAAGCCCTAACACTGGCGCACGCGCAAACAATACTATGCACAAGTAACTAGGCTACCCCATAGGAGAGCCTGCTAGGCAGAGTGCGTGCACGGGAAATCTATCGCCGGGCACCTGTTCATGCTTTCGCTCTTTTTCTCCCTCGCTGCCTCTTACTGTTTGTGTTAAGTGGTTAAGTGGTTAGGGTTAGGGTTCACCCTTACCCATTGATCTTTTTGCATTCACAAGGGGAACCGATCGAAAGGCACCTGTTCACGCTTTCGCTCTTCTTTCTCCCTCGCAGCCTCCTGAGCCTCCAGCTGCCGCTTCGCAGCTCGCGCCTCGTTCTCCACCCGGCGCTGCTCCTTATGGACGTCACGCGTCGCTTTGTCCTCTGCCTCCTTCTGCGCAGCCTCGCGTGCGATCTCTTGTTTGCTCTTCCCACCAGAGGCCTATATTCATGTAAACATATCAACAGGTCACACACACACACACACACACACACACACCCACACACACACACACACACACACACACACACACCGACAGAGAACAACACCCCCGACACCGACGCACACACACGACAAGAACAACACCCCAAACCTCCAAACGAACACCTCCCAAAAACACTTAACAAGGCTCGAAGAGAGGCCTATATTCACAAGGAGAAGTTGTGTGTTAGTGTTAAACCATCTGCACGATCTCCTGCTTACTCTTCCCACCAGATGCTTATATTCAGAAGGAAGAGTTGTGTGTTAGTGTTAACCCATCTGCGCGATCTCCTGCTTACTCTTCCCACCAGAGGCCTATGTTCATAAGGAGGAGCTGTGTATTAGTGGATCGCGACGTCGACTCCCCCCCCAAAAGCACCTAGATATATTCAAGGGAGCTCCCCTTAGGCTCCCAAAGCCACTCTCGGATCAGTTCCCTGTGCGTGTGTGCTCGTGTCCCCTTTGTATATAAATGGGCATCGCGCGTCGTTTTGTCCTCCGCCTCCTTCTGCGCAGCCTCGCGCGCGATCTCCTGCTTGCTCTTCCCACCAGACGCCTATATTCACAAGGAGTTGTGTCTTAGTGTTCACCCATCCGATCTTCTGCTTACTCCTCCCTCCAGAGGCCTATGTTCATAAGGTGGAGTTGTGTGTTAGTGGGTCGAGGTCGCCTTCCCCCCCAAAACACCTAGATATATTCAAGGGAGCTCCCCTTAGACTCCCAAAGCCACTCTCGGATCAGTTCCCTGTGCGTGTGTGCTCGTGTCCCCTTAGTATATAAATGGGCGTCACACGTCGCTTTGTCCTCGGCCTCCTTCTGCGCAGCCTCGCGAGCGATCGCCTGCTTACTCTTCCCACCAGGGACCTATATTCAGAAGGAGGAACTGTGTCTTAGTGTTCACCCATCTGAACGGGTTCATCCTGAGCTTGCTCGGGTTATAACCCGATATATATATATATATATATATATATATATATATATATATATATATATATAT
>Ga0209491_10008772_pt1 | contig 12653 bp, 9 predicted proteins | sample BON02_FD_187213 | JGI IMG/M metagenome (GOLD analysis project Ga0209491, IMG submission 187213) | Freshwater microbial communities from Lake Bonney liftoff mats and glacier meltwater in Antarctica - BON-02 (SPAdes) (version 2) | ecosystem: Environmental > Aquatic > Freshwater > Ice > Glacier... | reverse complement strand
GTAACTATATCGTCAAGTTGCACAACCAGTATGTAGTTCTCAATTTATTCAATTGGTTGACGCGAGTCTTCAAACAATCGCTGGGCTTGCATTTGCATGGCAACATTTACATGCACAAATGCCTATGCTCTACACCGTACGATACGATAAGCACGTCTGCTTACATCATCGACCAACAAGCAGCGTCGAGGCTGCTATTCCATGCTCAGAGCCCAGTAAAAACTCACGTCGATGTTTTTATTCATGATATTGGGTGTACGCGGCAAGATGTCAACCTGTATATACTATCGCCCAATCTGTTTTCGCTTTCCGGGAGAACTTCCACACACATGCACCTGTCGTTTTTTTGGATTCATCTATGGCTGAAAGGCATTCTACAACATTCCACCGAATGTCAAGACGAGCTGAAGGTCTTGTAGCTCATGTTCACATTATTGACACATACATTTTCTGTCTTGTTTGGTGATTGCTTGGGTTACTTCTAAAGGTAGATCAACCATGAAAAGAGACTTTCCCTGAGAGTGTCTTTTAAAGGACTTAATTGCGAGGTCATATATTGGGTAAAATCACGAGTTTTATGGGTTATTTTGAGATCTTCCATTTGGATTCCAATAAATCGTCCAATCACAAAAGATTCAGCTGTGATAAAATCTCAGATCTTAGTAAAATATATGAAATCACGAAAATGCCTCGTTTAGGTCATATATTGGGTAAAATCACGAGTTTTATGGGTTATTTTGAGATCTTCCATTTGGATTCCAATAAATCGTACTTGATCTTCCATTTGGATTCCAATAAACAACATTTTTTCTCAGTTCAATACCCTTGCTGGAGGGTCTATGTAGCTCAAATCCATGTAAAGTTGAGTTCTCAGATTTTTGAGTTTTGGCCGGAAACAAACCGACGACATCAGGATTAAGAGTCATGCGCCCTGACTAATTGAGCTAGTTTTACATCGTTTCGGGCGTTTCATTCCACATCAAACCAAAGTGTACAATGCTGGCATCGTAAGCTTTTATTAGCGACTGAACTCAGCTTACAGACTTTATTCGGTTGCATGTGGGTATATATACACAGAATTGAAACGACAGAAGGCAAACATTACTATGGAGTCTTGTGTGATGTCCACGTCATTTCGGATGGCGGAACGCGAGGGAGCACTCATACAATACCTCTTGCGATACATTCGTGGCCTGGACGAGGCGAATTGTGACAAATATACCTTGATAATTATTGTGCAAGCCCTCACCAATTCCACATTCCAAATCATGACGTTGAATCGAGACAAACAAAGCACTATTTTGGAGCTGAAACAGCACATTGCACATGAATTCGCCATCCGATCCTCCGAAGCCCACGGGATGTTAATCAAGTACGAGCAGTCCCAGGAGATTTTGGCCGACACGGCAACTCTCTCTTCATTGAATCTACATGATGTTACGGTCATGAATGTCAGTGCGGCAGTGCCAAATAAATCCGCATTGCAGAACCCCCTGATCAAAAAATGATTTCCGCTTACAAAAGTTTTCACTATATAACCACCCTCATTGTGTAAGGAAGTCGCTTTAGAATGAAGATGACAACTTTGAGTTATGAAGCACCTGTTTTGATTGAAATGTTAAACGGATTTTCAGTGTGCATATTCTTTTCCCTGGCCATATGGCTTGCAATCAAAGGCACTGACTACAGTGTTAACACGTGGACAGAAAGTGTGCTAATGGGCGGCAATCACATCATGATGCAGCAGATTGCGCAGACAAACACCACGATGCGAAATTTGTGTGAGAAACCTCTGATCGTGCAAGAAAAATCCGATCATATAAACACTCGACTATCACTCCCACTCTTGATGTTTTCCCTCGACAACACCGTGGTGCGAGGAAGCGTATTTTGCACTGTTTCCCCCCTCACTTACAACTGTAAGACCCTGCTGCTCATGGTCTTGATCTTGTCATTTTTATTCCAAGTCTGGCGTTTCCTGCCCGTGTGTACACGGCTGCTCCCAACAAAGTTCATTTTCGTCGGGTACGGGTTGCTGGACTCTCAAGACAAACCTCTCAGAAACATGCCGGATTTTTCAAGATGGCTGGAGTATACTGTGACGTCGCCCATGCAGATCATCGTCATCGCTATCACCGTCTACATCCGCAACGTACACCACCTTTCTCTGCTCAGTACTCTGCAGGGCGCGCTCACCCTTAGTGGCTGGACAGTCGAGGTTTGCATATCAAACCTGCAGATCGCCGCGACAAACTCCGGAAAAATGTCGCGTGATTTCGCCAACACTCTCTTGAAACTTGCAACTATATTCCTGGCAGCTACCTACGCGCACAATGTGATTTGGTTCTCCATTCTAGACTTTTATATTGCACATGAAAATAACACTAGAAACTGTGACCTTGGCATCAAAAAAATACCAGAGATTATCCAAACTATTGTCATCGTACAATGTGTGTTATTTTCCATGTTTGGAAGTATACCACTCTTTCAAATAGCAGTAGTCCTCATTGCAGACCCTTCCAAAACAACATTCATCTGGGATTTTGCAAACATTGCATACAGTATCCTCAGCGTCGTCTCAAAAGGCCTACTAGCATTCATGTTTGTCAAGATGATCACAGATGGCAACTGCGTCGACACTGATGCAGGCAAAGCTTGTCTTTATTGAAAATAAACGCGTCCTCTCAACCTCAAACGATCCCCTCTTTTTTCATTCATACGCAGCACACTCCACTTGATGTGCAAAAATCCAACATCTGTGAGGATTTCGGGGTGTTTTGAATAGAATAGCAACCACAGTTACGGCTGCACACCACTCCATCTTCTGCAACAAGGAAAAGCTGGCGGAGAAGGCCGCACAGAGGCATGTATTTTCCTCCCTCCTATATAAAGCACTGTGGTTGCAAGCAAAGAGAATACGAATCAATGAAAATCGCCAGTAAAAACGGTCTGGTGAAAGAAACTCTACTTCATTCTTTGACACACACCATAGTGCGTGTTGGATTGAATTGTGATTTGGCGAATGCGATCTGTGTTTTTTTCTTCGACGACGAGTATATCACCGGCGCTGCGATTAGGAGGGCATTTTTTCACCAATACGCTGATTACACGAGTTCCCTGCATGAAAAAATACAGCGCCTTCAACACGACCAGCTCATGCACAAGATTTTTTCTGAAAAGACTCATCTGGGAGAGCATTCGTGGCGCTGTCCGTGTAAAATTTGCGAGTATCATCAACAAAGTATTCAGTGCGATCCCATTTTGATGGATCTCTCAGCAGAGAAGGTTCAAGAAGTGCAATATATTCTAGAATTCCAAAATTTACGTATTTTCGATTTTCAGTAAAATTATACAACATCAAATGTAGTGAAAATCGTCATATTTTGTCTAATTTTATTGTGTTTTCCTGCAATTTATGAAGGAAATTCCATGTCCATGGTCCATGCACCAGACCCTTGCAGGATCTCAAAATATAATTTCCTTGCGAAAAATCTGAGACTTGTCAAAAAAAATTCTGCTCCGCAAAATCCACAGGCATATACATTTTCTCGAAAATGTCAATAATCATGTCATTTTCGTGGAATACTTTATGTTTTATGAGACAAATGACGATTTAAATGAAAATTTTCCAATTTTCATAATTTTTGGTCAGAGCATCAGATGCTGGCAAGATCTCAAAAATATCCTGCTTGCAAACAATCCGAGACTTGTCCAAAAAATTTTTGCACGGCAAAATCCACAGCCATTTACAAATTCTCGAAAAATATAAGAAATGTCACATTTTCATGATATATTGTATGATTTATCGTCTAAAATGACATTTTAATTACATTTTTCTCAGCTGTAATCACTGTCTGGTTTTTCATTTTCCATTTTTGCATAGTCCAAAAAGGACGACCAATTTATTCTATTTCGGGATATATTCGGTCAAATGGCTATTAAAGCAATAACTCATGCAATGTGTGTGCGAAACGGCGAAGGGCGAACATGAATGACTGCAGTGGATTGCAGATTAAAAAGATCTTCGCGTTTAACAATGAGAGCACTGTGATCTGGCCATCCGCTACCTCGTCGCAGCCTCCAGAGAATGCAGACGTAGTTTTGTTAGTCGATATATCGGGATCGATGATAGAGAAGCAAAGTACACTTCTCAATGTCCTGGGCTCTGTCTTGTCTGGAAGCACAGTAGACACACAGCTTGGTGATTTTAAGCTGCCTCCGTTGATGTACAGGACTGCGCTGATTGCTGCAGTGAAAAAAGTGGTGGACGACGGACACAAGGGAAGAGTTATGATCATCAGTGACGGCGGGGAAAACATAGAAGAAGGATGTTTTCCGATGATGAATAATGGTGTTTTGGTTGAAAGCCCGTATGTCGACTTCAGGAAAACGTATGGAGAACATGAGAAGGACAAGTCCGACAAGCGAAACGAGGTGCTGGTTGGCTTCCTCGAGCAACTGGGTGTTGAGATGATTATTGTGGGGATTGGCGATGAGGTTATCCCCATGTTGAACGCCATGAAGGACTCGAAAAAAGTTTTCTACACACATTTGCGCGACGATGCGGACGTGGACGCCATGGAGGAAGCAATTAAAATGGTCAAGAGTGTTGCACGTGGAAACAAAGTGAAGAATATCGTACTCCAGTTGGATGATAAGAAAAGGAAGCGAAACGTAGTTGGAAAAGAACAGGCACAGAAAATCAGGAAGCTCGTTGGTAAACTCTCCATTGAAGGCACCGAGGAGTCCGAGGTTAAAATCGTCCAAGACAAACGCACCGTGGATGATCTCAAGAATGGCATTGACGATGTGAAGGCACCGAGGAGTCCGAGGTTAAAATCGTCCAAGACAAACGCACCGTGGATGATCTCAAGAATGGCATTGACGATGCATTTGAATTCGTCTTCGGAGGGAATTTTGGTGGCCTGAAGGTGGTAGAAAAGGACATAAAAACTCGTTTTTTGGTGATGATGGGGTTCATGTGCGAGAATTCTGCTCCCGCCGCGATGATTTGCAGCAAGACCAATCCGATCATTCCCATTCCAAAAGCATGGAAAGACGCTTCGTACGCCCTGTTCATTAACAGTGTATGTAGGCATCTCAGCAACAAGGACAATTTCCTCAAGTGTGAAAAAAAATCGAGTGATATTGGCTACAAAATGGGCTATGCGGGGAAGCAATTCACTTACAAACAGTGCGCGTTGTACTCTACTTCGTACAAGATCGATCTCGTGACTAAGCTCGCCTCTGACACTACCTTCTGCAAACCTCTCGCAGAGGTCCTGTCGGCCTACAACATGTCGATCTGAGCCCTTCGCAAAGCAGAGAACGACAAACAAGAAATTGCAAAGCAATTCCCATCAAATAGCCAATATTCCTTTCCAAGATTCTTCATCAGTGAAACCAGATTATGGATTTTTTTGAAAGTATTGTGAGACATTTTACAGTTTTGTAATAAATTTGAATCAATTTTATTCAACACTTTGACTAAATACACATGTTTCGATTTTCACTAGTCTGTACAATGTTGCGAATTGGCTCTGAACACTGAGCTTTGCGTATAACTCTAAAAAAATAACAGAGAAAAATCCAAAATGAGTGTGTTTGAGAAATAACATCTTGTCGTGTGTAACACTTTTGATTTGCATTTTCTGCACTGCGTGGTGTAAGCATTCGCCGGAAAATATATAGAAATGTTGTGTGCTGTGAATTTCCCGCAAAGAATTTGTGTTTCTAGTTGAACACTTGAAAAATAAAAACCAAAGAATCATGCAAAGTCCCATTGTATACACCACAAAAAAAGAAAGTGATTGGTATATACGAAATGACAAAAGTTTCAGGGCAGAATATATATAAACATGCCTCGTACCTATTTGGAAGCCCACCAAAAATGGACATCAAGACAAGCATGTTTTTGGGTCGCCCATGTATGCTGATTTTCTGTCTTTTTTCACTTTATGTGCATGTGACGGTATGCTCGCAATGCCTCACAGGCTTGTCAATTCCGCTCGTGGGTACAACAACTGAGGTGGCGCTGTTTCGCAATACGGCACAATTTGAGGCGAGGGTGAACCGTATTTCAGCCCCTCGAGATTTTTCTGGCACAGCACCGTTTCAACCCACTGGAGGTCCAGGTCCAGTTGGAAAAAAGACAAGTGCTGTGGTATTCAACTTGGACACACACTTGCTCAATGCCGGCAGTCACGAGATGAAAATTGGAACCAATGGCTTCACGGCCGTGGCCGTGTTCAAGTTCACTGGAATCGTTTCAAGTTCACTGGAATCGTTCAGTGGCAACGAATCTTTGAATTTTCATCAGTTGCAAATGCTTGGAATAGTTTACAAGTCATACGACAAGGCACCGATTCTTCGCTTAGGTTTGTAATACGAAATGGATGGGATATGTGTGCAGGGGTGTGGAATGATTGCATTGTAGAGGGCACGTGGCAAACACTAGTAGTACAATACGATCCCATTACATTTGGGATTAGTATGAGGATGGGGGATCAAAATCAAGACTGGGTGTGCTCACGAAGGAACGACAGGACTTTTGAAAAAATGATTCTTGGCGGGAATCCAATTAATATCGCTGGGTTCTATGCGGTGGACAAGTTTCTGTCCATGCAAGAGGTCTCTAGTGTAATCAACAACATCTATTTGAAAAACGACCTGTTTGATACATGGTGTAGTGCGGATTGCGATCCAGGGTATTCCGTAGACATGTTTACAATGGCTTGTGAATTTTGTCCTATTGGTCCGTCTGATGCTGTAAGTTTGATTTCAGGTCATTATTGCAATGGTTGTATTATTCCTCCTTTAGACCAGCGTTCAGCCAATTCAGAATTCGAATGCCTCTGTAATGGGGTTTCAAGTTTGCACGAATGTTCTTGCATTGCTGGATCGCCAAGTCCGCTCGTGGGTACATCTAATGAGGTGGCGCTGCTCCGCAATACGGCACAATTTGAGTCGCGGGTGAACCGTTTTTCCACCCCACGATGGTTTTCTGGTAGTGCAACGTTTGAAATCACTGGAGGTCCAGGTACATCTGAACTACAAAAAAATTCTGCTGTGGTATTCGACGCAAACACACACTTTCTCAATGCCGCAAGTCTCCACATGAAAATTGGAACCAATGGCTTCACGGCCGTGGCCGTGGTCAAGTTCACTGGTATCGTTGATGGGGCACGAATCTTTCAATTTGGATCAATTCACAATGCTTGGGACAATTTAGTAGTTGCGCGAAGTGGCATGTCGAATTCGCTTGTTTTTAGGTATCGTTGATGGGGCACGAATCTTTCAATTTGGATCAATTCACAATGCTTGGGACAATTTAGTAGTTGCGCGAAGTGGCATGTCGAATTCGCTTGTTTTTACAATACGAAATGGATGGAATGTATGTGCGGGGGATTGTGTTGATTGCATTGTACAGGACAATTGGCAAACACTAGTAGCACAATACGATCCCACCACCTCTTCTTTAATTATAAGGATGGGGGACAAAACTCAATCCGTGACGTGCTGGTCACCAAGGACTGACAGGACTTTTCCAAACACATTTATTGGCAGAAATCCTGTGTCGGAAAGCGGTGAGATGTTAGGCAAGATGGCTGGGTTCTATGCGGTGGACAAGTTTCTGTCCAGGCAAGAGGTCTCTGTAGTAATCAACGACATCTATTTGAACAACGACCTGTTTGATACATGGTGTGGTCATGATTGCGAGCCAGGGCATTCAATAGACATACTTTCAATGACTTGTGAATTGTGTCCTATCGGGTTGCTAGATACTGGGAGTGTGACTTCAGGTCATTATTGCAATGGTTGTACTATAGCTTCCACGGACCAGCGTTTAGAATCTCCAGCATTCGTCTGTTTCTGTGACGGGGTTTCAAACTTGCTGCGATGTTCTTGCGCCGAAGGATATACGGGGGATGGTTCCACATGCATCGCAGGAAGCCAATGTCCTCATCCAAACATGTTCGCTTTTGTTAAGCATAATAATATACACGGTCCTGCAAAGACCGTATGTCGTTGCACGGGAAACTCCGAGGACTATGAAGACTATAATGATGTAACCCATTTAGTCTATTTAACGTGTCGATGCAATCCTGGTTTTACTGACTTGTTGTTGGTAGAAAACCTACCAGTGGCTACGTGGGTGGATGGTTCGGTGGTTGTATCCAAACCGATTCCGGAGTGCAGCAAGTGTGAATCTGGAAAATTTAATGAGTGGGGTGGTGAATGTTTTCAATGTCCGCCAAATTCCGAATGTAGTACATGCTCTGCGAATTCGTTCTGGCAACCGACTTCTCTCCAATGTGTATGTGAAATGGCATTCGAACGAAATTCTGCACAAGAATGCGCAATGTGTCCAGCGGGGAAGTTTAAGGTTCTTGCAGGGAACGGGGCTTGCCAGTGGTGTGGATCTAATCAATATTCACTTGAACAATCGAGATTTTGCTTGCTCCCCCCCCTAAATTCTGTGGTGAAACAGGATTCTTCGGGTTTCACATGTAACACTGGATACACTCTCAGTGATTCATTGTCAGATCCTTGCCAATTTATCCCCCTTACAACGTGCCCCGCGGGGAAATACTTGATAAATGGCAATTGTCAAGATTGTTCGACAAATACGTTCAAGAATGATGATGGACCGCACGGTTGTGTTCAATGTCAAGATTCCTCGACTTCCGTGACAGGAAGCAGTGAATGCATATGTAACGCCGGGTATTCTCGCGAAGACGACGACTCCTGCCTTGCGTGTATACCTGGTAAATTCGCAGTTGAAAGTGCACAACCTTAGATTTTATAGTGTAGTTCTCGAGCAAATAGATTATTTCGCCCGTGATATCTGATAATTTTCTTCTTCGATTCTGCTATCATTTACCCATTGTCTCGTACTATGACCCGACAAACCCAAGTTTCACCCAAAAATCAATGCCCATCCGGTACTACCAAAATTGCAGTCATGGTACGTCAAGAATGTACAAGTCTATCATGCCAGTGTCAAAAGAACTTCCTTCAATATTTTGGGACCGATCTGAGAACACTCGCATGAATACGCAAGCTACGAAACAAAACGAGGTTGATAGGGGTGTGAAATTATGACAGTTAAAGAAATAGTATCAAAACAGATTCGCGAGTGTTGATTGCAGTTATGGTATATAATAAAACAATTTTTGAAATCGAAGTCAATAATTTGATATGAATTTCATGGCTTCATTCAGAATCGCCGTGATAATTTGCAATATTGTTGTTGTAAAGACAGAATGGATGCTTTCAGATCGAGCACAGTGTGATGCTTTGTATGGAAATTATGGATATAGAACAAATCATGGGTTCAGTTGTTTTTTTTGCCGTGCTCCCCTTGTACGAAATGGGTTTTCATGCCCAAGCTGCCCAGTGGCACAACATGGTGTTGCGGGGATTTGCACAGCTTGTCCTCAATTTTCAACAGCAGTCTCCGGTCAAAACTGTTACTGTTTGAATAGTCGTACATTAGTTGGATCAGGGAGTAATTTGCGATGCAATTATCTTCAATGCTCTGCAGGTAGTTTTCTGGATGGTGGTTCTTGTTATGCATGTCCTGAGAACACTTGGAAAGATTCCTGGAATGACCATGGTCGCAATGGCTGTAGAGAGTGTCCTGTGTACTCTGTATCACCAATTGGTAGCACAGAACGTTTCGCCTGTCTATGTAAGGCAGGATTCGCTGGAAAAAATAATTTGCATACAGAACGTTTCGCCTGTCAATGTAAGGCAGGATTCGCTGGAAAAAACAATTTGCATAGTCAACTTGAATGTACACAGTGTTCAGCGGGAACTTTCAAGCCTGCAATCAAAAATGAAGAATGTCAATTATGCCCTGAAGGTTCTATTTCACCAACTTCAAGCGACAATATAAATGACTGTGATTGTAAAGCTGGATATCAAGGGCAAACAGGGGGTGTCTGCAATATATGTGGATCTGGTAAATACAGAGAAATGTAGTGGCAAACTGACGTCCACTGCATTCTTCACCCACAACAAATGTCTTCAAAGCACTTCAAAATAAAATGCATTTTTCAAATGATATCAGTTTTTGGAGGAGTACACCAGGCCGCTTTGTTACAACTAGTGATGCGTATTTTTACCTAAAATGTAGTCTATCTATACTTTCGCCGTTGGCCGTGGGAGAAATCAGAAAAACCAACATGAAAACACAAGAAAAAATATCACCTGATATCTAATATGAGACAGAAATTTTGAAAACGGGTTTTGAAGCAGACCTTAAAAAATCTGTACTCATATTTTGCTGTCAAAACTTTGAAATTCGTAGACTTTTCCGCATCGCGCTTGTCTTTACCATGCTTACATGTGGAAGAACATCTCAATTTGATTGCAATTCATGCGCGGCTGGCACATATTCCGAAGCAGTTGCTGGCGAAGACGACGACTCCTGCCTTGCGTGTATACCTGGTAAATTCGCAGTTGAAAGTGCACAACCTTAGATTGTATAGTGTAGTTCTCGAGCAAATAGAGCTTCAAGCAAAGCTATTAAACTACTTCTTAGGAAGTAATAAAAGCAACATCAATCAAATACAGTCATGGATGACCATTAAGAAAACCGACATTTCAGCCCAGCATGTGTTTCTGAAGCATATATATCTATGCTTGTATAGAGGTACAGTACTCAAATATCTAGGCGTACATCGGAACTGTTAGCATATGTTTCTTAATGCTGGCGTTTCTAATGGTCATCCATGACCGTATGTTATTGTCAACAATTTCAAACTGTATATATATATAAGTAACAAATTTGATTAATAAAAGCAAAAATAACGAGCATGCGTCCTGATAGACTTTTCCGAATCGCAGTTGTCTTGACTGTGCTTACATGTGTGGAAACATCCCGAATTATTTGCGATTCATGCGGGGTTGGCAAATATTCTGGCAACAGTGGTGCCATCAATGCAGACACGTGTCAACCGTGCACAGGAAATTCCACTTCAGATACAGCGAGCGACTCGTCGAATGATTGCAGCTGTATTCCTGGATTTTCGACAAGTGGGTCGGGCGACAATTTGATTTGCACAATTTTCCCCAACGCGTGCGCCCCAGGGTCCTTCCTGGAAAACAACATTTGTAAGGATTGTCTCACAGGCACGTTCAAGAGTGATTATGGAGCGCATGGTTGTAACCCTTGTCAAACTCACTCCACTTCGGTGATAAATAGCATCAACCAGAATGCCTGCTTCTGTAACGCTGGTTATTCAGGGGAAAACACAAACACTTGCACTGAGTGTGCTGCTGGGAAATTCAAAGAATCAAGTGGCAATGTCGCGTGTGTTCCATGTGGGGCAGGAAAATTTTCGACTCATGTTGCGGCCACTTCAGACACATGCCAAGCATGCAAAAATCAATCCACTTCACCTGAAGCGAGCAACTCAGAAAGTGAATGCCTCTGTAACGCTGGTTATTCAGGGGAAAACACAAACACTTGCATTGAGTGCGTTGCTGGGAAATTCAAAGAATCAAGTGGCAATGTCGCGTGTGTTACATGTGGGGTAGGAAAATATTCGGTTTAAACCAGTTTTATCCAACACACTTTTCAAAAAGACGATTCATATATTTTCTGTTGAGATTGCCAAGTAGTGCATATAAAGTGAACATATTTGAGAAAAACACTTTCAGAAGTGTGTGCTCATATTTACCTGCAAATATTTCTGAACAGAATATATAAGCAAATACATTTGAGAAATACCAGCCAGAAAATAAGAGTATGCATACTCATAGACTTTTCGGAATCGCTGTTGTCTTCGCCATGCTTACGTGTGTGAAAACATCCCGGTTTGATTGCGATTCATGTGAGAGTGGTACTTATTCTGATACCATGGGTGCCACATCAAACACCTCGTGTATATCGTGCACATTGAATGCCACTTCGCCGGCAGGGAGTGGCTCGCCAGACAATTGTAGCTGTACATCAGGATTTACGCCATTTGGGTCGGGGCTCTCGTTGACATGCACATTTTCCTTCACCACGTGCCCCCCGGGGGAATTCCTCGAAAACAACGTTTGTAATGATTGTGTGGAAGGCACTTACAAGGACGACGATGGTGACCACGCTTGTGGTCCTTGTTCCGGAGGATTTCCATCGATAATGAGCCTTGGCGCCATGTCAGAGCTAGAGTGTAATGGCTATAATTTGTCAAGCGGCAGAATCATCGAATTTAATATAACAACGGGGAAAGAATTGAATTTGAACGCTACTACTGTAAAATCCGTCGTTGTAGATTTTGTCAACGACGTGAGCACATTGGTTCATGTTTATCCCGAGAATTTTTCGATCTCAACCAATTCTGACTTTGGCGTTCGTTTATTTGTGCCCAACACAAACACGGAACCGCTGATTTTGAATGACATTTACACCCAACTTCAACAACTCATACGCAACGATGGAGATGATGCGATAATTTTGTTTATAGATGGCACCATTTCACTCGGTACCCAGTCTCCGAATTTTCAATCCGGTGACAGAATTTTCTTTCTTGATTCTGCTATTCGGGTCATAAACCCATTTTCTGCCATTGCAATCACACCAACCCGAATTTCACCCAAAAATTACATCCCATCTAGTTCTACCGAAATTGTAGTCGTAATACGTCAAGTATGCA
>Ga0209491_10008769_pt1 | contig 12661 bp, 23 predicted proteins | sample BON02_FD_187213 | JGI IMG/M metagenome (GOLD analysis project Ga0209491, IMG submission 187213) | Freshwater microbial communities from Lake Bonney liftoff mats and glacier meltwater in Antarctica - BON-02 (SPAdes) (version 2) | ecosystem: Environmental > Aquatic > Freshwater > Ice > Glacier... | reverse complement strand
GGTGGGGAGGAAGGGAGGGAGGGAGGGAGGGAGGGAGGGAGGGAGGGAGGGAGGGAGGGAGGGAGGAGTGTGTACGCCTGAGCGTCTTCGTTGGTGCAGATTGAATACCGAGAAGCTGATATGTAAGCAGGAGGCAGGCAACCACCCCCCCATTTCCCTTCCTTATCTTACTTCCCTCCCTCCCTCCCTCCCTCCCTCCCTCCCTAGCAATTTGGCAACTTCCAGTGCCACCAGTTGGTCCAGCAAGCCAAAAAAGACCGCTCCAACTTCGGCCGTTTCTACTTCCGGTGAGGAGGAAGGGAGGGGGGAGGGAGGGAGGGGTGGCTGTAATGATCAAAAGATAAGAAAATCAAGAAGAGGCAATTTTGTGTCTGTTGTTTCTTCTCAACATTCCCTCCACCTTTCCTCCCGCCCTCCCTCCCTCCCTCTCTCCCTTCCTCCTCCACAGCTTCCCCAACGGCGAGTCAGGGCTAGACGTGTACACGCGGGTCACCTCCTTCATCTCCACCATGTTCAGGTACGTACACGAGCAGGCAGGCACGGAGGGAGGGCGGGAGGGAGCGAGGGAGGGATTGGAGGATGGGAGGAAAGGATGATGGCTTCCAAGGGAGGGAGGGAGGGAGGGAGGGAGGGAGGGAAGAAAATTGAGCAAATACTAATGTTTATTTTGCCTTCAATAAAACAGGGATTTTGCGGACGGGCACATTTGTCGGCCCGACCTGAACATCGTCATCATCACACACGGACTCACGCTAAGGCTGGTGCGTAGGGAGGGAGGGAGGGAGGGAGTGGAGGAGGGAGGGAGGGAGGGAGGAAGAGGGTTGTGAAGAAACAAATTCAAAAATGCCAATTTACTCATCTGTCAGCCTCCTCTCATACCATCCTCCCTCCCACCCTCCCTCTTTAGCTGCTGATGCGTTGGTTCAAGCTGACGGTGGAAACGTTCGAGCGCACCACCAACCCGCCCAACGGCTCCTTCGTGGTCATGACACGCAAGGAGGGCCCGGCGGGAGGAAGGTCGGGGGGAGGAGTGTATGAGATGGCCCCCGAGTCGGCGGCGTTGATCTCGCTCAGGTTGGGAGGGAGGGAGGGAGGCAGGCAGGGAGGGAGGATATTTTCCCTTTCCTATCACCATTCATTTTCCTACTCTGCCCTAATCACATCGTCCCTTCTTTTCACCCCAAACCATTCCTTCCTTCTTCCTTTCGCCCTCCCGCAGTTGCGACTCGGTCCCGGTGGGCGCCTCGCTTAATACCCCGTGCAGCTTTGACGACAGTAGCAGTCAAGGCGGGACAATGGAGGGAGAGGGGGATGGTGGGGGCTTTATGACGCCTCTCTCGTCCAGCACCGAAAAAATGAGCATGGCAAAGTAGGTTAGAGGGGTTGCGAGGACCAAGAGGTGATAAATAAAGACGTAGGGTGGGGAGAGCTTCGTGGTTGGGCAAGGGACAATAACAAAAATGAAATGGTATACCACAGACAACATCGAAGGTGGCAGACGCACGCTGCCCGCGGAGCGAGCCGAGACAAGCCATGCTTGTAGAGTAAGGGTTCTCGTGCTTTGTCATTAGTTCTTTCTTTCTTCGATTGCTGCCGCTTCCTCCCCTCTCCTCGCGGCCTCTAACTTTGCTTCCGCTCTTTGCCGGCGCCGGTCCTCTTTGATTTCCTCCCGCAAGACGATGTGATGGTCGAACCTGTCGATATATGTGGTCAATGAAAGAGAGAGCGAATTGTCAGTAATATGCCTGCTCTCCGTGCGTCTCCACTTGCGTTTCCCCCCATCATGATTCCCACACGCCCCCCTCCAGCACCTCTCCACTCGTCCTTCTTTTCTTACCACCACCCCCCTCCTTCCAGAGCATACAATGCAGCACATTCAAGTGAGCCTTCCCTGAACACCACCCTCTTCCTACACAGCACACTGACCTGTCTCGCAACACCCAGGCCCCGTACAAGCCAAACAGGCCGATGACAGGCACCACTTGCTTCCACGGCGGCGGCATCTCCTCTCTTGACTGAAAGCGCTCGCCTGGCTAGCCTCCGGCCAACTGACGACTGCCTGTGCTTGTTGTGACAGAGGGACGGGAAGGAGGGCGTGAGATGTGCGTGAAGCAGCAAAGACTGACTCTGTGATTGTGACTGCGTGCAGGCATCGATCGCCCAAGCCCGCAGCGAAACCTCAAACAAGGCAGCAGACGCCTGACAACTCTAAGGAAAGTGCTTTCCTTTCTAGTCGTGTGATGCACGGGGGTATGCTTCCTTGTCGGGCACATCGCGTAGGGTTTGTGACTTTCAATCTCTTTCTTTTGCCCAATTTTGTTGCTGTGTTGTGGCTGGCATTACAATTGCGACACTGCCCTCTCTTTCCAACCTCCCCCCACCGCAGCACACCAGCGCCTCACCATCGTACCCTCCAACGCCGCACCGCAAAAGCATGGGGTGGTGGCAAGATCTATTCCACCGGTCCAGCAGCAGCCGGCGTGCCATTCTCGACCAAGGTGGCGCCGATGCACAAGATCAGCCCTCTTCCCCGTCACAGCCACAACAATCCCTCCCCTCCCGGCAGCTCGAGGAGGGAGGAGGCGGGCTCCCTCCGCTGCCAAGAAGGAAGTAAGCGCCGAAAACGACGAGGATGGGAATATGCCGATGACAAGACGACCAAGGGTAACAAGAAGGAAGTAAGCGCCGAAAACGACGAGGATGGGAATAACGATCAGAACAAGGAGATCGAAGACAGCGGCGAAGAGGAGGAAGAGGAGGACGAAGACACATAGGGACGAGGCCGGTTGAACGACACAAGCGACCTTATCGGCGTCACCATTTATCCCCACAGCAAAGATGGCCGAAATTGGAGGGCGAACACAATTTACTCGGGATTGACCGGAAAGGGTCTGTCCGCCTATTTTTTCTCGAAGGCGGAGGCTTGCAGTGTCGTCGATAGCATCAACCGATACTTTCACGTCCTTTACGCCGTTCTTGATGATAATTTGCGTGGGGATGTCTTCTTGTTCCCGCGCGCAGGTCGAAAACCTTAAGAAAAGGTATATGCAGCACGGTCCCCTGGCACTTGCAATCAGCTGCCGGACGACAAACCCTTGATTTATCGCGGCATCTTCTGTATGGAGCAGCTGACTCGTTGGAAGCAGGATGGAGGGATGGAACGAGGAGCGGTCGTTATGCCCTTCGAAGAGACAGCGGTATTTTAGCTCCTGGACCCTAGTGTGAAGAGGACTTTGCGTCAAAAGGCCCAGCAGATCAAGAAATACGCGAAGGAGGAAGAACGGAGCTTGTGCCAACGAAAGACGATGCAAGCGACAGGGACGGCCGATGTCTTAGGTGTCACTTACATCGAGGGTCGTGAGCAGCCTTGGCGAGTTTATTTTTCGTGCCGAGGTGTGGTTGTGTTGGACGCATTCTTCGCCACCAAGCGGGACGCCTGTCTCGCCTATGATGCCTGCGGGCGCTTCCTCTACGGTTCCTTCGCTTGTTGCAATTTCAGTGTCGACGGGTCTTTCTACCGCGCTCCTTACGAAGGGAAGAACGCTGGCAGAAAACAAATCTATCGTACGCGCGCCGCCAGCATTCAGAGCACTACAGACACAGAAATGATTGACACTGGAATCTTTTGCGCCGAGCAGGCTAAGCATTAAGAAGAGACAGAAGGCAAGATGGGCGTGCTGTATTTCAGCAAGACGAGGGTCTATGGGCTGTTGAACAGGGAGGCAGTGCAGCGCCAGGCCTGCCTTGGACAGTTGGTGATGGAGGAGGAGGAGGAGGAGGAGGAGGAGGAGAAAGAAGAAGACGGGGGAGAGGAGGAGGAGGAGAGAGGAGAGATTGGTGGCAGCAATGCGAGTGTAGATGAGAACGACATGGATAGAGCCAAGTTTCGCGAGGAAGAGAGCAGCGCTCTGGAGGGATACGTCGGTGACCTGGGCGGGGTGCGTTACCGAGCGGACAAGGTGTTGAGCAAGCCCTGGCACGCACATCTGATTTTTGACAAGAAAATGATTTTGTGTGTCACTTGCGCCTCGGAAAAACAGGCATGCATGGCGTTCGATTGCGCAGCACGCTACACTTTAATGTTTCTTCGAATAACTCCATCGATCGCACGGTATTCTTGTCCCCGCGTGCAGGCGTGAACGCGCACAGGATCGTGATTCTCCACAAGCCAGTAATCAAACGCCCACGGACAAGGCATACATGGCGCTCGGCGTCTATTGCCAGCAGCAATTGGTGCATTGGGAGGAAGCAAAGGGGAAAAGCGGTGTCCTGCAATTCGAGCGAACCAACATTTATAAGCTCCTGAAGCTGGACGCCTTGCCCAAAAGCAGCAGCAAGAAGGTCAAGAAAGCCACGCATGGTCCAGGACCCCCGCCGCCGCTCTTTCCGGACCAGACTCGCATTTCGCGCCACGCCGGCATCTACTGGGATAATCAATTTCATATGTGGCGAGCCGACCTGCTGCTGGAGATGGGCGCCCTTAAGCCGCCACAGCTTCATGTCGTCGGGTACTTTAAGGACGAGGATGCGGCATTTGCGGGGCAGCAGTTTGCTTAGCAAGAGTACACAACCACAGGAAAATTGTCTACCAGCCATGGCTGGCACCTTCCTCAACCTGATCTGCCACTGGCGCCCATGTGGCCTCTCGGGACAGGACTGGGAGAGGCAGGCGGAGGCGGCGGTGGTGGAGGAGGAGGTGGAGAGCAGCAGCATTACTTCGGCTACGCGTTCTGGGAACCACCGCCGCTACCTGGGTTTGTTCCCGCACTTGGCCAAGCGATTGGCGGTGGCGACAGCAGCAATGTAGAGACCCCTGCGGCCCGTGTGACACGCTTGCGCGCGGAACTGGCAGAGGCTGAGGAAGGGGCGGCGGCCGAGGAGGGAGATGCACCAGGGACGAACACGGTAAAGATTGAAGCCATTAAAATATGCGGGAAGGAGCCTCGATATGACTGAAGATGACAAAGACAAACCTAAACAAGAAGTTCACCATCGTAAAAAGAAGGAGAAGAAGTGAGTATCGAGGAAGATAGACGAGTAGGAGGAGACAAGACAGCGAGCATACCACCTCCAAAATAAGACGAAAGAGTGAGTATTGAATTAGAAAGATGAGAAGGTTGAATCAAGACAGCGAGTACATTCAGAAGTAAAGAAGAAGTGAAAATCAGAAACAAGATACGCAAAGACAAATAGAGAGATTAGGACAGATCCATAGAGAGAAAATACGCAATGACTTTTTCCTGCTGCAGGTCGAGCAAGAAATTCGGCACGGCAAAGGAGATCCCATATGACGACGGCAGGAAACGAAAAGGAGGACGAGTAGAGCACGCGACACAGCACACATCATATATGCGCCGAGGGAGATAAGTGCTTCCCGAAAGAAAAAACAGTTTCGAAAACGGAGCACGGGAGGTGATAGACAGCGTCTATTTAAGGAGAATGAAGTAGTACAGCGCGCCAGAAGAAGCTGCACCATCATATTATTAGGCTAAAGGGCACGACATGGAGAGAGAGAGAGAGATGGAAAGAGAAAGACAAGAACCAAGTCACACAAAAAAGAAGAAGAAAGCACACGAGAGATAGACATTGTCCACGAGACGGTCCAATCACACTAAGAGTGAATAACTTAACAAAGAGTAGTCGGGGACCCAAGATGCAGCGTCAAGTCCGTTCTTCTTGCTTGGCCTGCGGTCATTTTGCTTCACTTTTCCTCCTTATCGTTTCCTTTCCCCTGTTTGTGAGTCGCACTTTTCCTTTGTGCTTGTATGTACACCTCTCCTCTGCCATTTACCTATAGCTCTTGCTCTCGCTCACTTTCTTTCCACTACTCTCCTCATCTCCTTGCTCACTGCCGTGCCTCTACCGCGCTTCCGCCGACATCGACAGGCGTGCGTGCATACGTGCCTTCGACTTCAAGAGATAAAATCGGAGCGAAGCAAAGAGACTCAAAATATGGAGGTCACAGGCCCACAGCAATGCCGCGGGACGCCGTTCCTTCTCCCTTGTCCATCCTTCCCTCCCTTCCTCTACCCCATACTCGCCCACACCCACATCACTCACCAAAATGACCGCTCTCATCCCTCTCTCCGGTATATGCACCTCCCCTCCCCCTTCTCGTCCTCGACCTGGTCCCTCCCTACTCCTTCATGCCTGCCCGCCTCCCGCCGCCGAGTCCCCCTTCCCCGCTTCCTCCTCCTCGTCCTCTTCGTCGTCCTCCTCGTCGTCGTCGTCGTCGCCGTCTGCCACCCAGCTTTGTTCGACGATCTCCTTCACGCGCCGGTTGTACTCGCGCCGGTTGTCCTGCAGGGAGGGAGGGAGTGAGAGAGGGAGGGAGGGAGGGGAGGAAGGAGGGGTGGTGAGAGCGTGTTTTGCGAGTGTCTCGTTTGCAAAGCGTTGACTACCTCTCGGGCGTACAAAATCACTATTTTTCATCACCATGCTAAGATAGCAAACAAGGGAGGAAGAGAGAGATAGAGCGAGAGACGGAGGGAGGGAGGGAGGAAAGGCGAGGCTGCGCTGTCACGTACCTGGTACAAGCGGGAGGCCTCGCTGTTGGCGGGCGAGGCGGGGTTGGGGTCGCAGAGCAGGGACTGGATGGAGGTGAGGATGGCCGACACGTCATAGATGGGGCTCCACTGGTTTTGCAGGATGTCTGGGGAGGGGAGGGAGGGAGGGAGGGAGGGAGGGAAGAAATGAGGAAAGGGCACGCACGATGAGTAGCCCGAAGTTGATATTCGCCGTCTTTCTGAACATAGCCCAGATAATTGCCCCTTCTCCTATCTGCTCTCTCGCCTTCTTTCCTCTGTCCCATCCCTCCCTCGCTTCCTTAGTACGTACCGAGACAGATCTGGCCGTCGTTGTAGATGTTGGGATGGAACATTTTGGTCACAAACCGCACCGCCGGCGCCTGCAAGAGAAGGAGGGAGGGAGGGGGGTGGGTGGGATGGGTTAGAGGAGAGAAATGACTAATACACATGCCCAACACTGATTGCTAGGTCTTTTTTCGCAAGCGCGCGCCTAGGCAAAGATATGTGCCACGGCCATTTCCCCCCTCCCTCCCTTCCTCCCTCCCTCCCTCCCTCCCTACCTTGTTGGGGTAGTCCTCCGTGAATTCCAGAAGCAGTTTAAAGGTCCCCCCTTCCCAGGGCGTGTCGTCAGGCCCGAAGATGACCGCTTGCCAGGTCATGATCTGGGGAGAGCGAGAAAGGGAGGGAGGGAGGGAGCGAAGGGAGGTGAGTGCCTCAGATGGAGAGCGCATCTACAGTCTTCCTCATGGAAAAAACGTGTCTCAACCACCATCAAAACACTCCTTCCCGCCCTTCGTTCGCGTCAAAGCGCACGTACATTGTTGTCGAGGGGCGCGCCCTGGACGCCTTGTGGGGGGTCGCTCTGTAGCCGCTTCAAGTCGCGCATCAAACGGCGGCGGGCAGCGGTGGACATGGCTCGGGGCGGGGCGAGGGGGTGGCTTGGCTTGGCTTGTGCCTTGTCTCTGTGTAGTGTAGGAAGTAGGGAGTGAAAGGGGTGAGACGGGGTGCTTGGGGATGGATTGACTACGCGGTAGTGCTGACTGACAGAGGCGTTCCGGAGGCGCTTGGGGAAAGGAAGAAAAGGAGGGTTTGGAGAGCTCAGCCACACCGCCACCGCACCCCCACACCGCCCAACGAGCTCCCTCAACAAAGGACTGACTGATCCAGAGGGATGCAGCCCGTAGACGGCGACCGTGACCAAAGGTTGTCCGCGTCTTGACTGATGCAGCTCCGCACTCGCCAAGCTCCTTCTTCTTTTTCCTTGTGCGTGGGCTCAATCAAGGTCTTGGGCTCCGCAAAAGGCTCCAACAAAACCAGCTACTGGCCGCATCCCGACGTCCACGAGGCCGCGCTTGTGGTCCTGTGGTGCCGTGTAAGGATTGGGCTGGTGTGGTGCGTGGTAATGGTGTGTGTAGAGGAGAGGAAGGCGCGTCTGCATCATCATTTTCCTTGGAAATATGCGGGAGAGTGACCTCGATGAGATGGTTGAGGACCAGGCCCAAGGCAACTTCTACTGCTGCTCACTCTCACCGCACCCCACCTCGCACAACAACAACAGCACGACGACGACGACCATGCCTACTATCCGCCGGGACAGCGTAGGAAGGCCGCGCAGGAGAACTCTGGTCGTTGCCCTCTCCTGTTTCCTCCTCCTCCACAGCCTCCTCCCATGTCCATCTGAGGGAAGCAGCAGCAGCAGCATCGCGACGAATTTACTACTACAAAGGAAGGCCACGGCCACCCCGTCCTGCTTCCTCTTTTCTTCCTCCTCCGGCTGCTTTTCACCGCGGGCGGCCGGGATGCAGGGCGTGGACAAAAGGAGAAGCAGCTACCTATTATTGACAGCGCGGTAAGTGCCAGGGACCGAGTACGGAAGGATTTGGGGGAGGGGAGAAAAAATTGCAACAGAATGGGAGCGTTGGCATGATTTTGTATCAAGCTGCGTGCTGGGACCGAAGCCTTTTGTTTCGCGGGGAGAGCATGTAGTGTCTGTGTGTCTGTGGTGATCGGGCGGGGAAGGGGGAGGGTAAGGCAGGGTTGACATGGAAGAAAAGGTGAAAATAATGTGCCTTTTAAAATTTGTCGTGAGGAAGCTATAATAAGACAATTCGAGGTCTTTGGGAGATTCTACGTGTGTTTGGCAAGGAGAGGGTGTGAGGAATGGAGCAGCAGATGGATGTTTTTTTGGTTCCAGGGTAGCGACACGTCCACGTACTCATCTCAAGCCTCGACTGCATGTACACTCCTACACAGCAAGAAGAAAAGCGACCAGGAAGAAGGAGAGCAAACGAAGAAGCCCAAAAAAAAAGGTGGGTGCATTGGTTCACCCCGTTCCTCCCTCCCTCCTTCCCTCCATTCGGTCTTCTGAACGTCTACATCTAACCCACCATCTCCTTTTCTCCTCCTCCTTCTCCCCCTCCTGACTTTCTAGCGAAAAACAGCAGTAGCAGCAGCAGTAGTAATGAGCCTCGTCTTCCTGTCTTTACAGCCCGCATCGCCATCCTGGGCAGCCCGAGCGAGGAGTGGGGGCAGGGCGTGAGGGAGCGGCTCATCAGGGAAGGTAGGTGCGAGGGACGCAGGGAGGGAGGGAAGGTTGATGACGAAGCAGGTAAATTTAAGCAGATATTCACATTCCTCGAGTAAACTTCACGCGCGCAAGCAGCATCGCTCACTTAAACTCAACCCTGCCCCCCACACGACGCACAGGCTGGATGGAGGAACGCGTGCAGGTCTTGCCAGTCCCGTCCCCACAAGACTACCCCGAGGTCAAATGGATGGCCTACCTACGGTACGTGTTTCGCCTTCTCTCCTCCCTCCCTCCTTCCTTCCCTGGAAAGTATAAACCACATCTCTAACTTGCTTGGCATTCCCTCCCTCCCTCCCTCCCTTCCTCTCTTCTTCAGTGAAGGGCTCAAGCTCCGCAACACGACCTTTGTAATTGCTGCCCCGGGCCCCGCCGCGGGTCAAGTGCTGCGTTTCCTGGAGAAACATCCCTTGAGGGGGAGTATCCTATTAGGTAGGTGGGAGGGGGGAAGGGAGGGAGGGAGGGAGGAAGGGATGCCTTGCGTCTATCCGGTGCAGTTGGTATTGCAGTGGAGTGTATCTGAGACAGACACAACGTCACAGACATGAAGCTAATCACTTACCACTGTTATCATCCAAACCCACCCTCCCTCCCTCCCTCCCTCTCTCCCGCTAGGCCCTGAACCCGCATACGAAGGACGTGCCTGGGACTACAAGTTGCTGCGACAGCACTGTCCCTTCTTTGGCCTTATCTACCCGATGGAGGAGGGAGGGGAGGGGTGAGTAAGGAGGGCGGGTGGGAGGGAGGCAGCACTCATTGGTGTGAGTTTAAACGCACTTTATGGGGAGAGGTCAAGATAGAGAAGTTGTAGAAAGGAGAGACATGGAGGGAAGGCGCACACAGTAGCCGAGAACGTACAGCGAATGCACAGCGAGCTAATCCTTTCTCAACCCTCCCTCCCTCTTTCCCTCCCTCTCCTTCCCCTTCCAGATGGGAGCCACCAGCAGACGCGGAGCAGGTTCGAGACGGCCTGGGCCTTGCCCCTTTCCCCTTTGGTATCAGAGCCACCCCAATAGGACAAGAAATGAGGTATGTATAGAGGGCAAGGAGGAAGGGGAGAAGGAGGGGATGAAAAACGCCTTTTTGACTTCTGCATGCACAAATTTGGAAAAATACCACCGCTAATGCTCCTCTCTCCCGCCTTCCCTCCCACCCTCCCTCCTATTTAAACAAACCAACAGAGCCATTGCAGCCCTCATCCGCGACTGGCAGTTCCTCGAGTCCTTGGGCATGGGGCCGATCCAGCTGGTGGGCGAGGACGAGGAGGAGGAAGAGGAGGCAAAAGCAAAAGCCAAGGCAACCGAGAGAGAAGTGAACGAGGGGGGGTGAGGTTGAGTTAACAAGACAGTGCGGGAATAGGACAAGACTTCAAAAGTAACAAAAACATGTAAAGCGTGTAAGTGATCAAATTGCCGGTTGACTCCTAGTCGTGCCTATCTTCTTCTTTTCCTTCTTTTAACGTTCGTCCGTCACTGCTCTTGCACCTCGCTTTTCTTTCTTCCTCCTCTCTTTTGCCTATTACTTGTCCTATATATAGATGTAAATATATGTCTCCAACACAATACACTATCCCACTGGCGTTTGGATTGGCGGCCTGCCACTCTCGCGAGGGCCACAGAGGAACCAAATCAAGAGACCTACGACAGGGAAGAAGAAGATGAGGAGCGTCCAAAGGATGATGACAATGGTCGACTGCCCGCTACGACACACCTGGTGGAGGGAGGGAGGGAAGGAGGGAGGAAGGGAGGGAGGGTGAGATGCTGTTGTAGACCGTATTTCCATGCAGACAAAGTCAGGAGGAAGAAGGGCCTCCAGCTCCTGTAGCAGGGCGAGAGCTTTGCGTTGGCCTTGGGAGATGTGCTCTCAGGAAGGAAGGGAAGAAGGAAGGAAGGGAAGGAGGGAGGGAGGAAGGGAGGGAGGAAGGGATGGAGGATGGGAAATATAGATCGAATTTACCTGCAAAACTGCGATGATGTCGGCGATGATGAGCAAGATAAGGAAGGCGAGCGACCACAGGGCTTGGTCCACCATAGCTTTTGGTAGATTGGTGTTGTGATAAGCGTGCTGCCGCCTGTGTTCGACCGAAAGGAAGGGTATAAAGTAAGGATGAGGTCGGTGAAAAAAAGCAACAACAGACACAGTGACTGATTTTCAATAACAAGCAGCGTAGAAAACAGCATCCTCAGGAAACGACAGTGATCGAGACTTGCACGCAAAGGCAATGCAAAAATAGAACGAAGCAAACAATCTGGGAAAGCCATGCTTTCAAAATCAAGGATAAACAAAAACCTATTTCACCCAGACAAGCCATCCTTCGCTCCCCGTAGCGCGATCGAGAAATGGAGGAAGTGTGTAAGTAGAAGTTCCCTTTCTCGTGCTCTTTCAGTGTTCATGTCTTTGTGCTCTCTATATGCCTCCACCTTCCTTTCAAATCCAAGTTCTTCACCCCCAAGTCGTCTTTCTCCTCATCTCTCTACTGTAGCATGCACACGTATATACATCAATGGCTCGGCTCTTTTGCTTTGTTCCTGCGTGCTTTGTATATATTGGTATAGACTGCGTGATTTTGTTTGTCTTGCCTTGCCTTCCCGTTTATCACTCTTCCCTATCCTCCACTCCATCCTCTCCTTCACTCCTCCTTCCACCCTTTAGCCCACCGGCGTCTGCACGGGCGGGGTCGCGCCATGCTCCCGGGGCCCAGCCAAAAACCAAATCAAGAGGCCGCCCACAGGGAAAAAGAAGATGAGCAAAGTCCACAGCACCACGACCAAGGTCGAGCGGCCACTACGGCAAACTTTACTCACTGCAATGACATCCGCGACGACAAGCAAAATAAGGAGCAGAAGGGACCAGAGGGAATTGTTGGCCATGGTTCTGGAGTCTCGTGCTGCGCTGCGGGTTCGGGCCTTGGGTTGTTGTGTGCGTTGGCTTACTGTAGAGTACCTGTGCTCGTGCTGCCTTGGGTTTGTGTTGTGTTGTGCTAGGCTTAAGTGCTATGCTTGCGCTGTGCTGCGGGTTTGGACCTTGGGTTTGTTGTTGTGTGCGTTGGCTAGAGTGCCTGTGGCGCATGAAAGGAAGAGACATGGGCAGGCGAGGTGTGCGAGGGGAGGGAGGTTAGAAGGCAAGTTGAGGGCAAGCCAGCACAAGGCAAGCAGCGCAAGGCGCGCCGCCAGGCACATAAAGGCGTGGCAAAGGGCGGCCGTATCAGAGGACAAGTTCTGCTGGAGCATGCGCCCCCCTTACAAGGAAGAAAGTCACGTGCTGTTGCTGTCAAATACCGCGCACCCAAATTTCTTCTCCGTCGAGAACAACGCGACGTGCAGGAAGCAAGCCGCTTGCGGTCCATCAAAGTCCGTCGGTCGTCGGAGGAAAGTTTAGGGAGTGTCTATCTTCCTGGATTTGGCCCAAAGTGCCGTAATCGGTACCAAGAATACTAGTCGATACTAGCGGTGCCTACTAGTCACTTACTACCTACTGGTAGTTTGGCTCAAGCACCTGGTACCTGTGTTTCAATGTGGAGGATTGTGATGACGCGGAGGGATGAGGGGAG
>Ga0209491_10008766_pt1 | contig 12667 bp, 16 predicted proteins | sample BON02_FD_187213 | JGI IMG/M metagenome (GOLD analysis project Ga0209491, IMG submission 187213) | Freshwater microbial communities from Lake Bonney liftoff mats and glacier meltwater in Antarctica - BON-02 (SPAdes) (version 2) | ecosystem: Environmental > Aquatic > Freshwater > Ice > Glacier... | reverse complement strand
CCACGGATACCTTGGGGATGTTCCACCGGCAGAGTTCGAAGCAACGTTCTATGCTGGGGCCAACCGGTCAAAAGAGTTGGCCGAAATCACATAAACAGAGTCTCCATTAAACCCAGGGCGGTTCAGTTATGTGGCGAGACCTTCGTTGCAACAATTGCGTCACTTCTGCTTCCCGACAGAGCCGCTCCCAGAAGGCTCTCAGACCGTCCGTCTGCGTATGCCTCGGCGGTATCAAAAAATCTGTATCCGATATCGTATGCCTCGTGAATGGTGCGAACATAATCTTCATTGCTAAAGACACCTGCTTCCTTGCCTTCCCCAATCCCACCGACGCCCAGGCCAATCTTCACTTGCGAGAGAATAGAAGTCATTATTACAGCCTAAAGGATGAAAAATAGGGACTTGAGCATGACTGCAACCACCGACACCATGAAGAGGACCCTCGACAAAAATTTGACCAGTTTCTGGACGACCTCATACCGCGAATTTGACCCAGAAGAATTTGATCCTTCGATTGACAGGACTTTGGCGAAACAGAATTCTCTCGCCTCATGGAGAATCTCCCGCTGGGCCGAATCGGAACACCGGAAGATACAGGAAATCTTGTGGCGTTCTTAAGTTCGGCAAAGGCAAGCTGCGGGAATGGGAGCTCTATCGTTGTCGACGGTAAAGAAACAGTGCATTTTGATGATGGGGGAGAACGAATGTTTGAACGAAACTTTTTGACGTGCGCATCGGCCCTTGTCACAGGTGGAGCACGGTTGATTGGACGCAAAGTAAAGGGCTTCCTTGCGGACAGTGGCGCCTCCATAGCCCAGAGTTTAGGGTCCGGCATGCTCGGGCCCCGAAAGATTGCATGCGGCTCAAGAGGGTGGATGCTTTGATCACTGGGATTGTTTTGTTGGCAGACCCTTCAGGGGCCCGACAGCGTCCTGGAAGCCCGTATTCTTGAGGGGTGAACAAAAGATGACGAATATAGTGAGTCTGAAGCAGTCGAAACGGGCATACCTCGGACCGCGTGGGCCGAAGCGGGGAATAATTCGAGAGACAGGGGCGCGGAAAATTGAGTAAGCATCTAGGAGCGCTGGACTTTGCGTCGCACTTTGGGGTTGGCCCTGAAGGGGTTTCGGCAGAAGTGCGGAATGTGATTGAAAGTAGTAATCTTGGGCTTGGCGAGCTTGACCAAATGGCACGCGATCAAGTGCTTCTCGCATGTCTCAAGAGGATTCGAGATGACAAACAGGTTGTAGGGGACTCCTCCAGAACTGCGGTGTGGGAGAAAGGCTGGCGCGAGAATCTTGATTCTTTCTCTAACTCTGGGAGTGAGGGGAGTCTCGTGCCCAAATTCTTGAGGGCTGGGCAGCCAATTCGCTGGGAGGGAGAGTTCTACACCCCTGATGCGCCCAATTTTGAGGTCCAATATTTTGATGTATTGCGGGAATACATTTTCTCGGTTTTCGCAGAGAAGGGCATTCAAGAAATTCACGAATTTGGTGCAGGAACCGGTTGGAACCTGGTTCACGCTGGTAAGCGTTTTGGTCCCACCGTCAGGCTTGTGGGGTCCGATTTTGTTCCGTCCTCGGTAGAGCTGATGAGGTCGGTCTCCTCGACGCTCGGAATCCCGATCGAATCTAGGCTATTCGATATGCTAAATCCAGATCTTAGCTACGAGTTCCGAGAGCCCTCCAAGTCGGTGGTTTTCACCTCAGGAGCTCTCGAGCAGCTCGCTGGAGACTTAGAGCCAATGATCGACTTCATAATTGCACGGAAGCCTTCACTCGTCGTGAATGTAGAGCCAGCGAGTGAGACCTACAATTTGGATTCGCTAGTGGACTACTTGGGCCATTGGTTCCAATCTAAGAGGGGTTATTCTTCTGGATTAATTGACCTGCTACGGGAACGAGAGGCAGCGGGCAAAGTCAACGTAGAAAAAATCAAGCGGCTTGGGTTTGGGTCGATGATGATGGAGGGTTTCAACCTGTTCATCTGGAGTCCAGCCCGATGAACCTTGGCCTGTTAGGTAGGAGGGCTTCGATTGCTGGCGCCTCCCACGGCGTCGGTTTGAGCATTGCCTAGATGCTCATCGACAGTCGCGAGACGTCGCAAATTTGCTGATGTCAGGTGGAGATTAAATGATTGAATCGGGAGTCTGACGCCACCGCGCTGTCGCGATTCTCGCGCTCACCAGGCCGTAATCCTCGCGCCTCAAGCCAAGACCTTTGCAGAGGAGTTTAATTTTTGGCTACAGGTACACACATCCTCGTAGAAAAACTGCTTTCTTGCAGAGTGCATTAGGGGAATTCGCGAGAACTTCCAGATTGTTGGGGCTGACTCACATGCAAGCGGTTTAACACATGGCGCGTTCGACTGACTGACAAAACCTGGACGCGTTACTCAAGTTGCCCATCGCTCGAAGGCCGCTGCTGTTGGGGCATATTGAACCTGCAACCGAGACGTCTTGCCAGGATTCAATTACGGACTATCTGGCTCACTGGTTTCAGTCAGAGCGGGTCATTGTTCTGGACGCGCTGTCTTGCTTCGCGCACGACAGGAAAAGAGTGATGTCTCGGTGAGTGAAATCGAAGGGCTCGGGTCTGGGACCATTATAGTGTGCTGTATTGACCTAGTGGTTTGGAGCTTTAGCTGATGGATTTCAATCTTCAAGGTAAAAGGGCGCTCGTAACCGGTGGGTCCCATGGAATTGGGCTCGGGATTTCGGAAGCGTTGGTCAGGGAGGGGGCAGCCGTGGCGATCTTGGGGCGAGATAAAAACCGACTTGAGGCGGCTCGTAAGTCTTTGGTAGGACAAGGAGGAGAGGTATTGACTCTCAGAGCGGACGCTCTTATCCAAGATGAGATTGATGATGCCTGGACCAAAATCCGCGAGAAATGGGGGGGCATCGACATTTTGGTCAACAATGTCGGTGGCGGTGGGAGATGGGGCCAGGACGATATTTTGGAGACCGGTCCCGAAGTTTGGTCCGAGGTTTACCAAAAAAACGCAGGGGTCGCGATTCAGCTTACAAAGCTCGCATTGCCCGCGATGTTGAATAAGAAGTGGGGAAGAGTCGTAACCGTGACTTCGATTTACGGGGCCGGAATTGGCGGCAGGCCGTGGTTCAACATTGCGAAGGTTGCCCAAACCGTGCTCATGAAAAATCTCGCCCGTCGCCCAGAGCTTGTGCGAGCAGGAATTACGTTTAATTCTGTTGCCCCGGGTGCAGTTTACATTCCCGGTACTGGGTGGGAGGACTTGGAGAAAAGGGACCCGTCAGAGTTCAATCGCCTGATGGAGAATCTCCCGCTGGGTCGAATGGGAACACCTGCCGAAGTGGGAAATCTTGTGGCGTTCTTGAGTTCGGATAGGGCAAGCTATGTAAACGGGAGCTCTATAGTTGTTGACGGTGGAGAAACAGTGCATTTTGAATGACGGGTGATAACGAATGTTAGAACGCAACTTTTTAGAGGGCGCATCGGCCCTCGTTACAGGTGGAACCGGGCTAATCGGACGTCAAGTAGTGAGCCTTCTTGCAAGCAGTGGCGCCTCCGTGACCACTGTTTCTCTCGACAAAATTCCGATCCCAGATGCGATTGAGCAGGTCGTTGGAGACTTAACAGATTTTGATTTCTGTATGGAAGCTACCCGGGGTGCTGATTTCGTTTTCCACCTTGCGGGGGTAAAAGGGTCGATGGAAGTTACCCAGACCCGGCCCGCAAGTTTCCTGGTGCCGATGCTCCGATTCAATACGAACGTTCTGGAAGCCGCACGTCTAAACGATGTGCAGCGCCTCGTCTACACGAGCTCGATTGGGGCTTATTCGAGCGCGGAGGTTTTTGTGGAGGGTGAAGGGTTCGATGGTGAACCGATGGACACCTTCCCGGGTTGGGCAAAAAGGATGGCCGAGCTCCAAATCCAGGCCTATCAGAAAGAGTTCGGCACAAATTGGGGCATCGTTCGACCCTGTAACGTATATGGGCCGGGCGACAACTTCGACCCTGCGAACGCAATGGTGATCCCCAGCTTGATGATGAAGATACACCGCGGTGACAAGCCCGTTTCGGTGTGGGGTGATGGTTCGGCGATCAGGGACTTCGCATACAGTGCGGATGTCGCAGAGGGAATTGTCGCGGCTGCTGTTCTGGGGACGAGGGGTTCGTTTGTTAATTTAGCGAGCGGACAGGGCCATAGCGTTCGGGAGCTTGTGCAGACGCTCCAGGAGTTTCTCAATTTCGAAGCCGAGTTTGATCACACTAAACCATCCGGGTTTCCTCGCCGGGTAATGGATATTTCTCGGGCCAAAGAATGGCTCGGGTATGAGCCGAAAACAAGTCTCAGAAACGGCCTCGAGCAAACGTGGAATTGGTTCATTAAAAACAAAGATGAGTACCTTAAGAAGCAAAATTATTTTTCATCTTCTGATTCGGCCTCCCATGCGGGTGAAGCCCGGTGACTACAGCTCTGATTACAGGTTTCACCGGAATGGTCGGGTCACACCTAGCGGATTTCTTGTTGGCCAACACAACGTGGAATTTGGTGGGGATGACGCGGTGGAGAAGCCCCCTCGACAATATTGCTCACCTTGTTCCCCTTATTAACTCGAAGGACCGAGTCTCACTGGTGTACGGAGATTTGCGGGATTCCGCTTCCGTCAACAATGCGGTCCGTGACACAAAGCCTCACTTCGTCTTTCATTTAGGGGCTCAAAGTTTCCCCCAAACGAGCTTCACAAGTCCACTTGACACCATGGATACAAACATTGAGGGAACAACTCGGCTTCTCGAGGCTCTGAAGACCTATGCGCCAGAGGCAGTGATTCACGTGTGCGCTTCATCCGAGGTTTTCGGGCGGGTCCCCGCCCACAAACTGCCGATCGACGAGGAGTGCACTTTTCACCCCGCGTCGCCTTACGCAATCTCGAAAGTTGGAACAGACCTGGTAGGCCGATTTTACGCAGAGGCCTACGGAATGACAGTAATGACCACCCGAATGTTCACCCACACAGGGCCCAGAAGAGGGGACGTGTTCGCGGAGTCCTCTTTTGCCAAGCAAATTGCCCTTGTAGAGAACGGCTTTCAAGATCCAGTCATCAAGGTCGGAAATTTGAAGAGCTTGAGAACCATTGCTGACGTAAGAGACGCTGTGCGTGCATATTTCTTATTGGTGACCCAGTCACCCATTGCGGGCGAGTATTACAACATTGGGGGAACCCACACCGCGGAAATTGGCGAGGTGCTTGACCACCTGATTGGGCTGTCTCCCGAGAAAGGTAACATTTCAATAGAGGTGGATCCCGTCCGGTTGAGGCCTATCGACGCGGATCTTCAAGTACCAAACACCGGAAAATTCTTCCAGCACACAGGCTGGAAACCGGAGATTCCTTTCGAAAAGACGATGCAAGACCTGCTAGATTACTGGCGGCACAGAGTCAGTTCATCGGGTGACACTTTTCTCAACCGCTAGGACGCTATGGCCTACATAGATTTTAAATCTGTTCTCTCCACTCCGTTCTTTGAGTTGGAAGCGAGCGACGATGATTCCGACCAAGCAGCGGATCCCTACTACAGAATTACAGGACCAAACTCGGCAATCATGTGTGTTTTTGACCACCAGGCAAACGTTTTGCTGGTGAATCAATTTCGGCCTAGCCTGGGGATACACACCCTTGAGTTCCCGGCCGGGGCCATCGACGCCGGTGAAGACCCGGTTCAAGCCGCTCGAAGAGAAATATTAGAGGAAAGCGGCTACGCAACTTCCCTCTTCGGCGTTGGCTCGCATTTTTACCTGATGATGGACCGCACAAACATCAAGGACTACCTCTTCGCCGGCCTTATCGACCCTTCGCGCACAGTGGCGGTCCGGGAAGCAGGGATTCAGGTCGAGTGGATCTCGAGGAAAAACCTCCTAAAGGCGGCCCTCGAGGGGCGATACCTGCAGCTGGCAGGGCTGGGAATTTTACAGCTCCTCGGTGGCGTGTTGGGAATCGACATGTTGCAAGCCTCGGATGCGGTAGTGGTGAAAGCCCTTCGCAATCATCTCACCCGCCTAGCGGCAAAGGCAACTGGTTGAAAACGAAGACTGCTTTTGTGCTCGCCGGAGGGCTGGGAACGAGGCTCAGGCCAGCGGTTTCTGACCGGCCAAAGCCGATGGCGGACGTCCGAGGGCGCCCGTTCCTCGAGCACCTGATGGCCTATTGGATAGGGGAAGGCGTCTCTCGTTTTGTGTTGTGCGTTGGGCACATGTCGGAGCATGTGACCGAACATTTCGGAAAAAGGTTTATGGGTGCCGCAATCCGCTATTCCGCTGAGACCGCGTCGCTGGGGACGGGTGGGGCGCTGGCCCTAGGTCTAAGAAGATTTCAGGAGGAAGGTCCATTTCTGGTTTTGAACGGGGACACTTTTTTCAACGTTCCGCTCGTCCGGCTGGAACAAAAAATGAGGGAGTGCTCAGCGACGTGGGTGACCTCGCTCTTCTCATCGCCGAAGACGGAACGCTACGGGCAAGTTTTCCTGGACGGCACAGGAGCGGTCGTCAGGAGTCCCCAGTTTTTTTCGGGAGAAGGCGCAATCCCGGGAGACTTCTGGGTGAATGGAGGCGTGTGGCTGGCAGATCCCAGCCGCACCGGCCTTCGTATTTCGGCGCTGTCCCCACCGTTTTCCTTAGAAACATATCTCGAGAGATTCCAAGAAATACAGACGGGGTCATTTTTCGGATTGCGTGGGTCTGATACTTTTATTGATATTGGGGTTCCAGAGGACTACGCGAGGGCGCAGCACATGGATGTGTTTGAAGGCGGAATATCCGGTAGTTGATGCTGCGGACCTGCTATCCGCCTGAATGAAAGTTGAGTGCCAGTGCCTCAGAAATTACAAGTAAAGCCCACCACGCTCGACGGGGTTCTTATTATTACTCCCCCCACCGACTTTGAAGACTTCCGAGGGACCTATGTGGAACTTTACAATCGCGAACTCTACCAAGACGCTGGAATATCGTGTGATTTTGCTCAAGACGATATATCCACTTCGAGAAAGCATGTTCTCCGCGGGATTCACGGCGACCAAAAGACGTGGAAGTTAGTTTCATGCCTTGTCGGCTCATTTTATCTCTTAGTGGTCAACAACGATTCTGAGTCTGTCCAGTATCGGCAATGGGAGGGTTTTACGTTGTCTGGAAGAAATGCGGAGCAAGTCCTCATTCCGCCCAAATTTGGAAATGGCCACGTGGTCATGACCGAGTCAGCGGTTTTTCACTACAAGCAGACAACCACCTACGACCGCGAATCTCAATTTACGATTAGCTGGAATGACCCCCAATATGGGTTCTGGTGGCCAGTTACTGTGCCAATTGTTTCTCAACGTGATCAAGGAGCGTGACCAGGGTGGATCTTGAGGGAAAGAGAGTCACTGTTGGTGGAGCTGCCGGTTTCATCGGGACTCATCTGGTCAACAAGCTGGTCGAGAGCGGTGCGGTTGTCAGAGGGCTAGTTCATAAAAAATCCCCGCAAGTTGAGTTAGCGGGTGTTGACTACTTCTCAGCTGACTTGACGCGGGAAGCAGATGCTCTCCGCGCTCTGCGCGACACAGATGTGTTTGTGATGGCTGCGGCGAATTCTTCGGGGGCGGCGGTGATGGAACATCGCCCACTGATTCACCTCACCCCCAACGTGGTTATGAATGCATTAACTCTGGATGCTGCGCACCAGAACGGCGTGCAAAAATATTGCTTCATCAGTAGCAACACGGTCTACCCGCCATCGGACGAGCCGATGGCGGAGTGTGATGCCACGGGAAGCTTCTTCGACAAGTATGAAGTTGTCGGGGAAATGAAGTGGTTCTCGGAAAAGATGGTCAATTTTTATGCGACCAAAGTTTCCAAGCCGATGGAGACGCTCATCGTTCGTCCCGGAAATCTTTATGGACCTTACGACAAATTTTCTCTAAAAGAGTCTAAGGTCATCCCAGCTCTCATTCGGCGGGCTGTGGCAAGAGAGGATCCCTTCGTTGTGTGGGGGGACGGTTCGGACATCAAAGATTTCCTCTTTATCTCCGATTTTGTAGAGGCATTCTTTCTGGCCATGCAAAAGGACCTCCCGTACGCCACGGTTAATATTGCCTCAGGCTCTTCGGTGAATCTGCTCGTCATCATCGAAGAAATATTGAGACTAACCGGGAACGAGGGTGCCACGGTGGAATTTGATATCTCGAAACCCGCGATGATCCCGAAGAGACTTATCGATGTTCGGCTCATGAGTTCCCTTCTCAACTGGGCGCCGACTGTGTCTCTTGCCGAGGGCCTGGCGACTACCATCCAGTGGTTTCAATCCCAAGAAGGCATCTCGAACTAGGTAGAGTGAAGGGTGATAATTTGTCGAACCCCTTTCAGAATATCCTTCTTTGGAGGGGGAACCGACTACCCGTCTTGGTCACAAGAGCACGGTGGCATGGTCGTTAGCACCACTATTAACAAGTACAGCTACATCACGGCCCGCGAGCTCCCGCCGTTTTTTGAATACAAACACAGGATTCGCTACTTCGAGCAGGAACAGGTGAACGAGCTTGAGGAAATTCGGCACCCGTCCGTCAGGGAGGCTGCTAAGTACGTTGGTTACGCCCGTGGCCTTGAGGTGGTTCACAATGCCGACCTGCCCGCCAGGTCTGGCCTGGGGTCCAGTTCAACCTTCACGGTTGGGATTCTCCATGCCTTGAGGGCGCTAGAAGGGTACATGCCGACAAAGCGGGAATTAGCGAGAGACGCGATTTACGTCGAACAGACCCTCATCGGGGAAAGTGTCGGATCCCAAGACCAAGTAGCGGCAGCGTTTGGCGGCCTGAACTGTATTACCTTTTCCAAGACTGGGGGGTTTGAGGTAGAACCGATCACGATTTCTGCGGCCCGGACAGAGGAATTACTGTCGAATTTGCTCCTGTGCTTTACTGGCTTCTCGAGGACCGCATCCGAAATCGCAGAATCTCAGATTGCCAACACGTTTGCGAACACAGCTACTTTGCGAGAAATTGCGACGATTGCTGACGAAGGATTGGATGTTCTTCGCGATAGTTCCAAGAACCTGCTGGAGTTGGGGGAACTGTTGGACCGCCAATGGCAAGCAAAGCGCTCTTTGAGTGATCAAGTATCCAACAGCGCCATCGACGAAATTTATTCGCGGGCGCTATCTGCTGGAGCGCTGGGTGGGAAGCTGTTGGGTGCTGGCGGCGGCGGATTCATGCTCTTTCTTGCCCCCCCGAACACTCATAAAAAGATTATGGCGAGCCTAGGGGAAAGAATGTTTGTGCCCTTCAGGTTCGAAAACACAGGGTCGTCGATCGTATACTACTCTCACGGGTAAGAGCGGGAAAAAGTGAAGCAGTATCTTGAAGAGGGTGTGGAGAATTACCGCGCCATGATTGGGAACGAGCAACTCATATCTTCGGTAGAGTCTGCTATCACAGTCATCACTGAATCGCTGAGTCGAGGGAAACCGTTGCTTGTATGTGGCAACGGGGGGTCCGCATCAGACGCGTTGCACATTTCTGGGGAGCTGGTTGGGCGCTTTAATTTGACGCGACCTGGGCTCAATGTGATTTGTCTCAACTCCAACGTGACTGTCCTCACAGCTTGGGCAAACGATATCGACTACGCCTCGGTATTCTCGAGGCAGGTAGAAGCCCACGGCTCATCCGGCGCAGTGCTTTGGGGTCTGTCGACCTCGGGTTCGTCTGAGAATGTCGTGAGGGCTTTTATTGCTGCACGAGGATTGGGAATCACCACGGTCGCACAAACTGGCCAGACGGGAGGCCAGTTGGCTAGACTTTCGGATGTCCTGATCAACGTGCCGGCGACTTCTGCTGCCCGGGTGCAAGAGCTCCACATACCGATTTATCATCACATTTGTGAGCAGGTAGAAAAATGCATGGCGTAATTTTGGCGGGGATTCTGCCAGGAGCTTGGCATGGTCCTCGACAGTCAGATATTCTCCGACTCCCGTTCCCAATGATTGTCGCGGGACAATCCGGTTCTTCCGCATCGTTGGTCGTTGCTGCGTCAAGGGATCTTGTGTGCCGAGCTTAAAGGCCGTCCTCAAAGAGATTGGTTCACGAAATCGGCGCTACCGCAAAAAGCTGCGTGTGCGCTACCTCCCAGGACTTTGGCCCACTTTGAGTCTCTTCCTCCGTATAATTTCTTTGTTTTCTAAGAAAGTTTCTCCCCACAATCATGACTTTAAACGCGCAATCCTGTTAACTGGTGATTCTCCCGGGGGCTTTGTCGGGCGAAATTTGACAGAGGCGACTGAAGGCTGGATTAGAGAGACCGTTGGCATCGGAGATGTGTCGCGGATGGACAAGCACGCTTTCAATCGTCTCGCTGAGAGCCCACCGTTGGTCGTCGTGGCCTACGACTGGCTCCAGGGGGCAAGGGCCCACCACCCAACTGGGGCTGCAGTGAAGCTTGCAATTAGGCTGAGGAAAACCAAAACTCGTGCCTGGGTTATGTTGCCTGACACGTATAGGGTTGAGGTATCTCTTTCGGCATCGATAATCGTAGCAATTGCCGGCGGAGCTCTGATAATCCTTCAAAGTTCAGAAAATGACGCCGAGGCGTACGGGTTGCCCCACGTGAGCACGAAGCATTTTTGGACTTGGACCCCTAGTTCTTTGGGCGAGTGGGGGCCAGAAATTCCATGGGTAGAACGCGACTCTGTGGCTTTGTTTGCTGTCACCACTGACTCGTATCGACAGGACGTCTTCCACGAGATGAGTGGGCCGATTAGCGAACTTGGTTACCGGGTGGTGCCCACAGAGAATCTGCTCACGTGGTCGGAGTACGTCAACCTTAATTTAAGGTCAAAGCTGGTCGTCACAACTTGCCGGCTCCAGGGAGACTTTCTGATTGGGCCGCAGCGCTACAGGAGGTTGTTACCCAAATACACCGTCACCGGGAGAGTTTGGGAGGCTTTCGCGGCAGGGGCCGCGTTGGTCACCGATGATAATGAAATCTTACGGACTTTCGGGTTCTTTGCCGACGAGCATTTTGTCGGCCTTCCCGATCCGCTATCGGAAAAAGCGAGTTGGTTCCTGCCAGAGGAGTCTGAATTACAACGCATCGCATATGCCGGCCACCTAAGATTCATCGAGCTTTGTGAAGCGTCCATCCAATCTCACTCCGGCTAGGGAAGTGACGGGGGTATTCATCCCTAACCACGGCTTACGGCGATGGTGAGCCGGTCTGGGTTCAATCGAGACTCTGTTTATTTGATTAGAGCCAACTCTTCTGGAGGCACGTCACCGAGGTATCCGTGGAGGCGCTTGGTGTTGCGCTGATGCGCATAGGTGAGGGTGGCTAGATCTACTTCTTCGACGGTTTCCAGGGCGCCCTTCGGGCCGGTCGGCTGATGAGCTCGGCCTTGTAATAGCGGTTCGCGGTCTCAGCCAGTGCATTGTGACAACTGTCACCAAAATTCCCAATCGAGGAAACAGCTCCGATCTCAGCCGAGCGTTCCCCATAACGAAGGAACGTGAATTGACCAGATTCAACCGGTGGATGCAACACCGGCTTGATGGACTGGCAGGACTCCATTTTTTAGGTCCCTCAATCATGACAGTCGTCTAGTGGTCAGCTTCAGCTTGCAGGAAGACCGTAACCATGACGAGCAAAGGAAGAAAGCGGCATTCCCCAGAGAAAATTGTTCGCAAAATTCGTGAAACTGACCGGATTCTCGCCGAAGGCGGTGATGTTGCCGCCGTGGTGCGGTAGCTCAACGTCAACGACGCCACCTATTATCGGTGACGCAACCAGTTCGGCGGCCTGAAAGCTGAGGACGCAAAAACCAAAATGCCTGTGGAAACAAAACCTGCAACTAAAGAAACCGCTCGCTTTGGTTTTGATTATCCGCACAATCTTTGCTCAGCGCACCACGGAACACATTCGGAAGCAGTTCGCCGAAGTCACCACCATGCTCGGCCGTTCCCACCCCAAGGTCGCCGCGATGCTCATTGACCCCCCGCCTGGTTTGCTCGCCCTCGCCGGAGTCCCCCGCCGCCAATGGCGGCAAATCTGGTCGACGAACCCGCTCGAACGTCGCACCGATGTCGGCGGCGTGTTCCCCAACCCGGCAGCCTTGCTGTGTCTTTCCGGGTCGGTCCTGATCGAGCAACACGACGAATGTGAAGCATCAGAACGCCACTACTTCTCCGAAGCTTCCATGCTCGAACCGACCACCATGAACGACCTGATCGAGATTCTCAACGAGGCGGTGATCCTCCCCGAACTCGCCGCTGCCTAAGCTAGAGCAACTAGGGGGTGTCTCCTAATTCTGTGGTGTTGTGTAACCCTGGTTTCATGATGCGTTCGGGTGCTATTTCTGATGAGTTGTGGGCCAAGTTGGAGCCGTTGCTGCTGCATGGGCTCGCCGTGGGAGGCCATGGCGGGATCACCGTCTGATGCTTGAGGCGATCTGTTGGCGTTTCCGTGTCGGGGCGCCGTGGCGTGATCTTCCCTCGGAGTGTGGGCCGTGGCAGACGGTGTGGAAGAGACATTTCCGCTGGTCAACCGATGCCACCTCTGGACTGCCACGGTGTTTTCGGACAGTGGGCCCTCTTAAAATGGGGGTTCACTGAAAGTAGAGATCAGTATGACCACAGCACGCCGGAAATTTTCGCAAGAGTTCAGAGAT
>Ga0209491_10008765_pt1 | contig 12668 bp, 12 predicted proteins | sample BON02_FD_187213 | JGI IMG/M metagenome (GOLD analysis project Ga0209491, IMG submission 187213) | Freshwater microbial communities from Lake Bonney liftoff mats and glacier meltwater in Antarctica - BON-02 (SPAdes) (version 2) | ecosystem: Environmental > Aquatic > Freshwater > Ice > Glacier... | reverse complement strand
ATGTGATCGAGTGGCTGGTGATGCAGCGCCGGGCGGCGTTTGGGACGCTGCGGTCTTCTCAATAAAGAGTCAATCGCGGAGAGCTTTCGCGATGCGAAATGGACAATCTCCGCATATGTGAGCATCATCTGCGAAGCGTTGTCAGTGTGTGCAGAAAAGCGCGCTGCCAACCGTTCTGCTCGCTCTGTGGCAATGGCCATATGCTTGAGGGTGACGGTGTAGGCGTTCGGCAGTAACACTTTGTGTGATACCATGGGGTTGTCTACGGAGTGCTGGATGAGAATTTTCAAGAGTACGTGGTTCGGGCGCTTTGCCCGGAAAGAAATGATCTCGGCTGAAGCGCTGTTGGAGGCTGTGGATCGCGCAGAAAATGGCTTGATCGACGCCAATCTGGGTGGTGGGGTCATCAAGCAGCGCATCGCGCGTCCTGGTGCAGGCAAGTCCGGCGGCTACCGCAGCGTGGTGCTCTATCGGAAGGGTGAGAAGGCGTTTTTCGTGTTCGGCTTTCCCAAGAATGAGCAGGACAACATTCGGGATGACGAGGAACAGCAGTTCAAGAAGGCCGCCAAGGTCACCCTGGCATTGTCAGATGAACAGATTCGCCTGTTGATTGAGAACGGGCAGTTTGAGGAGGTTTTCAAAAATGGCTAAGAAATACCGCAGTGATGCCTTCGCGGCCATCCACGAGATGATGGAAGGCTTGCAAGAGATTGGCGCGATCGACAAGCAGACGATGCGCGAATTTGACGAGGCTTGCCTGACCCCGGTGCATGTACTGGCGCCTGAGGAGATCAAACAGATCAGGCAGCGTGAGCACATCTCGCAACCCGTGTTTGCCCGCTACCTGAATGTGTCGAAAAACCTGGTCTCCGACTGGGAGCGAGGGGTCAAGAAACCTGGCGGGCCGGCGTTACGCCTGCTGACCGTGATTCAGAAAAAGGGCTTGGAAGCCATCGCTTGATGTCGGCTGCACGTGGTAGCCATCAGTGCTTCAGCCCCAGGGTGTGGCTGAGAAATGGCACGCCGCCATACCGGCCCATTAAGTAGCCGCGTTCCAGAGCTTCGTTTTTGCGCGGACTGAATTCGGACAGGCTAACCAATGCCGATGTTTGGTCTCGGTCTTTTTCAACGAACCACACTTGATCGCGTCGAAACAGATCTGGCGCGTCCAGCAGTGAGGTGTCGTGGGGGCGATGTCCCGAACTCAGTTGCAGGTCTGGGTCGGTGGTCGTGAAGTTTATGCTGCTTTCTTGAGCGACGCTGAGTTGGGACGAAGACCGTTGATCAGGGTTTTCAGATCAGCGTGACCGCGTAGTTTTTTGAAGGATTTCTCTGCCTCCAGGAAGCCCGCTGCCGTCCAGCGCAGTGCCTGGGTGAAGGACGTAAGGGAGATGGTGGCAAAATGTCAGAAAGTAACGTAAACTTCTGACATTCAAGGAGTGTTGCCATGAGCCAGATCACCAGCGCCATCCTCGCCGTCGCGCATGCCCTGCCCGAAGGCGGCTTGTTGGCGCCCAAGGAGTTCTTGCATCTTGGGTCACGGGCTGCAATCGATCAAGCGCTGACGCGACTGACGCACGAAGGCAGGCTCCTCCGAGTCGGCCGAGGAGCCTACGTTGCGCCGGTCCAAGGACGCTTTGGCGCTCGCCCGCCCTCGACCGAGTCCGTGGTTCAAGCGTTGGAATCCGTGAGCGGGGAAACGATCGTTCCGACTGGAGCATCTGAAGCGAATTCCCTGGGCCTCACGACCCAGGTGCCGACCCGTGAGGTGTTCATTACCTCCGGGAGTTCACGCACTATGAGGCTCGGCAATCGCACTGTGGAGCTCAAGCATGGCAACCGCCTGCAACTGCTGCATGGCAAGCGTCTCGCAGGCAAAGCGATCCGTGCATTGTTTTGGCTTGGACCAGAGCAGGGCACTGACGTGCTGGAGGAATTGCGCCGAAAACTGCCGAGTGCGGAATGGGAGGCCATGCGCTCAACGCGTGCGGCGATGCCCACCTGGATGGCCCGGGCCGTGGGGGCGGTGAGCACGCATGGCTGAGCAGTGGTTTGCGCTCAGTCGCCAAGACCAGGCTGAAGCGCTCGAGGTGGCGGCAGCTCGCACTGGCCGCCCCGCGCACTTGCTTGAGAAGGACATCTGGGTGGTGTGGGTCCTTTCGGCCATTTACGGCTGCGAACTTTCGCGCGTGCTGACATTCAAGGGCGGTACTTCGCTGTCCAAGGTGTACAGAATCATCGACCGCTTCTCGGAGGACATCGACCTGACCTATGACATCCGTGAGTTGGTGCCAGATCTACTGCGTGACGGCAATCCCATTCCGGAGTCTGCAAGCCAGGAAAAGAAGATCACAAGCGGTGTACGCAGTCGACTACCGGAGTGGGTCGACAAGACCGTCAAGCCAAAACTTGAGAGTGCGCTGTCGCAAGGCGGGTTGACCGCATCGTTGACGATGGCCGGTAAGGAGCACGAAAAATTGCTGGTCGGCTACCCCGCGCTCAAGACCGGGAGCGGGTACGCCGCAGCTAGTATCCAACTGGAGTTTGGAGCTCGCGCCACTGGGGAGCCTCATCGAAAGCACCCCGTGGCATGCGACGCAGCCGATGCCATCGAGGGCGTGGAATTCCCGACTGCACGCCCGGTGACGATGGCCGCTGAGCGTACCTTTTGGGAAAAGGTAACGGCTGCGCACGTGTACTGCCGGCAAGGGCGCTTGCGCGGTGAACGCTACTCGCGCCACTGGTACGACTTGGTCGCGATCGCGCGGTCAGGGTACTTCGAAGCCGCCGTGGGCGACCGTGACCTTGCGAACAAGGTCGCTGAGCACAAGTCGATGTTCTTCGCTGAAAAGGACGACCGAGGTGCGAAGATCGACTACCACTCAGCGGTGTCTGGGTCGATTCAGCTTGTGCCGGCAGGTGACTCACTGACAGCGCTAAAGCGCGATTACGAGGCGATGCTGGAAGACGGCTTGCTGGCGTTGCATCAGCCGGAATTCGCCGCCGTCATGGAGAGCTGCCGCGAGATCGAGCGGCGCATCAATGACGATGGTTACCAGGGCTGACGCTGCCGCAGCGATTGCTCGTCGCAGGGTGTCAATGCACCCGTAGAATCATGTGCGTGAACGTTGAGGTAGCTCGGAGCTCATATCAGCATTTTGGCTGGACGGTGTCACGAGTAGCTGTCACATCTTTTCTTCGAATTCCATCGCGTAGTCGAAAAAAGTCTTTGGAAATCAACGGGTTAATGTCGATAGATGAGAGCCCCATCAGCCACCCCACCCGATACCTCGCCAGCCTTAGTGCTGGCGCTCTCGTTTGTGTAGCGCACAATCTTTTCGATATTCCAACCGTTGGAATGTGAAGCTTCAATGGGACTCTCTTTTGACCATCGCCTTCGCTTCGGGGTTGGCATGCAAATCGGGAAGCGCGTTGGTTGGCCCTTGCCGTTTCATCACGATGGCAATGTCGCTAGCCATACCCGAATAGCCGAAAGTGGCCTGCGGAGTTACGGAACACGCTCAGCAACGTGCACCTGAACCTGTCGGACTGGTCTGGCGCTGCGGCGCCTGGCCCGGTGGCAACGGGTCAGGTGTCGCGGTTCAACTACCCGCGTCCGCAAGCCTCCGTCGCAGCACAGTCGACGCGGTATCCACCAGCACCACCAGCAACAGCATCGCGATCATGACGGTACTGGCCTCGGCTTGCTGGAAGATCGACAGGTGGAAATACAGCATCTGACCCAGGCCGCCGGCGCCGACAAATCCGAGAATCGTGGCCATACGGATGTTCATCTCCCAGCGGTACATGGAGTAGGCGATCAGCTGCGGCCAGATCACCGGCAGCGTGCCGTACAGAAAAGCGGCCAAAGAGCCGCTGCCGGCGTCGCGCAATGCGGCTTGCGGCTGCGCTGGCGCGTTCTCCAGCGTCTCGGCAAACAGGCGGCCAAGTACGCCAGTGGTGTGCAGGGCCAGTGCCAGCGTGCCGGCGAACGGCCCCAGGCCGGCGGCCAGCACCATGATGGCGGCCCAGACCAACTCGGGCACACTGCGCAGCAGATTCATCAACCAGCGTGCCAGCCATTGCAACGCGACGCCGAAGCGCCCGCTGCCGGGCAGTGCCAGCAGCAACCCGAACAGCGCCGCCAGCAGCGTGCCGACGGAAGAGATCGCCAGCGTCTCGAGCGTGGCCCGTGCCGTGCGGCCCAGAAACTCGGCCGAGACGTTGGGCGGAAAAAAGGAAAGAAAGAACTGCGCCATGTAGCCGCGCGACTCGGCACTGAACATCGCGCCGAAATCCATGCGCAAGTAGGCGAAACTCGTCCCGACCGCGAGCAGCACAAGGGCCATCGTGACCCAGCAGGCCATGCAGAATCCGAACGCCTGCAGGCGCCCACCTGGCGCCGACGAGGCTGCAAGGTTGGACGATCCGATGGGGCCGGTCACTGGGCTCTCCTGCGTATCGCGCACTGCGAGGCTACCGTGCGGCTCACGCCATCACCTTACGCAAGAAGACGCTGATGCCATCGGCCAGCATGACCAGTAGCAGGAACACCACCAAAATGGTGGCCGCCTCGCCGCCGTTGAGCATCTTCATCGAGGTGTCCATCAGCTGCCCCAGCCCACCGGCGCCGACGAAACCCATCACCACCGAGGCGCGCACCGCGCATTCCCAGCGGTAGACCGTATAGGAGGCCAGTTCCTGCGCTGCACCGGGCAGCAGGCCATAGGTCAAGGCGCTGAAGCGTCCGCTGCCAGCCTCCAGCAATGCGCGTGCCGGGCGCGTGTCGCCGGACTCCAGGATCTCGCCATACACCTTGCCCAACATGCCGCCGTAGGTGACGGCGATCGCGAGCACTCCGGCAGCGGGCCCCAGGCCGACGGCCCGTACGAACATCAGAGCCCAGACAATTTCGGGAATGGCCCGCAACAGGGTCAGCACCAACCGAACGCCGGCACGCCCGGCCTCGCCCCTCGCCCGTCCAGGCCCCGGACCGATACGCGAAACGGACAGGCTGTGCGTCATCCAGAACGCCAGCGGCAGTGCAATGACAAAGGCCAGCGCCAGACCCGCGGTGGCCATGGCAAGGGTCTCCAGGGTGGCCTTGGCTACCAGTCCCAGGAATTCCTGCGAGGTGTCGGGCGGCAGGAACCCGACCAGGAAGTTACCCATGGTGCGCAGATTGCCCGCATCGAACAGGCTGAGCGGGCGAAACTCCGACCACACCAGCATGGGCCACAACAGCAACATGCCGATTAGCCAGGCAGTGGCGCGCGCAAGCGCGTGCGGATCGCGCACCGGCCCGCTGGTCAGGAACACTGTGGCCGCCTGATCTCCACGACGCGGGCCTGGTCTTGGCGCCTCGCCGGCGCGCCGTTGGCCCGGCTGCAGCGGATCGTTGCCCTGGGTTGGCAGGTTGCTGCCCTCGGAGGCATAGAGGAGGCGCAACGCCTCGTCCTGCACTTGAGCAGATGGCAGGTCGAACACGATCTCGCTGTTGCGAATGCCGACGATGCGCGGAAACCACTTGAGCGCCAGATCGACCGCGTGCAGCGACGCCACCAGCGTGGCGCCGCGCGCCTGTGCGTCGTGCGTCAGCTGTGCGATCGCGTGGTCGGCCAGCGTCGGGTCCATGGCCGACACCGGCTCGTCGGCCAGCACCAAGTCGGGCTGCTGGTACAGCACCCGCGCCAGGCCCACCCGCTGCAGTTGGCCGCCCGAGAGCCGGTCACAGCGTTCGAACAGGCGGTCGGCCAGTTCGAGCCGCGCGAGTACCGCATGGGCGCCGTCGATATCGGCCGGATACAGTAACGAAAGCACGGATTTCCACCAGGGCCACTGGCCCAACCGACCGGCCAGGATGGCCGTGACGACGCGCAGCCTCGGCGGAATCGGTGGCGCCTGGTGCACCACCCCGATGCGCGCGCGCAACGCGCGCAACTCACCTGCCGCCAGGCTCCAGGGCGACGTGTCAAGGATCTGCAGGCGTCCATCGGTCGGGCGCAGAGCCGCCGAGACCATGCGTATCAGCGATGTCTTGCCCGCGCCCGATGGGCCGATGATGGCCAGTTGCTCGCCACGTGCTACCCGCAGGTTGACACCGCGCAGTGCGCGGTGACCATTGGCATGGGTCAGCCCGAGATCTTGGAGTATGAAACCCATGCGTTTGCCCGTTCCATTGCACTGGCGCCGGTTTGGCGCCACGCGGCCATGATCACTTGATCAGCCCGGCCGCGCGACCGGCCTGTTCGATACCGTCATAGTTGGACGATTGGGTAGGCACAAAACGCGAGGCACGCTGCAAATCCAGTAACGCCTTGTCGGCTGGGTTGGCAGGGTCAAGCTTGAGGAAGGCCTGCGCGATCTTGCGCGTCAGGTCCGGGTCCAGGCCCGGGCGCACTGTCCAGTTGTAGTCGAAGTAGGTCGGCGTGGTTGCGATCACCCGGACCTTGAGTGCATTCGGATTCTTCGCCTCAAGCAGCTTGTCCATGACCGACGCATTGAGTACACCGGCGTCGACTTTGCCACCGGCAACAAAGGCCACGGTCGCGTCGTGCGCGCCGGAAAAAGCGACATTCTTGAAGTCGCGACCGGCGTCGATACCTTCCTTCATCAGGAAATAGCGCGGCATCAGGTGCCCCGATGTGGACGATGGCGAGCCGAAGGCCATGGTCTTGCCCTTGAGGTCGGCCAAGGACTTGATCGGGCTGTCGATCGGCACAATGAACTTGCTGGTGAACACGGTGTCTTCGGCGCGCTGCACGATTGGCGTCGCGCCGCTATTGGTACGCAGCTTGGCCTGTACGTAAGTGAAGCCGCCCAGTCAGGCCAGGTCGACCTTGTTGGTGGCCAGACTCTCGACGACGGCGGCATAGTCGGTCACTGGTGTCCATTGGATCGTCATTCCGGTTTCTTTCGCCAGATAATCGCCCAGCGGCTTGAACTTGCGCGCCAGTTCGGTCGGCGCTTCGTCAGGAATGGCGGATACGCGCAACACCTGCGCCGAAACAGCGGTGGTAGCCAATGCCAGCCCGAGTACCGCCAACGCGCGGACGCTTCGATTTATCCAATTACCCATGATTGCCCCTGTTCAAGTTGTGTACTGCCTAAAAAGGCCGGCCCTGTTGGGCCGCGGGTCGGGCCCGCCGGACGGTGGCCAGACGATCCGCCCTTGAGCGAATGACCGATATCCATTACAACCCATACCGGATACCGGTGCAGGCAGTCGGACTGGACTGCGGGCCTGTAAGATTTGACGCATCGAAACGACCCAATGCACTTGTCCTCTAATCGCGGCTCACATCGGATGAATCGACAACCCATCGAAGTAGCCGTGGTTGGCGGGACCAGATTCCCCGGCACTCCCTCAATTGGCACAGCTGCGAAAGCCGCTGAACAGATCGTTGCGCCCGGGCGGGAAGAAATTGCGATAACGCGGATGGCGCATGCGCGCATCGGTGGCGAGACTGGCCCCGCGCAATATCTGGCGCGAACCGAACCAGGGCGCGGAATAGTCGACATACGGATGGGGCTGAAAACCGGGGTAGGGCATAAACGGTTCGGCGGTCCACTCCCATACCTCGCCCCATTCAAACGCAGGATCCGACACCGCGGCGCGCTCCCACTGGCCCTCGCTGGGCCGCCTTCTGCCGGCCCAGTTGCACCAGGCCTGTGCTTCGAACCCACTCACATGAACGGCGGCCTGCGCGAGCTCGAGCGACTGCCAGATACCAAAACGCCTGCACTCCCATTGGGCGCCAGCGCGTCGAAGATATCGCGGCAGTTCGACGCAGTTGTCCCCGCGCCACTGCCAGCCTGGCTTCGACCACCATCGGGCGTTGCCATATCCGCCCGCCTCAACAAAGGGCAGGTAGCGGGCCCAGCTGACCGCCCTCGCATCGATCACGGTACGTGGCAGCGCAACCGTGTGCGGATCGAGTTCGTTGTCGAAGGCGAACCCCGGACCTGGTTGGCCCAGGGTCCAGAGGCCTGCCCTGCAGTGGCACTCGTCGCCAGGCGTCTGTCGCGGCCGCTGCGCCAGCAGCGTCGGTGCGAGCGCGACATCCAGGGCCTGCGCCATGTAGATGCCGGCTTCGGCATGCATGTCCTCATGCAGCAACACGAGGCGATAAAAGTACAGTGCAGCAGCGTCCGCACCGGCCTCGCGCAGGCAGAGCAAGGTTTGCTGCAGGCCGGCTGCTATGTCAGTCAGCTGCGCCGCCAGATCGGGCAGCTCCAGCTGCCAACGCTGTGCGTGGGCAACGTTGCTGGAGTCGTACAGGCTATCGGCGCCGGCCTGGCGCGGCGCCAGCCGCGCGGCCAGAGGGTCGGCGCGGTGCCCAAGTGCACGCTGCGGATTGCGGGCGATCCACCATTCCTGGAACCAGCCCACATGGCCCAACTCCCACAGCGGCAAGTTGCGGTCTGCATGCTCGGGCACCCGCATCTCCGGCCCGAGCTTGAGCGCGAACGACCGCGCCAATTCGATCGTGCGGCTGCGGCTGCCGGACAAGGCCTCGGCCAGCGCGGCCGCGTCGGCCGTCCGGATGCGCTCGCCTGGCGAGTTGCCTTTGCGTGCATCGGTCCACCCGCTTTCCGGGTCTCCCATCGTCTGTTCCTCCCATGACACCGCGCGTGGTGATTGTCTGCCCAGCGCGGCGTGACGATAACAACGGTAACTGGCAAACGGCCTGGCGCTGGCAGCGGATGTTGCGCTCGCACCATCCAGTGCGTATTGTTCACCATTGGCCGGACGGCCCGCGGGCCGCACTTGATCAGATCATGCTCGCTCTGCATGCCCGTCGCTCGGCCAGCGCAATCGTGGCCTGGAGCAAGCGGGCGCGCGCGCCGGGCGAGGCAGACGGGCTGGCTGTCGTCCTGACCGGCACCGATCTGTACCAGGACATCCTCCATGACACGCAGGCCCAAGCCTCGCTCGATTGTGCGCAGATTCTGGTGACGCTGCAGGAGCTCGGTCCGCAGGCCCTGCCACCGGCGCTGCGTGGCAAGGCGCGTGTGATGTTCCAGTCTGCCACGGCACGTCAGCGTCTGCATAAAACCGACCAGCTGCTGCGTGTCGCCGTGGTCGGGCATCTGCGCGACGTGAAGATGCCGCAGACCGTGTTTGCAGCGGCCAGGTTGCTGCGCGACGACCTGGACATCCGGATCGACCATATCGGTGCGCCACTCGATCCGCTGCTGGCTGACCAGGCCAGGTACACGGCAGCGACGTGCCCCGGTTATCGCTGGCACGGCGTGCTGCCACACGGTCAGACGCGGCGCTGGATGCAACGCGCGCACCTGCTGCTGCACCCGAGCCGAATCGAAGGCGGCGCGCATGTGGTGATGGAAGCGATCTGCAGCGGCACGCCGGTGCTGGCGTCCGACATCGCCGGCAATGTCGGCATGCTGGGAGCCGACTACGCCGGGTTGTTCCCGCCTGGCGATGCGCAGCATCTGGCCCGGCAACTGCATGCGTTGCGGCTTTCCCAGACGCGCAGCGCCACGCAGGGGTTCAGCCTGCAGGCACTGATGCAACAATGCGCGCGGCGCGCCGGATTGTTCACGCCGCAGGCCGAGCGGGCCGCACTGATGCAATTGGTCGATGACCTGTCGCATTGAGCAAGGGTCTGCACGCTGACCCACCCTTCACCGATTGACCCCAACCGAATCCATGCAAGCTCCCGATCAACCCGTGCTGCGCGACATCATTCTGGTCGGCGGTGGACACAGTCATGTCGGCGTGTTGCGCAATTTCGCCATGTATCCGGTGCCGGGTGTGCGACTGACCCTGATCTGCACCGATCCGCACACGCCTTACTCCGGCATGTTGCCTGGTTATGTCGCCGGCCACTATGACTACGACGAAGTCCATATCGACCTCAGCACCCTGGCGGTGTTTGCCGGCGCCCGTTTCATCGACGCTGCTGTCACCGGGATCGACCGCACCGCGCAACAGGTGTTGATGCAGGGTCGTCCTCCGATGGCTTACGACCGCCTGTCTATCAATGTCGGATCGATGCCCCAGGTGGAACTCGTGCCGGGTGCGGCTGCGCATGCGGTCCCGGTCAAGCCGATCTTCCAGTTCAACCAGCGTTGGCTGGCGCTGCTCGATCGCGTCCGTCGCCATTCCGGGCGCACCACGGTGGCTGTGGTGGGCGGTGGTGCCGGCGGTGTGGAGTTGCTGCTGGCCATGCAGTACCGGCTGCGCGGGGAGTTGCAGCGACTCGGACGCGATCCGGACGAACTGGTGTTTCAGCTCTTCAGCGCGGACCCGAATGTGCTGCCAACGCACAATGCCTGGATCCAGCGGTATTTCGCTGACACCCTGCGTGCGCGCGGGGTCCAGTTGTACCTGGGCAGCGCGGTCGAGACTGTCAGGTCGCAGCAATTGCGCACGGCGGATGGCCAATCGTATACCGCGGACGAAATTGTCTGGGTCACCCAGGCCGGTGGCGCCAGTTGGCTGCAGTCGACCGGAATCGCACTGGACGAGCGCGGCTTTATCCGGGTCAATGATTGCCTGCAGTCAGTCACCGATCCCCGGGTGTTTGCTGCGGGAGACGTGGCCAGCATCGACGGGCGGCCTCTCGAGAAGGCTGGCGTGTTCGCTGTGCGGATGGCCCGCCCGCTGGCGGAGAACCTGCGCCGCAGCCTGGCTGAGCAGCCGCTGCGGCCTTACCGCCCGCAGCGCAGCTGGTTGGCCCTGATCAGTACCGGGGATCGCCATGCCGCGGCGTCGCGCGGCAGGATCGCGTTTTCCGGCGCCTGGGTCTGGCGCTGGAAAGACTGGATCGATCGGCGCTTCATGCGGCGTTTCTCCGACTTTCCCGCGATGGATCTGTCTGCGGGGTCGAAGCCCGCCTCCGGAGCAGCGGTGGGCCTGCCACTGTCGGCCGACGAGTCGCAACAGGCGATCTCGGCCATCGCGATGCGTTGCGGTGGTTGCGGCGCCAAGGTCGGCGCCTCCGTGTTGTCGCGGGCGCTGGGCGCACTCAAACCGGTGCACCGCGACGATGTGCTGATCGGCCTGCACGCGCCCGATGACGCGGCAGTCGTGCAGGTGCCGCCGGGCAAGGCCATGGTGCACTCGGTCGACTTCTTCCGCGCCTTTATTGACGACCCCTATCTGTTTGGCAAGGTCGCTGCCAACCATGCACTGGGCGACATCTTCGCGATGGGCGGCGAGCCGCAATCGGCTACCGCGGTGGCGACGGTGCCGCCCGGGCTGGAACGCAAGATCGAAGACCTGTTGTTGCAGATGATGACGGGCGCCGTTGAGGTGCTCAACGAAGCCGGCTGTGCGCTCGTGGGCGGCCATACCGGAGAGGGGCGCGAGCTGGCACTGGGTTTTGCGATCAACGGACTGATCGATTTTCCGTTGACCGGCGTCATGCGCAAGTCTGGCATGCGGCCCGGTGACCGACTGCTGCTGACCAAGCCGATCGGCACTGGCACGTTGTTTGCAGCCCATGCACGCATGCGGGCACGCGGGCGGTGGATCCGCGCGGCATTGCAGTCCATGGTGCAATCGAACCAGCAAGCTGCCACCATCTTGCGCGCGCACGGCGCCACCGCCTGCACCGACCTCACAGGCTTCGGCCTGCTTGGTCACCTGGTCGAGATGACCCGCCCGTCAGAGGTGGACGCCCGCATTGATCTGTCGCGGTTACCGCTGCTCGACGGGGCACTGGAATGCGTTGCGGCCGGCATTGTCAGCTCGCTGCAGCCGGCCAATGTGCGGCTGCGCAGGGCGCTGGCAAATCAGGAGGCGTTCGTGCACGATCCGCGTTATCCGCTGCTTTTCGATCCGCAGACCGCCGGTGGCCTGCTGGCCAGCGTGCCTGCGGCGCAGGCCGATGCTTGCGTCGCCGCATTGCATGCCGCAGGTTTTGCGCATACCGCCGTGATCGGCGAGGTGTTGCCGGTGGGCGACGCGCTGGCGCCCATCACGCTGGCCGAAGGATGACGCTGGCCGAAGGATGACGCTGGCGCGCAGGCAGGGGTGGATGGATAGATGGATATGCACTCCACGGGAAGTCACGGTGTACGGCCGATTTGCTGTTGCCCGCGACCAAAGAACGCCATCGGCAGGCCGCTATCCCGTTCAAGGGCGGCTTCTGTAAGAAACCCGCGCTGGTTTCGGACCTTGGGATAATTCTGGATGCAGTTTCACAATCCGCTGGCCGAGATCCAGGGCTTTGCCGCCTGATCGAAGAAGCATGAAAAATACTCGGCAAAACATGTGCGACTGCCGCATCAACCCTGGTGCTGGGAGTGAGCTTGTCCGCTGCGGTAACCACATCGATTTTTCTGGACGGAAGCGCGGTTTCACTCGTTCATGCTGAACGCAGCCTCGTAGTCCAACCCGACAACTGTTGGGCCAACGTGACGCATGGCGAGGCGATACGTTTCGTCGTTGACGGGCGCGAATTCGGCTGGAACTTCGATGGACCGTCGTTTTCTTTTGATCTGCGGCGCGTGGCACCCCAGGGGCTGCTGGCCAAGCCGTTGGCTGTCTACATCGAGATTCGATAACACCATAACGGCAGCTAGTGTAGTGTTGCATATATATTGAACTATTTATCTAATGGCCACTCTGAAGCTGAAGATTTCAGTTTCGAGGGACCCATGATGAAAAAGCGCAGAGTAGTTGTCGAGTTTGGCAA
>Ga0209491_10008761_pt1 | contig 12675 bp, 9 predicted proteins | sample BON02_FD_187213 | JGI IMG/M metagenome (GOLD analysis project Ga0209491, IMG submission 187213) | Freshwater microbial communities from Lake Bonney liftoff mats and glacier meltwater in Antarctica - BON-02 (SPAdes) (version 2) | ecosystem: Environmental > Aquatic > Freshwater > Ice > Glacier... | reverse complement strand
TATACATATACATACATATATATATATATATATACATATATGGGGTCCGGCACCTGTGCGGCGCAGCATGCCGGCGGGCGCGCCGCGTCGAGGTCCACAACGCAGTAGCGCACCGCGTAGGTGAAGCTGTGCTCCAGAGGCCGTTTGCGCACGTGCTTGACCACCTGAAGCAAGCCGCTCGAGTGTGCGTTTCAGAGAGGCGGTGTGGAGTGGCTGCGTTAGAGAATGTTCCAGCTTTCCAAGGCGGGTCACGTGGGCCCGGCGGTGCAACACGCGGACTAGCCTGCTAGAAGGATGCATCCGTGCGCTAGAAACGGGCGTGTTGTGGAGAAGCGTTGAGAGACGGGCGGGGCTGCGTGAGACGAGCGTTTGAGACGATAAGGGCGCATCACCCCCTCGTAGAAGTCGCACGCTGCGTCACGATCGGCCTGGCTCCGGCGCCCCATCAGTGCCTCAACCGACAGGCGCAGCGCGTCGGCGGCGACGCGGAGGAGAGAAAGCCCGAGGCAGCTCAGGAGGCTTGCCAGCATCGCAAGGGGTCGGAGACTGTCGCGGAGTGAGGTCGCCATTGTTGGCCGGAGCGGCTGTGAATGATGCGCTGTTCCCTGTGCGTGTGTGCTCGTGTCCCCTTTGTATTATAAACCGTCTGTGAATGGAAATTCGCCTGGAATTTTCCCTCACTCCGCCGGATTCGGCGTGGCCTGGCGCGTCTGCGAAGTAGAAGTGTCGCCGATTCGCCTAGCAATGGCCCTGACGGCCGCCGGCACCCATGGCTGCCGCCTCCGATTCGAGACGGCCGACGGGCTGCGCGTCTTGGATGGCGTGCGCAAGGGCGAGCTGCTGCGGACAGCGCTGCTGCGGCGGGGCGTCTCCCCGCACAACGGCAACTCCAAAATTATCAACTGCCGTGGCCTGGGCACCTGCGGGACGTGCGCGGTCGAAATCAGTGCCGACTCGGCCGTCTCACCGCAGAATTTCAGGGAGAAGTTGCGCTTGGGACTGCCGCCACACGGCCCGGCGTCGACATTCCGTCGGCTTGCTTGCCAGTGCACAGTGTTGGGTGACGTCGACGTGAAGAAGTACGATGGCTTCTGGGGGCAGGCCCCCGTTGCGCTCGTACCCGCCTCGGCAGGCACGACGCCCTTCGGCGAGCTCGAGTACGTCATGGACCGCTCCAGCCCACCGTCTGAGCCGTGCGGCGTGTGCTCAGGGACGCAGGCCGTCGAGTGCCCGCTGTGCGCGGGCGGCGGCTTCCGCGATGGGGCCACCGCGGCAGGAGAGCAGTGCCGTGCTTGCAGAGGTTCCGGCCAGGCGGTTTGCCGCTCATGCTTTGCGGGCGACCCGTTTGATTTGGAGGCGGTGCGCCAGCAGGCGAGGCAACGGCCAGACTGAGCGCTGGCACAGATAGCAATCTCAGGCGGCTCAGCCTGGGCGTGAGGACACGGGCTGGACGGGACCCTGCTCTCTCTCTCGCTGTTCTCCGTGTTGGCGGACGGGTGCCCCGCGTGCTGTGCCCCCCGCGGCGTCTGTCTCGGGGCTCTGTGTGGCGGGTCGGGTTAACCCTGCGGTGATCTAGATTCCTGTGAGGGCTCCACACTGACTCTGGATCAACCCCCTTCAATCTGTGTGCTGTGTGCATACGATTGTATATAATTTACTACGCACATATTTATTATATATGTATATGCATGTATATATGTATAGTTAATATATATGTATATGTATATATGTATACATAATATACTAGTATATAAAATAACTAATAATTTATTATTATTAGACTATAGACCAATACATATATGATCATATATATGTTTTGGTTTTGGATGTTGTGTCGTTTGTATTTGTCTTTTTGCGCGTGCGTACTAGTACTACGGTACGTACTACTATTACTATGCACTACCAGACACCAGACTGTGAACCGTACTCAGAGTCCTCTGTATCTGTACTCAATCAATCAAACGGTCCTCACAAAACCACACACGGCACACGGGCCGAGGAGATCTGTACTCAAAAGTCAAAAGTGGCTGCACAGCGCCACGGCCACGTTCAGGGTTCAGGGTTTGGGTGATCACACGCGTACACGTGCACATGCATGGCAATATCACATCACGAATTCTTGAGCTTTCGCCCTTGGTTGTTCTGTAGCATACTATATAGCATGCTACGATGCTACATAGCCTCGATCAGATGCTACAGTACTATATAGCATAGCGCATAGCTCTCCTTTTTTCTGATATTTGAAGCATTTCGAGTTGACCCGATTACTGGTGCTGCTGCTGGCTGCTAGCCCACGCCCCGCGGCCGGGCCCAAATGCCAAAAACTATGTCGTTTTCAAATACCAAAATGTGCGTCTAGGACACAGTGTAGTACTATAGTGTAGTATACTATATAGCATGTATAGCATCCCCCGATGCTATAGATGCTATACGCTACAGAACATCCAAGCTTTCGCCCGACTGAGAGCAAAAATATAACGACTAGCACTACCAACTACCGTATAACAAGCCTCTCGCCTCTCGTTGTATGGTTATATATATATATATATATATATATGTGTGATATATATGTGTTCTTATTCTTTGTAATATTTTTATTTATATATTTATTATTATACGTAAACAGCACACTATTATGCCATAACTTATATATTATATAATATATATATATAAATATAAAAAGAGAATTCGAGAATTATGTTTATATGTTTTATTTTTACATTATAATTATAATGTAGAGTTGTAGATATAGGATATAGCAGTCGTATAGAAATTCAAAATCAAATTCTGATTCTAGACTAGCAGTGCTAGTATTTTGGTTAAAGTTGAAGTTGAATAAGTGTAGTACGCACAGCGTCACACGCACACGCGCCTCGCTCATCTGCTCAAGCTCGAGCACAGGCCACACTCGAGCATTATTCCAGCTCCAGCTGCTCGTTGTCGTCGGGAGCTTGAGAGCTTCTCTATCTTCGCCGAGCTGAGTACTGAGCCGCTGAGAAATCAAGGTCAGGAATCCGGTATTATGTATTATGAGTGTGTGGGGTTGACCCTGGTGGTGTGCTGCGCTGGCCTTCTTTCTACTTTTTCTTTGACTTGTGAGCTGCGTGGGATGTGGGACTGTGGAGCATTAGCAGGATCAGGATAATAATTAAATTTATGATAATATACAGATACAGTGTGCTCCTCGGCGTGTGCGTGTGCGCGTCGAATTCAAAATTAACCCTTTTCTTCTAACCCTAACCCATTCCCGTTGCATCATCTCGGACGTATCGAGAAGCACGAACGTAATCACTAGTATGTGATATTATATAATATATAATATATTAATATTATATAGTATGTGAAAATAAATGATTATTATAAGAAAAAATCATATGCCACATGCCATATGTATATGTGTTATTATATTGTGTGATACGATGTCCGTGCGTGCCACGGCTACGTCGCGCCGCCGCTCGCACTGCCCCTGAATAAGTTTGAGACAGAGAGAGTATTTGAGTGAGATGAGTGCGCACACACCCCCAAGTGGCTTAACGGGCTAACTCCGAGTGCAGGTCACTAGCCCTCCTCGTCAGAACGCTGACAGGTAGGCAGCCGGCTGCTCACGCTGCTTCGACTTGTCGCGGTGGTTCTGCTCGTCCCACTCCCAGTAGGGCACCGAGACGACCGGCCAGCCAAAGTGCTTGAGCTGCCGGCGCTTCAGCAGCGTGGAGGCGGTTGGCACCCGCCCCACGAAGTGGGATGGCCCGTCCACCTCGATTGCGATGAGCACCTCGCCGCCGTTATCAACCACCACATCCAGGCTGTAGCCCTCCTCCAACACCTTCTCTTCTTGCAACCACACCCCTAGTGACGCTAGCGCGTCGGCCACATCTCCCTGCGTACGGGAAGGCTGGGAGTCCGCAGACCGGAACGCGGCGTCGCAGCGCGCCAGAAGTGCAGTCCCGGGCAGTGCGTCGGAGCACGCCCGCTCACTTGCGTACCACAGGCGCCACTGATGGAGCTGGCGCAAGTCCAAGCTGTTAAACTCGTGAGCGAGGGCGTCACAATGGTGGGCGAAGCGCTGGTCGAAAAGCGACGACTCCGACGGATGATGGTCCTGAACTGCATAGGCCCACGCCGTGGTGGCCAGGGCCTGAGGGTTGAGCTCGTGTACCCGCCCTGCAGCCTCCCTCCCAATCGCGTCGAAGAGCGCCGGCGCGGCATGGCCAGCCGTGGCAAACGCCCACGCCGTGTTGGCCAGGGCCTGAGGGTTGAGCTCGCGTACCCGCCCTGCCGCCTCCCTCCCAATCGCGTCAAAGAGCGCCGGCGCGGCATGGCTACCCGTGGCAAACGGCCACGCCGTGTTGGTCATGTCCTGAGGGTTGAGCTCGCGCACCCGCCCTGCAGCCTCCCTCCCGATCGCGTCGAAGAGCGCTGGCGCCGGGTGGCCAGCCGTGGCAAACGCCCATGCCGTGTTGGACATGGCCTGAGGGTTGAGCTTACGCACCGGCCTTGCAGCCTCCCTCCCAATCGCGTCAAAGAGCGCCGGCGCGGCATGGCCAGCCGTGGCAAACGCCCACGCCGTGTTTGCCAGGTCCTGAGGGTTGAACTCCCGCACCCGCCCTGCAGACTCCTTCCCAATTGCGTCGAAGAGCGCTGGCGCGGCATGGCCGGCCATGGCAAACGCCCATGCCGTGTTGGCCAGGTTTTGAGGGTTGAGCTCGCGCACCCGCCCTGCAGCCTCCTTCCCAATCGCGTCGAAGAGCCCCGGCGCGGCATGGCCAGCCGTGGCAAAGGCTCACGCCGTGTTGGCCAGGGCCTGCGGTTTGAACTCGCGCACCCGCCCTGCAGACTCCTTCCCAATCGCGTCAAACAGCGCCGGGGCGGCATGGCCAGCTGTGGCAAACGCCCACGCCCTGTTGGCAAGGCCCTGCGGACCGAGCTCGCTCCTACGCGCCAACGCCACCCCCTCGAGATCCTTCCAGAGACCCCCCCACTGCGTGCCCCGGAGGGCCAACTTCGCAATGGCATGCGCAGTATTCGCCATTTCACGGGCGCCCAATGTCCTCACTTGATCTGTCGTTTGCTCTCGCAAGGCTCTGAGCGCTGTGCCGTCGTCGCTCCGGAGCCAGCTGCGATCCGCACCTCCCACTCGTCTCAGCCTGCTCCAGCAGGTGGCGAGATGGATAAAATTGAAGGCCTTGCCATACTTCGCATGCAGGCCCAGCAGCTCCCGCGCGCTCGTCGACCTGCTGATGAGTGAGTTGATCTGTTTTGGTTGCGGTGCGGCGGCCGTGCGCAGCGCAGCCGCTGGCCTCCGCAGCGCAGCGAGTACTCGGCACGGCGTCTGCGCTGCCGGAGGGTTCCTCTGGAGCAGCGACGCAAACGGGACAGCCCAGGTCGAGGTTAACCCGTCAAGCGCTTCTACCAGCAGCTCGTGGTCGTCCCGTACCTCGTCGGCACAAAGCATATGGCGGCGGACATCTACACCAAGGCGCTCGACCAGCAGACGTTCTTCTCGCTCAGGGACTACACGCTCAACCTGGACGGCGGCCCCGGCTCGCGCGTCGTCCTCACTGGACAGACGGCGCGGCTGTGGAAGAAACTTAGTAGTGCATAGATAAATATATATCGGCTCAGGCTCATATGTATATGTATATATATATATATATCGCAGTATCGACACCAGTCCGCGCGTGGGAAACCCCCGGCGATCGATACTTATTCAATTGTTCGGCTGATAGATAGCCGCTTCGATATTCATGTTCCGTCTAGATGCCGAGGTCATAGATCCTCCTCGTCCAGAACGATGTCGACTCGAGTGTGCCTGGTTATCACCGGCAGCACCTCGTTTCGTGTTTTCCTCTTTTGTGTTCGTTACCCATTGCGTGTGCAACTAGGGGGGAGCGTCACGGAGATACCGCCGGTATCTCCGGAGGCCGGAGGTACCGTCGGCGGCCCCGAGGCTCCCCTCCGATATTCCTCATCCCGTTGTTGGGCACGCCAGTGTAGGCGTTTGGGCAGAGCTGCCCGCCATCTCATCGTTGTTGTGAGCACAGGACGATACCGGTGGGAGCCTGTGCCTGGGTTCCGCATTTAGACGTGTGCGCGCTGTGCGCACCCGCGCCGTTTCAGACGCCCGCCCTGTTTGCTTTGCTGCCCGTCCTGGGCGTGCGCCCGCCGTGTTTGGTGTTTCGTCCGCCCATCATCGTGCGTGTTCGTGTTCTTCTCTGCTACGATCTCTGTCACATGTCGCCTCCTGGTCTGCGCCCGCGCGCCGCGGCCTCTGCTGTTCCTCCAGTTGCACACCCAGCTGGCTCTCCCGTCGACCCAGCCGCCGCTCGTCTCAGCGGCCTCTCGCCCGCGGCCGCCCCGTTCAGCCCAGCCCCGACTGCCTTTCCACAATTGTACTCGTGTACGTACCGCTAGACGCGTCTGTCACTCGTGTGACGTGGGCAGTGGGCCTCCAAATTTGGGCAAACACTGAAATAAATTGAATTGAAATGTCGCGATTTCGGCGAAAAGCAGGTGCCAGCCGGCTGCTAGCACGCTACGTACGGGCGTCGAATGGGCGAGCGGGGTGGAGGGCGGTTGTAGGTGTAGGGCGGCCCAAGGCGTGTGCGAGAGCGGAAGGCGAGCAGTCCAAAGCCCGATCTGAGGCAGGGCCCAATTTGGGCAGTTGTTGTAGCAGAAATCGAAGTGCCAAGACATCAGGTCGATCGACATCGACCGGGCGCGCATGCAGGCGGGGTCTGGGGCGTTGGGCACACCGACAGGCTACTTGGCGCACAGACTGCTGCCTCATATCGGCGCCGACGGCCGCCATGGTGGCACTGCGACAGCCTGGAAATTGGCGAAATCGGCCATTTTTGCTGCCCTACCCGCGTCAACCCTTGCTACACGTACTGAGTATAAGCCTTGAAAGGACCCCCAACCCTAGTAACCCCCGGGGGGGGGGGGGCTTCGTATTCGCTGTTGTCAGTGTGGTGTGCTCTTCGACAACAGGAGCCGCGTATGCGGCTAGCCGCTAGCCGCAGTGCGTGGTGTGCCTAAGGGCGCGCTTCGCGCTTCGCACTCACTCTGCCTAGCAGGCCCCCCCATGGGGTAGCCTAGTGCTTAGTTACTTGTGTTAATTGTGTATTGTTTGCGCGTGCGCCAGTGTAGTAGTAGTAGCTCTAGATACACTTTTTTTTTTCTTTTCTTTTTCTTTTTCTTATCCTAATCTCTCTCACCGCAAACACACACACGCACCGCGTATGCACACAGCACACACACAAAAAGTACCGACCCTGTTTAGGGGTCGGTATCACTATCCGATGCCGGAGACCGCTGCAGTGCAGAGCATTGGGTTGCCCTGGCACGGCAGCGGGCGTTGAGCGTCGAGCCGAGCATCGAGCATGCAAGAATTCTCGCGGCAGATGACTGCCGCGACGTGGCGCTCGTAGCGGAGCCGGTCGTTGATGATGGCCCAGCCTGACTCGCCGTTCTTGCGAGCGGCCTTGAACTCCTTCTTGTAGTAGGGGTCGACGAGTCTTGAAATCCTTGCCCCAGCCTCAGTAGGTAGTGAAGGCGGCGGCAACGACGCGGCAGTCGAGAGTCGAGCTTGGAGGCGAGGTCGTCGTATTTAGTGTGCTTGTTGTTCTCGGCGAGCTTGGTGCAGACGGAAACTAGGCTAAATCTTGGCCTTTACAAGATAGTGTTTCACTTCGAGGCTTTATTGCACAATAATTTTTTTCGCAAACACCCCCCTTTTTATTATTGTGCAGTATATTGCACAATATTACCAGTTATTGCACCTCCCGCCCAATTTTGAGGTATGAGGTGTTTTTGAGTTGTTTGTAAACTGTTTGTAGGCTTTTTTTTGTTTTTTTTTTGGGTCGGATTTTTGATGGGTCGAGGTGTTTGAAAAAAAAATCGTTCTCGACACGGAAAAGGAAAGGGGGGCAATACTCGCACATGTACTTATTATTATTGTGCAACACCCCCCTCCCAGCCCCCCTTTATTGCCTACAATATTGCGCAATGTATTTCCCCCACGACCCCCTTTATTGCAATAAAATATTGGCAATATCTTGTAAGGGCCAACACAGGGGGGCACACAACACCGCGGGGGGGCCGCGGGCCCGCAGGGGGCACCACACTGCGGGGGGCACCAGCACACAGGGGGGACCCTCCCACCCGCCAACACTTTTAGTTTTCCCTCCCTCACTCAGCGCGAAGCCGAGCCTGCACTGCAAAACCTACTAGCTGGCAGTAGCATTAGCCTACTAGTGTTACCTGTTATGTCTATGTCTATGTAGTATGTGGCTAGTGGCTAGTTAAAGTTAACACTGGGCAGGGGCAGGGGACACAAACTTATAAAATTTGGGGCACAAACTTATTAATGTATATTAAATTTGGTATTCATGTTCATGGTCATCTGGGTATTCATGGGTATTCCATGAGTAATCGGAAGCAATTTGTGCGTATTCGAAGCATTTTACTCAAAAATTGGGAGGGTATTCGTGTTTTGGTGAAGGTGAAGGTATTCGTGTGTTTTTTCGATTTTTTCTCAAAAAGAAAAGGTCGAATAAGAATGCTTTTTTGGATACTACTTTCGAATTACTTTGGGATTGGGATACGGGGGCGGTGTTAACCCGAAAAATGACATACAATATTGAATAATATTGACAATATTATACCATATACATATACGCTTTGAAATACTTTGCGGAATACCTATAAAAAAATGGAATACCAAAATAACCAAAGGGTATTTACCTCGGGTTAACCCTGAGTGCTTTTCGAATACCCTTATTTGAGTACCATGGAATACGGAATACCCATGGAATACCTTCGAATACCCGGGTATGCTCGAGGTATCTCTCACGAATACCACTGGCCATTGAATACCTCGCAAAAATCGTCGAATACTATTGAATATCACTTATAGACTATTATTGAAAATACTTTCACCAAATTTGGGAACAAACCAATTAACATCATGAATACTGAATACTCATGGAATACCAAATTTAATTTTCCAAGTTTATTGTGCCCCAAATTTAATAAGTTTGTGTATACCGAATCCGTTAATTAACACTGTGGTTAACCCGCCGTTTGGGCTAGCTGGCCTACTTATTACTTAGTTAGGCATCTTGCTCGTGTGGTGGGCCAGCAGCCAGCAGTCAACTCGGTACTTGGCAAGTACTTGGCGGGGATGACTAGGACTACAGGTACGTTATACGTTGTGTGCGAGAGCACCGCAGCGGAAGCGGTGGACGACATGCAGAGAATGAATGTCGCAGACAGAAAGAAGGCGGCCAACGGCTGACGCGGCGTCCAACGGCTGGCAAGGCGGCCAACGGCGGGCGCCGGTCCAAAAGCGGCACAACACAGAGGCCGCAGAGGGACCCACACAAGAAACACACAGACACGTTGTTATAATAATGACTCAGTTACGCTATCAGCCTGCGCTAATGACGCGGCTAGAAACAACATGTGTTACAATTGTTACTTGCTGCCTGGGTACGCTATAGCCTATTACCTTGGATGTTCCGTAAGACGTAAGACCGTAAGGTCCAGGAGCCCGGAAACTTATGCAAGATCGTACATAAGTCTTACATACGTCTTACGGTGTAGTTTTGTTTTATTAGAGTTTTGTTTACCTCTATACTACACTATACACACTAAAACACTGAAACCAGTTTTTTTGTTTTAACGATTTGACCCGTGAAACGTATAGGCAGACCTTACGCCCGCGTGTGTAAGTGTAAGGTCGAGGAGACCTTAACCTTATGTATACGTACGTGAACGTAAGACCTTATGTAGTAAGGTCTTACGGAACATCCAAGCCTATTACTACTTACTTACTGCTAACAAGCCCAAATGGGTTAAGTTCAGCCAAGTAACTGCTGGCTGCTGGCTAGCAGACGACTTGTAATGTTTGCAGTGTCAGCAGTCGTGTGTTCGCCCTTTCGCCAGAAAGAAAGTTCGCTCTACAGCTAAACGCCCCGAGAGATGACACCCCGCCACACTCCGCCACTCCGCCAGCGCCGCCAGCACATCACACTGCACACTGCAAAAGCATGAGAACAGCCTGCCTCTTCCCGTCGAAGACCCTTGCACTTGCACTCTCGCAGTGCAAAGCCAGGCCTGTTTTATTCGACCTGTTCCTGTTGCCAGAGTGTGCTAGCGCGACGACACACGCCCCAAGATATATATAATATGACACGTCCCGCGACGACACTTCAACACATTAGAGCATCAGAACAACCTGCAACCTATCTCTCCTTCCAGCCGAAGACCCTTGCCACTTCCCTCAGAGCGCTAAACCGGGCCTGGTAGTGCTGTCGCAGGAGAGTTGGTGAGGCGTTGGGGCGGCAAACGACACACAAAAAGAAAAAAGATGTCACGGCACACGGCCTGCCACACTGCAATATATAACACATAATAATACACATTAGAGCATCGAGCATCAGACATCAGAATCAGAACAACCTGCCTCCTTCCAGCCGAAAAGCCCTACACTTCTCTCAGCCCTCAGCGCAAAAAGCGAGCCTGCACTGCAAAATACTAGCCTGGTTGCTGGTTGTTTGGCTGTGGCTGGTAACCCCTTTGGGCTAGTGTCACTTCGTAGTGACTGACGTAGGGTTTGCTGCCCACTGTGGCAGTGCTGGGAGCTCGGAGCTCGGCTTCTCCTTGCCCGTGTGTGGCTTTGTGAGGATTTTGATTGATTGATTGATTGAAGCGTCTTGCATCTCTTGCTAGGTCACAGTAAACCCGTTACTTGGCTGATGACTAAGCTGGTAACTTCGTTACAAGCCTAATGTCGCGGCTAGTAATATGTGCTACCACCTTGTGTGCCTGGTTCCTAGCCTATTACTATTAATGCTTACTAGCAGCCCAAATGGGTTCATCAGTCATCAGCGAAGTATAACTAGGCTACTAGGCTAGTAATTTTGCAGTGTGATGTTCAGCTCCCTGTCGACAGAGAGCTGACGACGCGACAGACACCCACAACAGCCAGCACAGCGAGACGGCACGTCCCATGACACTTCGTGTTGTGAGCCAGGTGGGCGTCTTTCTACTAGGCCACCATCAGTGCTGATGGTGGCCTAGTGGGAAGACGCCCACCTGGCTCACAACAAAACTGGAGTCTGGAGTCCTCACCGGGGAGACACTACTGGGTGCGGTCACCCAAACAGCCCGCCGCGAACGACTCGCGCGAGCGTACGTCCCCTATGGGATTCGAACTGGTGTACGTCGAAACCTTAGTAGGGCGTTCTCCCCACTACTAGGCCACCATCAGCGCTGATAGTGACCTAGTGGGGAAGGAACCCGCCCTACTAGGTACTAGGTTTCGACGTACACCAGTTCAAATCTCGTAGGCTGATGGTGGCCTAGTGGGAAGACGCCCACCTGGCTCACAACACTTCGTCAACTCAACCCATCAGAGCATACAAACAACCTGCCACCTTCCAGCCGAAGATCCTCGCACTTCCCTCAATATATAACTAAACCGATTCCTATTAACTCCATCACCAGTCACCAGCGCAACAGACGCTCCGAGAGAGATTGCACATCTCGCCGCACTCCAACCCATCAGAGCATAGCCCTAATAGCCTTAACACTGGCGCACGCGCAAACATTTCTCTACACAAATAACTAGGCTACCCCATAGGGGAGCCTGCTAGGCAGAGTGCGGGCAAAGAGCGCCCTTAGGCACGCCACACACCGCGCACCGCTAGACGCATACACGGCGCCTCCTCCCAGCAAAAGAGCCCTGTACTTCCCTTAGCGCGAAACCGGGCCTGGTAGTCTTGTCGCAGGAGTACTGACGAGACAGCGTGGCACCGCGCACGTCCCGCGACACTTTAACACATACGAGCAGCATAAGAACAACCTGAATCTTCCCAGCCGAAGAACCCTGTACTTCCCTCAATACGACAAATTGTCAATTATGTAAGCCGCCGGGCCTGTTCGCCCTGTCGCCGACAAACGTTCCGAGAGAGAGAGATGACACCTCTCGCGACGCTTCAATAACACATTAGAGCATACGTACAACCTGCCGCCTACCAGCAGAAGAGCCCTGTACTTCCCTCAATGCAAAACTAAACCTATTATCTCTACCACCAGCACAACCGACCCCCCCCCAAAAATAACACATCCCACGACCCGAGAAAAAAAAGACATCCCACAACACTTCAACACATCAGAGCATCAGGACAACCTGCCGCCTACCAGCAGAAGACCCTTGCACTTCCCTTAGCGCGAAACCAGGCCTGTTCGCCTTGTCGTTAGAGAACTGCCGCGACAACGTGGCACCGCGCTCGTCCCGTGACGCGCGATCTGTGGGTGAAGCCGAAGCGCGGCTAGCAATGACGGCGGCGAGGACGGCGGCAGCGACGAGCACGGCCTCGAAGACTAAGAACAGCAGAACAGCAGAAATGCAATGAGTGGTATATATACATATATATACATATATATATGTGGGCGAAGCCGACGCGCGGCTAGCGATGACGGCGGCGAGGACGGCTGCAGCGACGAGCACGGCCTCGAAGACTACGAACAGCAATACACACAATGACAATGAGTGCGTGGTAGCTATAGCCCACCCAGATAAATAAATAAATAAATAAATAAATAAATATATATATATATATATATATATATATATATATATATATATATATATATATATATATATATATA
>Ga0209491_10008760_pt1 | contig 12676 bp, 10 predicted proteins | sample BON02_FD_187213 | JGI IMG/M metagenome (GOLD analysis project Ga0209491, IMG submission 187213) | Freshwater microbial communities from Lake Bonney liftoff mats and glacier meltwater in Antarctica - BON-02 (SPAdes) (version 2) | ecosystem: Environmental > Aquatic > Freshwater > Ice > Glacier... | reverse complement strand
GAAAATTGACACCTGGGACATGCAGCTCGTCTTCGCTGGTATGGCTCGGGACATGTACACGGCCACGTCGAATGTGAATTTGATTGACAATACTGGTTTTGGTGACGGAGCTACTCATACTGACGTTCGACCGTCCTATTTGAGAACTAGCGAGAACATAGGCTTGCCAACTTCACCCGTTGTGGTTGCTGTTGACGAGAAAGCCGATGCTTGGAGCCGCGAGGTTGTGTTCGGCGCGACCACTAAAGGCTTGGTGGGGCAAGGATTGCGCTACTTTAAGCAAAAGACACCGAGCCCGAAGTGGAGTGAACAGAAATCATGACAATTGCAAAAGGTCGCGCCCTTGTAACGGGTGGTGCAGGATTTTTGGGTTCCCACTTGTGTGACCGCCTCTTGGCTGACGGTTATGAGGTGCTGTGTGTTGACAACTACTACTCCTCGACCAAGGACAATATTGCTCACTTGCTCGACCACCCGCGCTTTGAAGTGATTCGTCATGACGTGACGTTTCCGTTGTATGTTGAGGTGGACGAGATCTATCACTTGGCTTGCCCGGCAAGCCCGATTCACTACCAACGCGATCCAGTCCAAACAACCAAGACTGCTGTTCACGGGTCAATTAACATGCTCGGACTTGCTAAGCGCACCGGTGCCAAGATTCTGTTGACGAGTACTTCTGAGGTGTACGGGGATCCATTGGTGCACCCGCAAAATGAGGACTACTGGGGCAATGTGAATCCGATTGGCCCTCGGGCCTGTTACGACGAAGGTAAGCGCGCAGCTGAAACGCTGTTCTTTGATTACCAGCGGCAACATGACCTGAAAATTAAAGTCGTGCGGTTGTTTAACACTTATGGTCCACGCATGCACCCGCATGACGGTCGGGTGGTCTCCAATTTCATCATGAGTGCTTTGAACGGTGAACCTTTGACGGTTTATGGTGAGGGTGAGCAGACGCGATCCTTCTGTTATGTCGACGACCTGATTTCTGGCTTGATTTTGATGATGAATAGTGATGACTCCGTGATTGGGCCGATCAACTTGGGTAATCCGGGTGAGTTCACTATTGGCGAGCTGGCGGAATTGGTTATTGCCGAGACTGGGAAGAATCCCGGAATCACTCACTTGCCATTGCCGGTAGACGACCCAACTCGCCGGCAACCTGACATCACGCGTGCAAAAGAGACATTGGGGTGGGAGCCAACGATTCCGTTGCGCGAGGGATTGGCGACTACCGTCGCCTACTTCAAAGCATTGAACGTTTGATTTTGATTGGTTCTGTGTTGTGAAAGTGATTGTTCAACCACAAAACGGGTACATCAATCGGATTCAGGCGCTTGCGAGTTCCGCATTGTTGGCCCGTGAAATCGATGCTGAGTTTGAAGTTCAATGGGTGTCTGATTCGACTGCGCCCGCCGATTCCGCTCACATTTTTAGTCCTGAGTTCCTTAAATGTTTTGCTAGCGAGCCAGAGGCTTGGAGTCTTGAACCGTATTTGAATTACGACTCGGTGAGTCGGGTGGTCACCCTTGCAGGCCTTGATCGAGGTGAGCAAGTATTCATGCCGGAGTTGGAGGCATTGTTGCAATCAGGGCAAGCCGTTTCCGAGATTCGGATTAGTGCGGGAGGCAAATTTTCACTCGGCGGTGCGGAATCAGTATTTGCGTCTGCTCGGGCCGGCTTTTATCGGGAGGAATTGGTATTTTCTGCACCGATTGAGAGTGCGGTTGCGAGCGAGCTTGCTGATCGCGGGGAATATTTAGGTTTGCACTTGAGGTATTCGGATCGCAACCATCAGGCTCCAACTCGCAAGCAAACATTGAAGGCAGTTCAGGAGTTGGCTCGGATTAGTGGAATCCCGGATGTATTCATCGCAACCGATACACCATCAGATTTGCCTTGGTGGAAATCTGAATTGGAAAATATTGGGCTATCAGCTTGGTGGGTTGCTGTTAAAGATTGGGATCGCAACACTCCCGAAGCCGCCCTCGGTGCACTGGTTGACTGGCAACTATTAACCAAATCGCATGCAATGGTGTACTTCTCAGAGTCCTCATTCGGAGAGGAAGCTTCAGTGTGTTGCGTGGAAGTTCCGCCATCTGTTGCACTCGTCCCTTCGCTAACTCGAGGTGTTGTGATCTCGCTTAAACGGTACTTAGATTCGTTGTTTACTTACCCCAAACGTCATTGGCGCGGTAGGTAATTTCTGTCGATAAAGACAAGTAACTCCAGAGATTGCCAGGAGTTCGTAACCTTTCGTTTTGAGAAAGCTAGCTACCAAAGTCGCCTTTTCCCAAGGTGGAGCTAAGTCTTCGATAAGAATGAAATCCGGTTTGAAAGTTTCCCAATTGTTGCTTTCGAGCACGTTCATTTCTTGCCCTTCAACATCGATGCTTAATACTGAAGGTTTTTTGATGTTTGTGTCTGAGATAGTTTCTTCGAGACTCTGTATCGGAACTAAGTAGCGCTCCCGAATGGGGTGTCCGAGATCCAGAATCTCCGCGGCCCGGTCTTCGCTTGTGGTCGAATATTGGTAGGTCTCGAATTCAATGAAGTCGATGTGGTCTTGATCAGACAGGCCGACCGCGGCATGAATCGCCTGATCATTTGGTCTGACTTGTTGCGACAGTGAGATGTTGGAAAGGACAGGGTCAATCAGGATTCCGGTCCAACCGAGTTGGTAGAGGGCGTAAGTATTGGAACCTTGAACCGGGTGTCCTGAACCTATGTCGACATAAAATCCAGTTTCTTCAGGCAAGAAGGCTTGCAGAATGGCGTCTTCGCCGAATTGTCCATAGGAAAGTCTGGGCTTGATGCTATCTATTTGCCTTTCATGCTGTCTTCGAGTGAGGAAGTCGTTCGCCTTGACGCGGAGGGGGGAGTCTGAGCTCATTCCGGCTTTGTCAAGAAAATGGGAAATTTGATTGGGTACTCGCACACCGAAAACCTATACCTATCGGTACCCTGCCTTTGTGGAAAGAGGCCCTTCGTGTTGTTTCTAACTATTCCAACGGCCGGTAGCCACCCGGAGTTGCTCTCCGAACTAATTGAGTCCTCTGAACTACCGCGCGAGCAAATAGTAATCATCCAGACGCGACCTGGAGTTGAACTGCCTGCGGGGGTGATAGTTATTGAGGATTTTGGCCCTCCCAATATCCAGAAATGGTGGAAGACAGGGATTGAAGAAAGTGTTGCACGTGGGGCGGCTGTCGTTGCTGTTCTCAATGACGACATCCGAATTCCAGCAGGTTCACTCCAGATACTGGCCGGTGAACTTAAGCGATCAGGAGCGACCATTGCTAGCCCGAGCCGTCCGCCACAACGCGATCGTGTCTATCGCCGGCCGTTAGTCCCGTATGAACCACGCCTTTGGGGCTGCTACTGGTTACTTGACGTGTCATCAGGACTCTTACCCGACACGGGCTACTCGTGGTGGTTTGGTGACAATGACTTGGATATCAGGGCGCGGAGAGATTATTCAGGAGTGTTGAACTTTAACGTTCCCTATGAACATTTTTTTCCGGGAGAAGGAACTGGTAGATCACCAGTGTTGCAGAAGCTAGTTGAACAAGATACCCGTCGGTATCAGGAGCAAAATGGTCGATTATTGTTTTGGACCCATTGGTTCAACAAGATATTTCATAAGACTCGACAAGGTTGATTTGTGGGCACCTCACCTTTGAGTAATTCCTTACTTGTATTTCTGAAATCACCGAAGCCCGACGAGCCTGAGTCGCCTGTCAGTGTTCATTGTGACTCGGTCCTTTCGTTGAGAAGTGGGGGAGGCAGTGAGATAGCGGAGATTCGCTACTCGCAGGGCTATTCGTCACTGGAGTTTTTGATTTCCTTGCCGTGGGCAGAGTTGGAACCGGAATTCATTAACGTTCAGTTACGTGGTGCATCTAAACGAGCTGTTCGTGCGATTCGTTCGAGTTTGCGGGCTAATGGGTATCGATGCTTGGGATCTGGCCGTGAGCAAACGGGAACGGACGTCCTATTCGCTCGTTGCTCGGCCAGTTGGTGCCGAGTAAGTGATTCGTTGGCTTGGATGCGTTTCCGAGTGGGTCAGAAAGTTGTATGGGCGCGGGATAATCTCTTCAACTCTCAAGTGAATCGGGTTCGGTTCGAGAGGGCGGCTTGGGTTCTTCGTTGGAGGAAGTCTGTCCCAGTGCTCGACCATGATTTTGGACTTGCCTTGAGTAAGGTGGACCCCCTTAAATCGCAATCGGTTGCAATTGAAATTGCTGGCTCGTCCTTGGAGGACGTTGTCCCAATCGAATTTGATGCTGATACTGAACGTTGTCGAGTCGAAGAGGCTGTTTTTTCCTGTCATGACAAACTGGGAGTGTGGCCGATTTCTTTTAGCATTCCAAACCTGGTCAGTGATATTGGCGCCAAAAAAGTGCGAGCTGTAAGTGAAGTGATTCCTGGGAGTCCGTATTCGTTCTCCGATTACGACGAATACTTGAAGCAGTACCAGGAATCGATGGTGGGAATTACTCACCGTAAGGCAGGGTGGGACTGTTTTCGCCACGTTGAGATTCTCGCCGCTGGATCTTTGCCGTACATGCTCGACAGCGACTTGATTCCTCCTTACAGCATGGTGCATTACCCAAAGAACTTGATCGATTCCGTGACGGAACAACTGGAATCGCGGTCGGGAATTCCCGTCGTGATTAATGCACAGGACTTGATCGGTTTCTTGGAGTCTTCACTGACCTGCCGGAGCATGGCCAAGTACATTTTTAGGGTTAGCGGCTTGCAAGATGCAACTCGAGTGCTGTTTGTAGACGAGAACTTGGGAAAGATGGCGGACTACCTGAGTCTTTTCACCCTCATTGGCATGAAGCAATTGTGTGGTGACAACTGCTCTGTACTTTTTCCAGTGCCCTACGTGTACACAGACTGGGAGGGAGACTCCAATCTGCTTTACGGAAGGGGCTTCGGGTACACGCGAATACTTGAAGCATCAACGCGTGGTGCGAATGAGTTTACGAATAAGTCAATTGATTTAGACGAGATTTCTGAGCTTGAATTTGATGCCGTAGTTGTTGGAAATATAACGCGAAACCGTGAACTAGCCCGCGACCTGTTGTCGCGCTTTCCAGCTGAGAAAACAATTTGGATTCACGGAGAAGACACCCCTCCGTTGACTGCAGAAACCGAGTTTCTTTTGAATTCAGGAGTAAATGTTTTTGTTCGCGCAATTAATTAAGTGAGTTGTTAACGCAGAGCCGGCCCCAACTGCGATCTGAGCAGGTGAAATCAGTTGCGATTACACTTTCTGACTTTTCAACAAATTCATTCCATGCGGTGGCTACCTTGCGTGGAGTGAATCCCTTGTCCACTATTAGGTAATCCGTAGAGTTGAGGCAGGTTGGAATGAAGTCAAGGGTTTGTTGCTGGTCGTAGGTATATTGCACAAACTGATAGCAGTTGAGTTTAAAGTCCTCGAGTCCATAGGCGTGGGAATCATCAGTGTTCATGCCTAGTCTTTGGTAGGTGCCTGTTTGGGCGATTGCCAGGAGATCCTGGGTTGAATCCGCAATCCGACTCAAGTCCCGGAATCGAGTGGGACCTGAAAGGGCGCTATCAATTACGGCTCGCATGGAAGGCATTCCTGCAAGAAGGATGGATACGAGTGCAACGAGGGCGATGTTGGCCAACCTTGGGACCTGCATGGCTGGGATACTGATAAGAAGAAGCGCGAGTGCGAGCGCAGCGGGACCATAAAAGAGTTGTCCGTGGTGATCCCACAGCCCCGTGATAGCTGTTACGAGAAACGCGCCGGCTAAAGAGAGACCAACGGAAAGTCGAATTGCTTGTTGTTGGTTAGGAGACACAACATGGGTGAATACCAAGATCACGAGAGTGGCGGCAACAGTAATCATGGTCGCCTGAGTGAAGACCGGTTCAATGTGTTTGAGAATTGGTATGTCGTAGGCAACAGAGATTGAGGACTGTGAGTAGCTGATATTGCTTCGAATGAGGTCGAAGAAACCAAACAATTCACCACGCAGTGCTAGCAGAGTTCCTATTGTTGCCGCTGCGATCACTGACCCTGTAAGAATTTTCTTGGTGGCTTGCCACCTATTTTCTTGTAGTGCGAACGGGATTACTGCGAGTATGGCTATTGGTAGAACGATTATTTTGAAACCCGACAAAACTATTAACAGTGTCCCTACCCAGACCCAGCGCTTGCGAAGCGCGAGGGCAACGATTCCCAGCAGGATTGCGGTAGCAGGGAGGTGGGAGAAACCTGCGGCGTAGACCCCACCGGTGAGAATAAGTGGTGTTCCACCGAATGCGACGAGTGAACTCTGCAGGCGTGAAAGGTTGAACTTGCGCGAAATCGCATAGATCGCGAGTGAGCCCAGGGCAATCCAGGCAAGTTCAATCAGCACGTCCATGGCTGGAGAGACTGTTCGACCTACGGCGAGGGTCAAAAAGAATAAGGGCTCTTTGTTGTCCCAAACATCAACGTAAAGTGTGTCACCTACGGCAATGCGCTCAGCCATTGAAACAAACACCCCGCGGTCACCGTCGCGCCCAGGAATTGCGCGAAGGATTACGTAAGCCCAAGTTGCGGCGAGGTAGATGACTGCGATCACCTTCGCTGAGAGTTTCACGCTGTTACGTTACCTGAGCCAGTCGCAGGTGAGTTTTGTTAGCCAGCCCTCGTAATCAGGAGTGGTAGTGAATGCAGGATCAACTCCGGTCTCGATGCAGGACTGCCGTCCTTGTTCAACAATAGAAATCCATGGTGTTCCTGCAGCATGGCGGGCATCCCCGCCAAAATCCCAAAGGATTCCCAGCGCAAGCAGCCCGATACTTACGAGTGCGAGGGATCGAATAAGTAGTTTTCCTTGATTCTTCACCCAAACTTGAGCGATTAATAGGACTAGCGCTGGAGTCAGGAACATCGCTGCCAGGGCTGAGTAGCGAGCGGGTTGGCCCGGCGCCCAAATGTCCGCCAGCGCGATGTAGGAAGCAGGGAAACTCAACGTGACAAGCAACACGACCGAGCCAGCCACTGTCAGAAGCCCAATCAACAGCAAGGTTGGATCTGGTCTATTGCGTTGGTGCCATGCGATAAACAACAGTGATGCCGGAACTACCAAAATGACAACACTAGGGATCACACCGAGGTGCCACAGACTGTCTTGGGTTCCCGTCATGCCAATTTGGGTGACAAGAGGTCCTCTCACCAAAAGCTGGGCGACCGTTTGACTCGGTGAATCGATTAGATCCCAAATCGATCCGCGAGTTTCTCGGCTAGCAGCATCTACCAGCGCAATGTGAATGATTGCCCCAACTCCAAGAGCGACCGAAGGCAATCGCGCCCACCACCCTTTGACACTGAAGAGTCGCCAAATGGCAAATGGGAGCATAAAGATAACAAGGGTGTCAGAAAGGACGCTGACGAAGACTGCACTTGAAGCGATAATTGACCATGTCGGACTCTTGAACACACCGAGGATTGCAAAGAATGCAAGTGGGACAAGGAACCCCCGCAAATTTGCAATGTTCCCTAAAACTTCTTGTTGCCCTACCGGAATAAAAATAAAGCTCGAGGCGGCAGCTAACCCCCACTTCCAATTAGGTGCGAATCGTGCCAGAACGGGAAAGACAATGATCATTCCAAGAATCCTGACCAAGTGGGAACTAATCGTTGTGCACACAACGTAGTTCTCAGGGCCAATCTGCGTGCAAGCAATTGAGATCGTGCGTGGAACAACATGCAGGTAACCTGCGTAAGTGTCTAAGAGCCCACCGAATCCGTTTTCAAGTGTTTGGGTGAGAAATACTTGACCATCTTCAGCGAAAATTCGTTGAATGGTCCACGAAGATGAACGAGGAATTATCAGGAATACGAATCCGACCAGGCTCACAATTGATACCCAAACCACTGGTAAGCATCCCTTGGGCCACGGCGTGGGCTGCGACATTAACTCGGATGTCGCTTTGATTTTCTGGATCAAAGCAGATTGTTTCATCTAACTTGGATTTTTCTTTGTCTGGATTCGTCTTTTAAATGCTTGCGTTGCTTTAGTTTTTACCGTTACTAGTAATTCGTTCCATGTTAGATAGCGAGCAAGTGTCGTTGTCTTTGGCTCATGGGTGTTAATTTTCCCCCAGGACTTGGAAAAATTCGAGTTGATAATTACTCCAATATAGGCACGCGAAATGTCTTCCATTGTGATTCCCTTAAGCGCGATTTCTAAGTGCTGCTCAGCACTGTGAATCACTTTGAAGTAGGGCTCGCGTTGGTGAGTTGGGATCACTTGGGATTTTTGAAGCCAAAAGTTGTACCAACTGAATTCATACGGAGAGATTTCTAAAATATCTCGGTAAGTAAGATTCCGTGGATCGAGAACTTGCTCCTTGAAAGATTGTAAAACTTTTGCCGAAAGCACTTGGTGACCGTGGCAAGTGAGAATTCGAGTGTCTTCCAAGCCCAGAAAAGACTGAATCTCGCGCAATGAGGATTCACGACCTTGCCAGTTTTCTGCGAAATACTTGGGTTCAATTTTCAGTTCGTGGTCTTCAAGTAATACGGTGAAGGGGGTTCCTGAGTCGAACATGAGGTCACGTTTTCCGAACGGACGCAAAACTACCGCGTCGGAGTCGATGGGCAAATAATTCTCGACCAGTCCTAGTTCCCAAAACGCTAATTTAATGATCTCTTGGTTGATGTAACCGGGCCTGATTCCACTCACGGGGGTATCTGTGAGGCGGTGTGCAAATAGGGATTCGCTCAGCAAGGTGGCGTTACTCACTTGCGCACAGGCGGCGAATTCCGCTAGATCTTGTTCTGGGACAATAATCCAGACGGGAAGGTTGTCACTGTTGAATCTTTTTAGACTACGGCAGAGTTCTTCAGCCCGTTCTAAATCATTGCGGTAGGACTTGATCAGAATTCCAAGGCTCGGAAGGTTCCCGGCTGACAATTCGCTCACTGCATTAGAGTAACCAGTCACTAATCGTTTTTGAATCTTCCTAGGAGTTGAATCGCAATCTCATGAATGCGACTTCCGAGATTTCCTCCATGAGCGAGTATCTATTGTGTACTTTGACGGATGCTGAGCAAGCTCGCGTTGCTTTTCTGTCTTTCAACCAATGGAACTTCACAACTGCAGCGCTCATGGACACAGCCTTAAGCGCTCACGCGGCTGGGATTCAGGTGAAAGTTGCTTTTTGGGCCGATTCAACACCTTTACAAGATTCAGGTTGGACAACGAGTAGCGCCCTCGCGAGAGTGACTGGTTCCCGGACTCTTTGTGATTCGGCCAGACACTCTCTGAGGTCACATGGCTTACCTGAGAGTACTTTTGTTAAACCGCCACTCAAACGTTGGAAGCCGGAGGATTTACCTGCAGTTCCTAAAATTTTGACGAGATCCAATATTCGCAAGTTAACCTATCTCGGTGCGCCAATGGGTCGATCGATTTTGCAAGTGCATCCTGATTTCAACACGCCGATTCGTAACGACTACGTCTGGCCGCGCCGGTGGATTGTTGCTGCCGCTGGTTCTTACGCTTGGGTTTTTGATCAAACCCAAGCTTTGATTCGCGCCCATGGTTTAACCGCTGTCGTGGTTTATAACGGTCGGTTCATGCATGACCAGGCGGCGGCCGCAGCTGCTACTTCCCTAGGTATCCAGGTTTTGTACTACGACAATGGCGGGCTTGACACAGGTTTTGATCTCACAGTGGCAAGTACCCACGATTGGTCGCACCTCCAGAACCGAATGATTGACCTTTTTAGCCGTTTTTCCGACCCAACTCATGAAGATTTCCAAGCTGATTTTGAGGAAACCTCGGTTCAATGGTTTCTCAACCGACAAGGGCACACTGAACCGGGAATCGAACTATTCTTAGGGGAGCAGAGACACGGTCACCTGGGGGATCTGCCGGACGCGGAACAACTCGTGGTGTTCTTTAGTTCCTCTGGTGACGAAATCGTCGAACTGGATTTGAACTGGGCCGAGCATCTGGAGTCACAGGAAGAAGCAGTCCGGGCTCTTGCCAGTGCCTGTGCCGAGCGGCCAGGAACCAAGTTGGTGGTTCGAACCCACCCACACATGCGGATCAAACCAGCTGACGACCTGGCTCGTTGGACAGAAATGGTTGAGGATGCCGGGGTCGATCTGCACATTGATCCACATTCGCCGGTTGACTCATACGCTCTCATGCGCAAAGCGGATGTCGTTTTCACCTACGGCTCAACCTCAGGTGTTGAGGCAGCTTTCTTTGGCCGGCCGGTGGTAATCATGGGCCCCTCGGCCTACGACCGGCTCGGATTTGGAAAAAAGATATCCACTGAATCTGAAATTGGACCCTGCTTGGATAACCCCCCGGATCCCAACTCGACTGCAGCATTGCCTTATGGCTTGATGATGCACCGCAGGGGCTTCAATTACGAACGAGTCAGCCGGGGTCCTGCTGGGGAGATTTTGGTGAAAGGAGTGCCGGTTCCTGAAGCAAGCTCCTTGGCTCGCAAGTTGAGTGACTGGTATCGAAATAAACGTTTTATCTGGCTTACCGCAAAGTAAAGACCGCTTGTGGGTTAATTACAGGCCGAGCAGGGCAGCTTGGCGGTCAAAATCGGGCACCTGGGTCCGCACTTGTTCAAAACTGCCGGTTGCCACAATCAACCCATCCTGCAGATAGATGACTTGATCCGCATGGCGGACAGTTGCCAACCGGTGGGCAACAGTGATTGTGGTGACCTTGCCTTCCAACTCTTGAAGAGTGCTCACAATCGCTTGTTCAGTTTCTGAGTCCAATGAACTTGTGGCTTCGTCCAAAACCAGTAGCCGCGGCCGGGTGTACAACGCTCGCGCAATCCCCAACCTCTGGCGTTGGCCACCAGAAAGCCGGACACCACGCTCCCCGATTGACGTCTCGATTCCCGTACGGTTTTCGCGCAGATACTCGGCGAGGTGCGCCCGCTCTAGGGCTTCCCAGACTAAGTCGTCATCTATTGCTTCTAATGGCAGACCCAAAGCAACATTCGCCCGCACTGACCCGTAAACCAATGCCACTGCTTGAGGTACGTAGGCAACTGCACCTGGCCAGCGAGCAATCGCATCTCGTGGAGTCAGGTCACCGAGGGTGACCGATCCTTCCCCTGGTTCGAGCACACCAATGATTGTGTCCGCAAGGGTTGATTTTCCGGCTCCAGTGCTGCCGACTAGTGCTGCCGAGCAACCAGGCTCGACGGTAAGCGAAGCGTTAAATAGTGATGGCTCACTTGCATTGAAGTAGGTCACGCTTGCATTACGAACTTCAACACGCGCAGAAAAATCACCGTGACCTGCCGCAATTCGCTCTCGAAGTTGCGAAGCGCTCATGGGGTTCATAGATCGATCAATTACAGCTTTATCCCCTGTCGTTGCCTCAAGGGCGTCCCGAAGGTAGAAAGTTGGCTGGGCCTGGACAGACGAGTTTCTAATCGTGATTGCAGCGCCTTGCAAACGCAAAAGTGCTGGGACAACTCGGGAACCTGCCGCTAGGAACAACGCAACCGTCGCGGCGGCGGCACCCAAGTCTTTGGTGAGAAATTGAGTAACCGCTAACAACAACACTGCCAAATAAAGAGTTGCTTCCAATACGTATTTGGGCACTTCCATGAGATACGCATTACTGGCATTGGCTCGAGCCAATTTTCCAATAATACCTTGATACCGAGCAATATAAAGTTCGCGACGACTTAGGACAATGGTTTCACGGTACGTGTGCAGTGCTTCAGAGACAGCTGCAAGTGTGTCCACGGAGGCCTCCGTGATCGTAACTGAGTTGCGAGCCCCCCGATTTGAAAGTGTGCGGTGCATAACTAACGCGGCAGTTCCGAAAATAGCAATTGCGGCCAGAGTCGTTAGTGGGTCAACAAAAAGCAGGGTTAAAATCACAACAATAAAAAGAAAGACTTCGGAGGCAATAATGATTGCAGCACCAAGGACAGCAACAGTTGCAGCTCCAACCCCACCACTGAGAGCGTAAGTGGCCTCAGATGTGGTCCATTTTTGGACTTCCATGAGTGGTCGACTCAAAAACTCTCGCGTAAGTTTTGCAGAAACCTCGGCTTGCTGGTTCGCTAAGAATCGATAGATACGCCGCGAAACGTAGGCTGAAATTGCAGTCTTGCCAACGAGAACAGTCACTGCCGCTGCCGCCAAAAGGACTGACAGTTGAGACACGGTCAAACTTTGGAGACCAAAAAGTTCAACGACGCTCTGGACCATGGTCGGAATTCCGGTTGCCCCAACGCCTGAAATGGCAACCGCCGCCAGCATTCCAAGCAGGGTAATTCCGACGAGATCGAGTAAGGCGAGTGAAATTTGGATCGCTGAGATAACTATCAGTTTTCTGCGGCGTCCTGGAGCCAAGAGGCCGAGGGATTTAAGAACAGCGGTTTTGATCCCGTTGTACTGGAAATCTTGCACACTCTTTCCTACACGTTCGTCAGCAGTATTGGAGGACTTGGCCGTGATCTCAGCTTGCACAGGACTAATCTAACTACTAATGCCTGCCACGAAGATCGCAACCGGATCGCCATGACTATCAAAGTCTTCATCGGCCTAGTCACACACCCGAGCTCTCGCTACCCAGAAGCCGCCGGTCCACGGGGGCTTACCGCCCAACTTGGAGCGTCCTTTGAGTCGAGTGATCAT
>Ga0209491_10008752_pt1 | contig 12680 bp, 14 predicted proteins | sample BON02_FD_187213 | JGI IMG/M metagenome (GOLD analysis project Ga0209491, IMG submission 187213) | Freshwater microbial communities from Lake Bonney liftoff mats and glacier meltwater in Antarctica - BON-02 (SPAdes) (version 2) | ecosystem: Environmental > Aquatic > Freshwater > Ice > Glacier... | reverse complement strand
AACCCCCAATGACAATCCGTTCATCGAATCGGCCTTCAGCACCGTCAAGCGCGCCCCGGAGTATCCCGGTCGCTTCCTAGATGACGCCCAGGCCCGCGAATACTTCAGTCGCTACTTTACGTGGTACGACACCGAGCACTATCATTCCGGCATCGACTACGTCACCCCGCAACAAGCCCATGACGGCCTGCGGCCAACGATCCTTGAACACCGACGCGTCAAGAAACTTGCCCAGCGAAACCGGCGCCGGGAAGAAAACCAAAAACCGGCGCACCAAAAACAAACCATACCTAACAATGACCGCCTCCTCCGTAGCGTAATTATTCGCCTCCTGAGGTCATTGATTCAAAAACGCGCCGACTGGAATCGCGCAGTAGAAGGTGTGTTCGAAAACCCAATCAAACAGCTCCTCCGGCTGGTCCGTCAAGAAATTGCCAAGCCGATAATGCGCGTCGTCAAGGGTCGCCGGGGTTTGTTGTTTGCAACGCGTCAGTGCACCGGGGGCGATGTCGAGTCCGGTCGTAGTGAATCCGAGTCGAGCCCATGCTCGGACGTCATGTCCCGCACCGCAGCCCGGAACCAAGACTGTTCCCCGCGACAAAGATGTCTGATCGTTCAGGAAATCGACCAGCCCGGGCGACGGCTCACCCTTGTCCCAACGCGTATCGCCAGCCTGATAGAGTGCTTCCCAGTCGGTTTCCATATCTTGATCAATAAAAAGCCCCGGTCGAAACCGGGGCCGAGTAAACTTCTGGTTCGGCGATTCCGGTCACATCATTCGCAACAACGTGTCCGCCATGTCGGACGGTGTCTGCGCGACGCCGATTCCCGCCGCTTTGAAGGCGTCGATTTTCGCCTGCGCCGTTCCTTTCCCGCCGCTGACGATCGCACCGGCGTGCCCCATCCGGCGACCCGGAGGAGCTGTTGCGCCGGCAATGAATCCGGCAACGGGTTTGGTCCCGTGTTGCTTGATCCACTCCGCCGCTTCTTCCTCGGCACTGCCACCAATCTCGCCGATCATGATGATGCCGTGCGTTTCGGGATCTTCCATGAACAGTTTGATGACATCGAGATGGGAGGTGCCGTTGACCGGATCACCACCGATGCCAACGCAGGTGGACTGGCCCATGCCGCGGCAGGTGAGCTGCCACACGGCTTCATAAGTCAAGGTGCCGGACCGGCTGACCACGCCGATGTGGCCTTTCTTGTGAATGTATCCCGGCGCTATTCCGATGCGGCAGCCACCGGATGATTTTTCTCCGTCACCGGGGGTGACGATGCCGGGACAGTTCGGACCGATCAAACGGGTTTTTGAACCTTCCATCGCGCGCTTGGCTTTCACCATGTCGTTGACCGGAATGCCCTCGGTAATCGCAACGACCAGATCCAGCCCCGCATCGACACCTTCGAGAATGGCGTCGGCGGCGAACGGCGGCGGTACGAACACGGCCGACGCGGTCGCACCAGTTGCTTTGGCCGCTTCAGCGACGGTATCAAAGATCGGCACCTTCTTGCCGCTGTGTTCGAAGAACTGGCCGCCCTTGCCGGGCGTGACTCCCGCGACGATGGCCGAACCGTAATCGATGGACAGCTGCGTATGGCGCGCGCCGAAACCGCCGGTGATGCCTTGAATGAGAACTTTGGTGTCAGGTTTAACGAGAATGGACATAATTGTGGGCTTAGTCGGTCAGTAGATCATCAATCGTAGGATTGCTGCGTGCCCCATGGCGAACATGCGAAATTTCGACCACCCGTTGGTCACGAAGCCCTCGATAGTAAATTCTATAGCCCTTCCGTGAGAGGACCCGATGAGGCAGGTCCGGCTCGTAAACACGTCCAATCTCAGGATGGGTCTTCAAGATAGTTACTTGCTTGAGCAATGCCTTCCCGAACTTCGCGGCAGCCGAAGGATTTCTGCTACGAAGGTAACGGTCAATTCTTTCCAGGTCGCAGTACGCCGGCTCCGTCCAGACAAGGGCAAAATTCATTTGCGATACCAGGATTGGAAGCGGCGCATGACTTCGTCGTGCGAGACGATTTTTCCTTTCGCCGACGCGGCATCGGATTCGCGCAAGGCAGTCAGCACATCCACCCGCTCGCGCACCTGTCGCGCGGAAGCGGTATTGGGAAGCCGACTGATTGCCAGCAATGCTTCTTCTTTAAATGAGAGCGTCGCGTTCATGGAGGAATTCTAACAAAAACTGGCTTTTTCTAAAAGGAATCAGTTGTGTCCCGGCTTGCGTTTATGGATACAGATCGCGTTGTCGTCCGGGTCATTGATGAAAGCCATGTGGCAAACCGGCGTTTCGATCGGCTCCATGTGGAACTTCACCGCCTGCGACTTCAGCTCCTTGATCGCAGCGTCGAAGTCGTCCACTTCCAGGCCGACAGAACATCCGCCGGAGGAGGGTTTCCAGTCCGGCGCACCGGCACCGATTGACAGCGTGCCGTTGGCGATATCGTATTCTGTCCACTGCATGCCGCCGGGTTCGCCGACGACCATTCCGGGCTTCAATCCCAGCACCCCTTCGTAAAACTTGCGGGCCCGCGCCATGTCGGTGACCGGGTAACAGCTGAATGCGATTTCGCTGATTTTCATGATGGGTGATAACTTGGTTCAGGCGGCGACTTCTTTGACAACTTTCTGTGCGGCATCAGACATCGAATCACCGGCAATGATCGTGAGGCCGGATTCGGAAAGTGTTTTCTTACCGGCGTCGACGTTGTTGCCTTCGAGACGGACGACGAGCGGGAGCGTCAACCCAGTCTCCTTCACCGCCGCAACGATGCCGGTGGCGATGACGTTGCAATCCATGATGCCGCCAAAAATATTGACCAGGATCCCCTTCACGTTCGGATCGCTGAGGATGATTTTGAACGCCGCGCTGACCTGTTCCTTGCTCGCGCCGCCGCCGACATCGAGAAAGTTTGCCGGGCTGCCGCCGAAGTGCTGGATGATGTCCATGGTGGCCATCGCCAGACCCGCGCCGTTGACGAGGCACGCGATATTGCCGTCGAGCTTGATGTAATTCAGTTCGTACTTGCTGGCCTCGATCTCCAGCGGCGCTTCTTCGCCGAGATCACGCATCTCTTGAATGTTCTTGTGGCGGTAGAGCGCATTGTCATCGATGCTGATTTTCGCATCCACGCAAACGATCGCCTCTTTGCCATCAGAAGTGCCGACAATGCACAGCGGGTTGATCTCGACCATTGAGGCGTCGCATTCCCAATAGGTTTTGTAGATCGCGAGAAAATTCTTCGCCGCCAGTCCGATCAACGCGCCTTTCAAGCCGAGCGCGGCCGCGAGCTTCCGGGCCTGATAGGCCTGCAAACCAATTGCGGGATCGATCGTTTCTTTGACGATCTTCTCCGGCATTTTTTCGGCGACTTCCTCGATATCCATGCCGCCTTCGGTACTGACCATCATGATAATCCGCGACGTCACACGATCCAGCAGGCACGCGCAGTAGAACTCGTTCTTGATCTCCTCGGCGGTCGCGATCAGCAGCGTCTTCACCTCCCGACCTTCGGCTCCGGTCTGCTTGGTGACAAGAATCTCGCCGAGCATCGATTTCGCGAATCCGTGTGCTTCATCTACAGATTTCGCGAGTTTGACGCCGCCCTGGAAGCCGCTTTTGAACGTGCCTTTGCCGCGTCCGCCGGCGTGGATCTGGGATTTGACGACGACCATTTTGTGGCCGTCTTTGAAAAGTTTCTCCACGGTCGTTCGGGCCTCGTCGTGAGATTTTACGGGAACGCCGCCGGGGACAGTTGCGCCGTACTGGGCGAGCAACTGTTTCGCCTGATATTCGTGAATGTTCATGAAATTAATTGCCTGAATCTGGATCGGCCGCAGTCGCGACGCGGTCACATTGACGGGAAAAATTCCGTGCGCTTCAGTTCGTTCGGTTCCGTTCGTCGATGGGTTCGAACTTCAAGCCAACGGGGCCGGTATATTCGCTTTGCGGCCGGATCAACCGGTTGTCCGTCAATTGTTCGAGGACGTGCGCGGTCCAGCCCGACGTGCGTGCGATGGCGAAAATTGGGGTGAACAGGTCGGTCGGTATTCCGAGCGAGAAATAAACGGTCGCGCTGTAAAAGTCGACGTTGGCTTCGAGACCCTTCTTTTCCTTCATCAACTCGGCGATGCGCTCGCTCATCATAATCCACTTCTTGTCACCCAGCTCGGCGCAAAGTTTCTGGGCCATCTTCTTCAAATGCGGCGCGCGCGGGTCCAGGACTTTGTAAACGCGATGGCCGATGCCCATGATCTTCTTTTTCTGCGCAAGGGCGTCGTCGATGTAGGCGTCGACCTTGTCGAGTTCGCCGATCTCCTTGAGCATCTTGATGACGCCTTCGTTGGCGCCGCCGTGGAGCGGGCCTTTCAACGTGCCGATCGCGGTGGTGATCGCGGAATACATGTCGCTCAACGTCGCGATGGTCACGCGCGCGCTGAACGTCGAGGCGTTCATGCCGTGATCGGCGTGCAGGACGTAGCAGACATCGAGCGTCTTCTCCGCGTCAACGGACGGTTTCTCGCCGTTGATCATCCAGAGAAAATTCGCGGCCTCACCAAGCGAACTGTCCGGCGCGACCAGTTCGTTGCCTTCGCGATGACGATGGAAGAACGCGACGATCACCGGAACCTGGGCGATCAGCCGGAGCCCCTTGCGCCGTTGGTAATCGACGGAAAGATCTTCGGCGGTGGTGTCGTAGCAGCCGAGCAGCGAGACCAGCGTGCGCAACGCGTGCATCGGCGGTGCGGTTTTAGGCAGCTTCTGAATGACGTCCACGACGCCCTTCGGCAGATCGCGAAAACCGACCAGCGTTTCCTTGAAATCAGCCAGTTCGGCGGCGTTCGGCAGGTGATTGTAATAGAGCAGAAAAACAACTTCTTCGTAGGTGGCGTTTCCCGCGAGTTCGTTGATGTCGTATCCGCAATAGATCAACTTGCCTTCGTCGCCCCGGACGTCACTGAGGCGGGTCTTGGCGGCGATGATGCCTTCAAGGCCTTTGGTTGCTGCCGATTTTTCGCTCATTAAAATTCAATTCCGCTAAAACGTTGAAACAAGGGGTAATCCGGCCCAAGCCGGAGTTTGACCGGGCGAATCTAGTGAACCGGCGTCCGCAGCGTCAACGGTTTTAACCGGTTGCCGGATGAAAACCGCTCATCGTTCCGCATCGTCCGGCGGTTCTGCCGCTGATTTTGCGCAATCCGTTTTGACAGAGGCCGTCACGCGCCACTATAAGGGCCTCCTCTTTTCGTTAAACCTGAACCTCAATACAAATACCATTATGGCAATTGCAGTTGGAACCAAAGCCCCGGACTTCACCCTCAAATCCAAACCCGTCGGCGGCGACCCGAAAGAGGTCAAACTCAGCGCCAACGCCGGCAGCAAGAACACGGTCATCCTGTTCTTCCCGCTCGCCTTCACCGGCGTTTGCACCACGGAAATGTGCGACGTCACCGCCGGCCTGAGCGCTTACAGCGACCTGAACGCGGACGTGATTGCGATCAGCGTTGACAGCCCGTTTGCTCAGGAAGCCTGGGCCAAGCAAAACAACATCAAGATCACCATCGCCAGTGACTTGAACAAGACAACCGCCAAAGACTACGACGTGCTGCTCGACGATCTGATGGGCTTCGGCTCCGTCAGCGCCCGCGCCGCCTTCGTCGTGGACAAGGCTGGACTGATCGTTTACTCGGAACAGACCCCAACCCCGAAAGAGCTGCCCAACTTCGACGCGATCAAAGCCGTGCTCGCCAAGCAGAATTAATCTGAAGCGACTATTCTTTGAAAGCGAAAGGCGGGGGGATTTCCCTCCGCTTTTTTCGTAATCGGTGCGGCAACAGCGCAATCGTGGGCGAGAACTCGGCGGCAGGTCGCTCCGAGGTTTTCTGCCCGCCGGTTTCACTTTCGAACCGGCTGTGGTTGTTGGCTGGTCAACCTTTGTTGCCATTTTTTTCCAGTCGCCAACTCAGATACGCAGTCGCGGCCAAGGTGAACGTGAATGCCAGGTTACGCGCGCGGCTTTCCGTGTAGAAACCGGAAAGAAGCAGCCCGCCGAAAAGCAAAGCTGCGACAAATACAACGGACAGGAAAACCCGGATGACAAAACGCCCTCGCGAGCCCCAGCGAATCACCTGCCGAACCAACAACACCGGACCGTACAGAGCGAACGTCGCAATCAGTGGTGCAACGATTAAAAAGGCCGCCACGGAGTACCACGGGCCGATGTCGTGTCGGTAAGAGAAGAGACCAGCGGGCACAACGAGCATCGCCCACACGACACAGAAATCCCAAGTAAAGCGGAATGGTCGGTCGATGTCTCGCATGGGGCGACGGCAGTTGGTTTTGACTGTTCCGATTCAAGCGCTATCAAAATTCCAGGGCGCGCGCATCGGGCGTTTCAACCAGCCGTTCGCAGCGCGGTTGTTGGTGATCAGTTGGCGTTCGGGATCCCAGTCCAGTTTCCAACCGGTGCGAATCGCAATGACGCCGAGATGACAGACGCTGGCGCTGCGATGTCCAACTTCCGCGTTGGCGATTGGTTGTTCGCGCGTTCGCATGCAGTCGAAGAAATTGCCGTGATGGCTGTCGCTCACATAGAGCTTTTCGGCGGAGCCGGGCAGGGGGGTCGTGAGCAAATCCGGATCACTCGCCTCGATGCTTCCGCGCGTGACGAAGATCCAGCCGTCGGTGCCTTCAAAGAGCACTCCGTGGCCGCGCTGGTCCTTGTCCGGGCCGGTCGGGCTGCCACCTGGATCTCGGTTGCTGATGCTGCGGCAGATGTGTGTCACGCCGTTCGCGTAAGTGTAGTGAACTTCATATTCACTCGCCGCCGGGTAACCGCCGGGAATCATTTCGACCAGTGGTTTACCCTCGATCGTCGACGGGCCTTTCAGCCCGATGCCCCAAAGCGCGATATCGTTGTGGTGCGCGCCCCAGTCTGTCATCGTTCCGCCCGAGTAATCGTACCAGTATCGAAATGTGCCGAGACATTTTTCCTTCACGTACGGCGTCATCGCGCGCGGCCCGAGCCACATGTCCCAATCGAGTCCTTCAGGGATTTCGCTTTCGAAGAACGGACCCTGCCGTGGGCCTTTGGGAAGGTAGGACGTCACTGTCTTGAGTTTTCCAACGCGCCCATTGCGAACGAGTTCACACGCGTGCCGGAACCGTCGGTCACTGCGTTGCTGACTGCCAGTCTGCACGATTTGTTTGGTCTCCCCGCTGACCCGCACCACGTGCTGGCCTTCTTCAATTGTTAAGGTAAGCGGTTTCTCGCAGTAGACATCCTTTCCGGACCGCATCGCCGCAATTGTGATCAATGCGTGCCAGTGATCCTGTGTCCCGCAAATGATCGCATCGATGTCGTCCCGGTCGATGACTTCGCGGAAATCACTGTAGGGGTCGGCGCCCGGCCATTCCTTCTTGGCGTCGGCGAGTCGGTGGGCGTCGACATCGCATAGCGCAACGATGTCACAGAAAGCTTTGGACTGCCGGGCGTCGGCCTTGCCCCTGCCGCCGCATCCGATCAAAGCGACTGCCGGACGGTCGTTCGGCGAGAGCGGATGTTCCTGTTCCGCCGCGCGTACTTTCGGGACCGGCAGACCGGCCATTCCGATCCCGGCAATGGCGGTGGAAGTGGTGAAAATGAAACGTCTGCGATTGAAGCTCAACGTGCGGGATTTCATGAATGAATGGCAGCGCTCAGCGCGAGATCCGTCAAGGAAATGGTTGGTAAAATATTCCCGAATCTTGTTTTTGCGGAAGGGAAGTGCGCCTGTGGAGAACGGTCGCCCGGTCGAATCCCGGACTTGAAAGTGAAGTGTCCACTGGTCAGCATTGCCAGGAGTTTGACCATCCTGTCGGGGCTGGAGAAACGTTACAACTTTGAATCGCACGTCAGAAATGCCGTTCCGTTTGAGCCGTCATTCATGGCGGTCCGGATGTCTCGTGGCATCGGTCGCTTTCATCGCCGGCCTAGCGCGATTCGGAGCGATGCTGCAGTCCGCTGAAATTGAAGTTGTTCGATCCGCACCGGGTTCAACGAACGAATCGGGGGCGATTAAAGACGAGAAGGAAAAAAGGGCTGCCATCGCGCCGGCCAAGTACTGGAAATTCCACTGGGAGGATGGACTGTATTTCCAATGGATCCGTCAATTCACGATTGGTGGGACGAACCGGCTTTTCAAAACACAGACCCAGGAAAAGGTTGGGCTCACGGGCAAACTCGGAGGGCTCTTACAGGCGGACGGAGCGGTTTACTGGCCCCAGACCTCCACGGCTGATTTCCAGGACGGGATGCAACTGCGGCGCGCGCAGATCTATGCGACCGGGGAGTTCCTGTTGAATAGGCCCGTCCACTACATGGTTAAATTCGGGTACTACAATCCGGACTTTGTTCTTTATAATTTTTCGTTCTGGTTTGAAGACATTCCCTGGGTGCAGACGGTCAAGTTTGGGTATTTCAAGGTGCCGATGATGTTGGAGGGATACGGGTCCTCCACAGACTCGTTGATGATGGAAGCCGCCAATCCGGTTGGTGCCTTTTATCCCACGAGCCGAACCGGGCTGCAGATTGGCGGTCCCACGCCGTCAAAGCGGATGACCTGGAACGCTGGCGTTTTCTCTGTTGGACAAGAGGTCGATGGGGGGGGGGCGCCAGCCAAAGTCCATTGCGACTGATTGGCCGATTTACCGGCTTGCTATGGGATGTCAATGAGGAAGGGAGAACACCGTCTTTCCTGCATCTCGGTACCAGCGTGAACTACACTTTTTCGGGGCAGGGAAGCATCCAGTATCGTTCCCGTCCGGAGAGTCATCTTGCTCCGTTTTTGGTGGATACCGGAGTGATCGACAGTCGCAATGCTTTCTTGTTCGGAGCAGAATTTGCGTGGGTTCAAGGCCCGCTGTCCGTTCAAAGCGAGGCGATTGTTTCGCACGTGCGGACCAGCTAGGGTGATTCCCCAAACTTTTATGGATTCTACGCAGACAGCAGCTGGTTCCTCACCGGGGAGTCGCGTCCGTACAACCGGAATACGGGATTGTTCCGGCCCGTCACACCGCTGCGCAATCTCACATTTGACGGGAACGGACTGGGTGCCTTTGAATTCATTGGGCACGTATCATACGTGAATCTTTCCTCCAAGAGCATCGACGGCGGAGAAATGGTCATGGTGGGCGGAGGGATGAACTGGTAATTCAACCCGGTCGTGCGAATGCAGTTCAACTACCTCCTCTCCGACGTGGTTGGCGGCGCGACTCCAGGAATTGCCCGATTGTTCGAGTCCCGCCTGCAGATCTCGTTTTAGCGGAGCGGTGTTGGAAGTTGGAAATGCGCGCTTCAGCGACCGAGATTTGTTGAAGCGCAAAACTTCGAAAGATCGAACCGACGCCCGGGGCGCAATTCGGCGGCTCAAAGATCCGTCCGGGGCGCGGGCGCTTTGACGAATTCGACCGGGCGAATGTAGACGGGTGTCAACTGATCCGCTGAAACAAACTCGTTTCGCGTAAAAGCAAGCTGGGCGAGCACGGCGGCGTCCGGGTGGAACTCCGTGACTCCTGCGAATCGATTGGTGACATCGGGGCCGATCAGCGTGGAGTTGTTAGCCGCCAACGTTTCCAATTCCGCTCGCGTGATGATTTTCAGCGTGTGGACGAGAGTTGTCACATTGTCGTCTGATTCGAATCCCGCGTGGTAAAATTCATTTCGTTGCGCGTCCACGATCACGTCGATCCGTCCGCGATGACCTTGTCGTCGCGCAGTTTCGGCGAGAACGCGCACCGTCTCGATTCCGGTGGTCTGAATCCCCGAGGCAAGCTGCCAGCCTTGCGCGATGGATAGAGAAACCCGGATACCACCGTAAGATCCCGGCCCGAGACCGAGCGCCAGAGCATCGATCTCAGACCGTTTTTCGCCTGCTTGATCCAAGACAGTTTGAATCAACTGAAACGCGTTGGTCTCCTTCGTTCCGCACTCTTTGCATTGACCAAGAATGACGGATGTGCCGGCTGCGCATTCGACCAGGGCGACGCTGCGGATCGAGGTTGAGAAATCAATGGCCAGAATCTTCATGGCGAATGCGGCGCTCGGTCTCGGTGGTTGATTCAATCCAGACGTGGCGGAACAGTTTTGGAAAACCTGCCCGATCGTGGGCTGCTTCGAGCCAGCGATCAATCCATTCGACGACGGTCAATCCGGCCGGATTGAACAGGTAGGATTCCAGCCCGGCGGCGCGGATCTGCTCCGGCGTATCAAGTCGGTACAAATCGAGATGAAACAACGGGATGCGACCGGTCTCGTATTCGTTGACGAGTCCGAACGTCGGTGAGTTGACACGTTCTGTGATGCCGAGACCTGCGGCCAGGCCTTTCACAAGCTGCGTCTTGCCCGCGCCGAGATCGCCGCTAAGCCCGATGACCGTGCCTGGAGCCAGTTCGGCGGCCCAACGTCGTCCGAGCGACTGCGTTTCCTCAGGACTGTTGGAAATGAACGTATCCATGGTTGGGCAGTTCGCGAACGCCGTTTTCCGTGCGGAGAATGACCTTTGGTCCGGCGGTGATCTTGCCGATGCAACTCAACTTCACATCGTTGAACGCCTTGCTCCACGCATCCTTGATCGCCACCGCGTCGCCGGGCGCGGCGGTGAACAGGAGTTCGTAATCTTCACCGTCCACCAGCGCGGCAAGCAGCGCTGGCTTGGCGGACGACTCTTCGCGCGCTGCGAGTTTCGCCGTCCGGCTGATCGGAATCGCAGTGCTGAACAGTTCCGCGCCGCATCCGCTGGCCCGGGTGATCTGGCGAAGATCTCCGGCGAGCCCGTCGCTCAAATCGATCATCGAATGCAAATCAAACTGCGACGCGAGCAGCGCGGCCTCGCAGACGCGCGGATGAAACTCAAGATGCTTACGAAAAATGGCTCCGCCGAGTTCGCCGGAGACGAAGATTGCGTCGCCCACCTTCGCGCCGTTTCTCAGGACAGCCTTTCCTTTCGCGACCGTGCCGCACATCGCCACGCTGATCATCAAGCCACCGGTGCTCGTCGTCGTTTCACCCCCGACAATCGCGACGTCGAACTGCCGGGCCAGCGAGTTGATCCCGTCATAAATTTTGGAGATGCGTTCCGCTGAAAAATCTTTGGGCAGCGCGATTGTGATCACTGCGGACCCGGGTTCACCCGCCATCGCCGCAATGTCGCTCAAACAACGGCCGAGCGCCTTGTGCCCAATTTTTTCCGGATCGGCATCGGGCTCAAAATGAATGCCCTCGACAATGGCGTCGGTCTTGAAGAGCTGCCACTTTCCCAGAATGCCGATGTCCAGCACCGCGCAGTCATCGCCCGGGCCGACGACCACGGACGGATTGGTCGGAAGTCCGTCGGTCAGTTTTTCGATGAGTTGTAGTTCGTTCATTTGCTCAGGAACCGGCGGTCGAAAAGGCGCCGAAGTGAATGGTCAGCGCGAAGTTGATCGCGTTGAAGGTCGAGTGTGCGAGGATCGGAGCGAGCAGGCAGTCGGTGCGATTGTAGAGCCAGGTCAGTCCGAGCGCGAGAGCGGTCAGGGGAACGAACGCCTGCAGATTGGCGTGGCTGGCGGCAAACAGGATGGACGTGCCCCACAACGCCATTCTTGGATGACCGAGTTGCCTGACCATCGGGTAGAGAATTCCGCGAAACACGATTTCCTCCACGATCGGCGCGAGGACGATGGAGAGGACGCCGAAGAACGCGATCCAAGGAAGTGAAATGGAGGATTGCAGCGCGATGACGGTGGACTGTGCCTCGGGTTCGACCGTGAAGTGGATGAGCACGCGCGCGATCACGCCGCCGAGATACATGCAGACATAAAAGCCGGTGATTCCGGCGGTCACGCCGAACAGGATCATCGCGGGGAGTCGGGAGAACCGGTCGCAGATCACCTGCTTCCAGGTCAGCTGATGGTCTTTGATGAACCAGTTGAGCCAGAGCAGGCCCACGCCGTGAACACTGATCGCACCGACCATCATCATCACATGATCGATCTGTCCTGGTTCGGCCTTGTAACCGAGCGCGCCGGCGAACATGCCCGTGAACGTGATGCTCCCGAACACTCCCAGAAGGAGTTGCAAAATAGACTCAATTTTCCACGGTTTGACCGTCAGCACGGGCGAGAACGTAGGGCAGGGGAATATCGTGTGGCGAATGAAAAGTGAGCTTCAATGGGCGGCCAGTGTCTGGCTGGCGATCAGCGGTTGGTTGAGCGGGCTGCCGACTTGTTCGGCTTGTTCAGATTCCTAGAGTGACGCAGATGGCCTGATCGCGGACCTCAAATCCCTTGAGTAGTAGCTTCGCGGTGGCCGTCTTCGAGTCCTTGGCCTCAAGTCGGTAAACCGGCTTGGTCTCGATGAATTCTTGGGCAGCCTTGGATGCAAATTTCGTCACCTGTTCCAACCACTTGTCGGGAATCCCCTGAATCTCCAGCCGGGCGAACTCAACATCATCAAGAAAGAACCCCTGAGTCTCGCTGTCATAACGAATCGCCGAAGTAATGGTTGCACCGCCTCCCAGGGAAGTGTCCCCTGAGTCGTTAAAAATTTGAGGTGGTGGTTGGTTCAACCACGCGAGAGCGTGGTGGTGACAAAACCAAAAAAACCAACCAACACCATGAACCACGAAATACTCAAAGCCGCCTTTT
>Ga0209491_10008749_pt1 | contig 12686 bp, 20 predicted proteins | sample BON02_FD_187213 | JGI IMG/M metagenome (GOLD analysis project Ga0209491, IMG submission 187213) | Freshwater microbial communities from Lake Bonney liftoff mats and glacier meltwater in Antarctica - BON-02 (SPAdes) (version 2) | ecosystem: Environmental > Aquatic > Freshwater > Ice > Glacier... | reverse complement strand
GCCCGGCCTGGCGTGAGCGGCGCGGTGCTGTGTCCGGTTAAGATGAAATCGAAAGCCTGTTTTGAAGGGGAGGGAGGGATGGATGGATGGATGGATGGTGAGTACATGTCAGAGAGACATATATTACAACTCCTATAGTCCCCGCCATCCAACGTTTCCTTCTTTCTTACCTTCGACGAGGCGACTTCAAGCAAAGAGTCTTTATTCGCCTCATCACCCGAGAGATAAACAGTAATGATCCGAGGGGGCTGCACCGTACTGTTGCTCCTTGGGATGCCAATCCCCGTCCCCCCCAAGCTGCTGCTCAAAGTGCCCAGCGCGCCAGGAGCAGCAGGAGCAGCAGCAGCAGCAGCAGCAGCAGCAGCAGGGGTGGGAAGGGGGAGGATGCTTTCCTTGCGCCCGCCGCTGTTGCTCTTGGTGCCCAGAGAAAAGATGACGTCGTGAGAGGAACCGTCGCCGCCAATGGTGGTCAGACCGCCCGCGGGGGCCAGGGAGTGGTTCCCGCTGCTGTTGGTGTGGATGCTGAGGCTGCCATTACTCCCACTCTTGCTCAACGCACTCTCCCGAGAAGGAATAGAATTAGGCGAATCCGCCACAGGAACAGTCAGGCTAATATGCCCTCCCCCCGTGCTACTAAAAATGTTACTGCTGCTCCCACCCTCCACCCCCCCCGCTCCTGCTGCTGCTGCTGCTGCTGCTGCTGCCGCTGCAGCAGACTGGGTACTGACATTCAGCATGCCGGCTTGGAAACGCGAGACGGCCGCACGGACCCTTTCGTCGAACACCACATTCTCGTCTTCAATCACCACCAACGTAACAGTCACTTGAGGAAGGGCCAGGAAGCGTTTCGCCAGGGCAAGGACCTCGTGATCGTTCTCTTCGCCCGTGACCACGACTAGGATTTCCTTCCGGTCGTTGGCGACGGGCAGGATATTGTGGGAGGCGGCGGCGGGGTTGACGAGGAAGACAACGGCAGATTTGGCTTTGGTGGCCATTTCCTAGGCAGGGGGGGAGGGAGGGAGGGATGGAGAGGATGAGTGAGTCTGTCTCTGTCAGAGGCAGCCCAGGGACATAACGCTTCACTTATAAGACACCTTTCTTCCCTCCCTCCCCTCGCTGATACCTTCAAGAAGTGCTCGTATGAGTCGGCCATAAAATATATGCCCTGCCGGTGCGGGATGATCACAATGTCCACCTACATCAACAACGAGAAACAGCGGGGGGGAGGGTTGTGTGAGTATTTGCGCACATACCAGATAGTTCCTTCTCGACCTTATTGACCATCCCTCCCTCCCTTTCTCCCTCCCTCCCTCCCTCCCTCCCTACCTGTCGATCCTTCCCCTTCCTAATCAACTCCGAGGCAAACGAGCGGGGGTTCCCCATCAGAACATCGGTCTCTACACTTCTGGCGCCCAACATCTGCCCGACCATACTAAGCATCTGCAAGGACGGGTCGGACGTCAAGGAGGAGGAGCCCCTAGCCTGGGAAGTTCGAGGAATGAGAGGGAGAGATGAGGGGGTTAAATTTGTTGGAAAATAGAGGTGCTGCTGCTGCTTCCTCCCTCCCTCCCCTTCCTTCCTCCCTCCCTCCCTCCCCTTCTTTTCACTTACCCTTTCCCTGGCCCTCAAAATATCAGTCGTCGCAATACTGGACTCCACCAAGTGCGCCCCAGTAATCCGCAAGACCCCCTTTCGCAAGGGCTTGATCATGTGAAGCATCGAGGTCAAGGCTGGTATCTCGTCTAGTCTGTGCACGAGCATCATCACCGACACGTCATCCAAGGCTTTTTCGAACTTTTTGCCGTCGGCGGTTTCGGAGGCGGGCACGACGTAGGTACGGATATGGGGCGGGTACATAAAGTGCATGATGGGGGTGGTCATGATGGTCGTGAGGACGGCCCTGTGGTGTGAAAGGGAGGGAGGGAGGGAGGGAGGGAGGGAGGGGAGTGGTGAGGATGTGGGGGGGTGCATGAAGTGCATGATGGGGGTGGTCATGATGGTCGTGAGGACGGCCCTGATTGAGGAGGGGGAGGGAGGGAGGGAAGGAGGGAGGGGAGTGGTGAGGATGTGGATGAGTAGTCGAGCGCTCCCTTTTCATTCCTCCCTCCCTCCCTCCCTCCCTCCCTCCCTACTTACATCATGACGAGGATGGTGAAGAGCCGGGGAGTGATGACTTTGGCCTGTTGGAGGGAGGGAGGGAGGGAGAGAAGGGATGGAGGGAGGGAGGGAAGGGAAGGAAACGATGAAATACCCATAAACATGGAAAAACAGAGGCATAGGACCCTATTTTCCTCCCTCCCTCCCTACCTCAAGACCAATATTGAGCACAATCAGCTCCACCAGCCCCCGTGTGTTCATCAACACACCCACCTACCCCTCCCTCCCTCCCTCCCTCCCTCCCTCCCTCCCTACCTCAAGACCAATATTGAGCACAATCAGCTCTACCAGCCCCCGTGTGTTCATCAAAACACCCACCGAGGCGGACTCCCTCCAATTGAGGCCCGTGATTTTAGCGCCCAGCGAGCACCCGATAAACTTGGCGGCGATGGCGGTGAGGAGGGTGACGCACAGGACTGGAGGGAGGGTGGGAGGTAGAGAGGGAGGGAGGGAGGGGTAAGTGTTGAGGCTTGGCTGGCAAGACAAAGGTGATGGCATATGGAAGTGAGGGAGGGAGGGAGGGAGGGAGGGAGGGGTGAGTGTTGAGATTCGGCAAGACAAATTTGGAAGGAGGGGAGGGAGGGAGGGAGGGAGGGAGGGTTGTACTTACTTTGGATGTCCTCGGCCCTGCTGAGGCTGCCGACGTCGGTCTTGAGCCCACTGAGCGTGAAGTAGAGGGGGAGGAAGACAATCTGCACGATATCCTCAATGCCTGGAGAAGAAGCAAGGAGGGAGGGAGAAAGGGGGGGGGCAAGGGGTACACGGGTGAGTGTCATCATGACGGTAGTCCCCGTCGTGGAAACGCTCTCTTTGAGCATACGTTTCTCTCCCTCTGTCCCTGCCTCCTTCCCCTACTTACGTTCGGAGATCTTGAGGGTAAAGGGGTGGCCGCGTGGCATGGCCAGCCCGAAGAGGAAGGCACCAAAAATGGCGTGGACGCCTAGGGAGGGGAGGGAGGGAGGGAGAGAGGGATGATCGATGCGTGAGTATAACATGTAAAGCTGCGCATTCCTCGCTCCAACCCACCCGCCCTCCCTCCCTCCCTCCCTCCCTCCCTCACCTACCCAGAATCTCCGTCGCCCATGCCGAGAAGAACACAGCCAAGAACGTCAGCGCCATCAACAAGGTCTGCAGCGCGTGCGACTCACTTTGCTCCATTAAGCACACCAACCGCCCCCAGGCCGGCCGCACGATGGCAAGCATTCCAAAGGCATACGCTGCCACCGACATAAAGATATAGATCGCCTAAAATAGAGGGAAGGGGTTAGTAAGCATTTGGGCGTTAAGTTACAGGCGCCATTTTGACCTCCCTCCCTCCCTCCTTCCGTTACTTACCACGATGGGATTTCCGCCCTCCCCTGCGTGGATCAAGGCGATCGACAGAGCGAGGAGGGACCAGGCCGTAACATCGTCTAGAGCAGCAGCACCTAACGCCATGGATCCCACTGTGGTGGTCAAAATGCCCGTCTCGTTCAGAATACGGGCGAGGACGGGGAAGGCCGTAATGGAGATCGAGACACAGATGAAGACGGCGAAGGATTGGAAGGCCACGTCTTCGTAACCGGGCTCGGTGACGATCAGGCGGGCGTAGAGGTACTAGGGAGGGAGGGAGGGAGGGAGGGAGGGAGGGTGAAGGAGTGATGAAGAGAAATGGACAGCGCCGACAACTAATATATGAATGAAAGATGTACGTACCTTGGCCAGCAGGAAACCCAGGGCAAAAGGGATGCCCACACCAAAGGCCGCGACGAGGGAGGTTTTCCGGGCCATCTTGAGCATGCTGCAGGGAGGGAGGGAGAGAGGGAGGGAAGGAAAATAGGAAGAAGAGAAGTAAAATGTCAGTCAGAAACCAGCAGTAGAAGAGCGTGCTTCTTCCTCTCCCTCCACACCAAACAAACACCAATCACCACCAAACTTACCCAGCAAAATCCACTTCGATCCCCAACAGATATAGGTAGAGCACCAGGCCGAGATTGGCCACAAGACTCAGCCCGCCCAGCGAAGAACGGGGGAACACCTTGTCTTCAAAGCCCGGGATGACTGCAAATGAATGTATGCAGAGGAGGATAGGTGGTTGGTTGTGAGTGATTGAGTAAGCTGTGAAGCTGTGCGTGCATGCCACCCCTCTTCCTTTTCCTCCTTTTCTTCTATTTACTTACTGTGCCCGAAGACGGAGGGCCCAAGAATGATACCACCCAGCACCTCAGCGATAACTCGTGGCTGCCCGACATAGTGCAAACCCATGGCCAAAAGCCGCGTTAAGAGGATGACGAGAATGGCCTGATGGGGAGGAGCGTAGAGAGGGTGGGGTGGGATTGTGTGAGTCTGTGGGTAGGTATAGAGTGAATGTACGTGGACCCTGTTCCATCTTAGCACCCATCAGACACAGGAAACGACCCACCCGCCCACTTGGCGCATGAGTTCACCCGCAAATACACCCACACGGCCCTGGCCCGCCGAATCTCCTTGGTATCAGCCCCGCCCCCTCCCACCCACCAACCACAAGCCACACTTACCTGCACCAAGAAGATGGACATGGGCGTGTCGAGCAAGCCCTCGCCGGCAAAGACCCCGCCCTCCTTGGACACCATGGTTGGCAGAGGCTGTATGGAGCCTAAAGGGTTATCCGAGTCTGCCGCGAGAGTTTCGAAGGCAAAGCACGAGGAACAAAGTGAAGAGCGGGACCTAGAAGGAGAAGTAGACGCCCTACACCCGAGTGAAACACCCCGCAGCCCCGCAGATTATTGTGCCTTGGTCCCTGTGGTGGTGATGGAGGGGTGGGAGGGTGTGCAGGAATTGAGCGTGGTTAGACTCAGGGGCATCAGTTGGTGGTAGATGGGCGGGAGGCGACGAGATGATGAGGAGAAGAGCTCGCTCGTCAACGTTCCTGGCGCCGGGACTTGAGGGCAACTTTTCGAGCGAGGCCATTTTGGGCCTTGTTTGGACGTGCAGAGCCGCGCTTTTTTCCACCAGACAACGCTGATACAATATTATTGAAAACCTGCACCGCGTGGTCCGGTCCTTGTGGCTTTTTGGGGACCGTCTTTGGGTCCAAATTTATTTTCACCACATGGGGCCGCAGCCAGACAGGGGAGGTCGAAAAGTTGAGAGGCCAAAATGCACCCTTGAAATGCACCCACACGTACCAAAAAGGGCACGATGCCAAGTCTATAGATCTTCTTGTCAGCGAGTCCAAACGCCTCACCAAGTGCAGCTCACCCACCTATCTCTCTTTCCTTCCCCCTAACCACAGGCCCCCCTTCCCCTCCCAGCCCAAAATGGAGGACGACGACGACCCACAAGCCCTGTTGGTCACGTTTGACAAGTGCCGCCGGCGGGCCGATGGCACCGTGGACACCCATGCCTTGGTGCATTGGCTGCGTCTCGAGGTGGATGCGCCCGCATTTGTCCACACGCTAGAAGGCCTGGGCAAGGCGAGCTACACCCGGGCCGAGTTTGAGCGCCTCGTCTTGCATGGGGCAGGGGCCGGAGAAGGCAGCAGCAGCAACGGAACCTTGCCCGAAAGCGGAGGCGGGGGCGGGCCTACGACCCATACGAGCACCAGCAGAAGCAAGCAGGAAAGGAAGCAGCGCCCACCTTCGCCCCGGCGGGAACGTCTGGTGGAGGAGGAAGTCGGGTCTCCCCGCGCCGACGAGCTCCCTCCGTCCAACGACACCCACGGCCCACGACAGACGAGGCGAATGACCACGACGACCACAAAAGCCACCACCAAGCATCACCACCATCACCGTCACCATCATGGCGAGGACGACGTCGACGAGAAGTGCAGCAAGGAGGGACGCACCACCACCTCCCCGTCACGGCCCCCTTCCGCTTCCATCTCGGTCCCGCGACGCGAGCCCAATCTTGCCAGCAGAGAACGGGCCTCCTCCACCTCTTTTGCCTCCTTGCAAGATCGCACTCGGCAGCAGCGTGTCATCGAGCGAGGCGTCAGCGCACGTCCGGTCAAGCAACAGCAGCAGCAGCGGGGGCGCTCGTCCACCAAGTGGAGGGCAGAGGAAGAGCAAGACCAATACGCAAGCCACAGCTGCAGCAGCCAAAGCGAGGGCAGTAGCAGCAGTGGCAGCAGCAGCGAGGACGAGGAGGGGGCGAACGGTATGTACAGGCACCATCGGCACCACTACCACCACCAGCACCAACGCAAGCCCTCCTCTTCCACGAGCCCCCGCCGCGACGCCCTTCCCCAGCACCGGAGCCCGAGCCCTTCTCTTGGCAGCCACCAGCTCTTGAGCCCGCAGCTCACGCAAGGGATCCGCGATTTCTTCCGCCTGGGCATTGACAACACCGCCAACGGCGCCAGCAGCAGCAGCCACAGCAGGCGCAGCCCGCCTTCCACGTCCTCGTCCCCCTACCGTACCTATCACCAGCATCAGCCTCGAGGGCACCGTCGCGGCGCCGCGGAGGAGAGGGATAAGGAGGCAGCGGAGGAAGGGAGGCAGCGCGCTACGGTCATAAGTCGGGAGGGACACGGCTCCTGGACCGAAGCACTGGCACAGTCGAGGTTGCACCTTGACAGGGAGGAGGACGGGATAGAAGAACGGGTGGGTGGGCGCTCGTCGTCCCGCAAGGTCCACCATCGCAACCACAGTCGAAGCCGCCGATACCATGATCGCCTCAGCGCATCTCCACCGCCACGCCCATCAACCACCAGCAAGTATTCCAGGCTTAAGCAGCAGCAGAAGCAGCAGCCACCGGTGCGCACGCACCAGAGGTTCTTTGGATTCCCGTGGACGACCACCAGCCGCACCCCTAGCCGCCCCACCCCCAGCCGCACCCCTAGCCCTTCCCGCCGCCAACGACGTACTAATGACCGCGAGGAAGGATGCCGTGACGACGGCGTGCAGCAGCGCCCATCCTTTCAGCCCTCCACCACCAGCACCACCATCACGTTGCGTAATCCCGCCGCGGACTCTGGCTCTCTTGCTGCCTTTGACCAAAGCTTGCCTTTGGGCGGGATGCTGGCCCCGCGAGACAGCGAAGCTGCTTCCCTCATCACGGGCCACACCTATTGGCGCAAGGATGACGGGAAGGAAGGAGGACGAGCCTCACCGTCGCGGACTGTGGACCCGGCGCTCCGCGCGGTCATGGATGGCCTCGACCAGCTCTCTGGCACCGCCCGCCCCCACCTCAAAGGACTCTTGCAGACCGCACAAGACCATGCCGTCAGCGCCCTGGCCAACGACAGCCGGCCCCAGAATCGCGTCCTCCTCGAGGGGAACGTCGAGTTGTGGTCGCCCTTCCGTACTTTGGGTGGTCTCTTCATGTCCTGGGTACCGTTCCACCTCGTGCTGTACGCGGGCACCAAGGAGATCCGCCTCTACCAGTGTTCCATCCCCTCTGCCTGGGGCATCATTCCTTTGCACGAAAAAGGCGCTTTGGAGCTACGATTGCTGGAGAAGATTGAGTGCCCGACGGACGCACAGTGGGGTGGCCGGCGCTTCGACTTGATCGTGCGAGCCTCCTCGGGGGCTGCCCTCGATGCCAAGTACCCCGGCTTGGGCGTGTTCCCTGGGGACGAAGACCGGGCTACGCACATGGCGCGGTACAACTTCCGTGCGCCCTCTGCCCAGAATCGCTTGTTGTGGGTGTCCTTGATCACGGCCGTCTTGGACTCGTGCAGCGTGCCGTCGTCGTCCTCGTCCGCATCGTCAGGAGAGAGAATGCCCATCGACAGGACTCTGCCGCCCGCTCCCCTCCATACTGCCCCGGTGCCGCTCTTGTTGCCGTCTCCACCCCCTCCGGCAGCCGCGGCCTTTCTTCCTCCACCTGTCTCCTCCGCTGCAGCAGCCATATCGACAACCTCTTCGGCGGCATTGGCGCCGGACGGCGCGGGCTTGGGCGGCGGAGGAGAAACACTGCGCATGACCAGCCGGGCACCTTTGAGGGCCTCCTACTCCTCCTTCTCGCCCACGACCTCGTGTGGCTTCTTAAACAGCACCGCCAAGACAGGAGCCACGCACCGCATGTCTACCACGTCCTCTTCCAGCTCGCCATTACGAGGCGGCGCGGGGCATGCACCAGTGGTAGGGCGATGAGGATGAGGAGGGTTGATTGGGGAGTTTATATGTCTGTGTGAGAAAACAAAATGAGGAACAAACACCAAAGAAATGAAGAGGAATCTGCATGGCTGAAACCTGCGACATGTTACGCAATGCTTTGCTTTGCTGTCTGCGTCAAATCGTCGTTTCTTCAGAGGAGGACGAAAGTGCTTGAGGAGTGTATAGTAGAGCAGAAGGCAGAAGGCAGGGGTGTGTGCAAATGTTCTGACTGCTGCTGCGACGCTGCGAGCACAGCAGCAGGCTCACACAAGTGTCCGCCAGGGGACAAGTAAGGCGTGCTACCGACGCCCCCAAAAGGCCTCCGTCGGTGCCCTTCCCGAGGAGGAGCGTCGCAGGAGAGAAGAGAGGAACGAGAGCGGAGAACGCCTCAAGCATCTGCTTTCGAAAGGAGGAGGTCGACGAAGCCATCTGCCGGCATCTTTCCCCTCGTATGCTGCGATTGGTCGAATCCATGCAAGCTGTTTTTTGCTTCAACGCCCTCGTACGGCCCAATGCCCCGACCACATAAAAGGCCTGGGCATGGTAGCCTGGTGGGTTTGGGTCTAGCCACCCTGCAAAAAGGAGCCTCCCAAATGACAGCGGACGTGCGTGTGTGTCTTCGTGGCCTTCGCCTTTTCAACCAAGTAGAGGTCAAGAGCAAGGCACAGAAAGGCTGCGACGGTTCGTAGGGCAGCCTCCCACCACCCTCCAGGCCAAAAGCACGCGCCACGTGGCCACCCAAACATTGTAAACACAAATCTATAGTGGCATAGAGGTGTCAAGAGTCATATTTGCTTGTTTGTGGATGCGAAAAACAGTGCCAGGGCGCTGCAAAAGCCAAGAGCGACGAAGGAACGCACTTGGTGCCCTCCCCCCTACGCATGGCCTGCTGCTTTTGGCCTCCTCCCTTTTGTTCCGACTCGCGGCTCAATGTCAATGGGGAGTTTACATGTTTGAGTGAGGGGGAAAATGGGAAATGAACACAAAAAAAATCAAGACGAGTCTGCATGATTGAAATCTGCGACATGTTACGCAATGCTTTGCTTTGTTGTCTGCCTTTCATTCGTGTTGTGGAGTAGGGGGTGGGGAGGTTTCTTGGCCCATGGTGATTTTCGGTGAGCAGCAATGCTGCGTCTTGCTTGACTTTCTCACTCCACATCCCTTCTGGTGCAGACACACACACAAGACAGGCATGGGCACCTCGCTTGCACGGGCAGCTAGTCGAGGTGGCCTACTTCAAGGCGCAGGCGCTGGGAGCTGTTTGGGGCTCCAGCCACGCTCTCGACCGCGCATCATCACCAAATTTTGTTCTTTTTCGCAACCATCACAAACACCCACATACCCAAAACACCCACAACACCCACCCACCCACAGCTCTACAAAATGGTGGTCGTTCAAGTCAAGCGCGCGGACGGGGACAGCTTCTTGTACGAGACGACGTGCCAGACCAAGAACGAGGACCTGCTCCAAGACTTGGTGTGGGTGTGGAACGCCCGCCTGTCGTTGCAACGCCTGGTGGGCCTTGTGCGGGCCCTGCTTCAGGGTGCCGGCGGTAGTGGTGGAGGTGGAGGTAGCACGGGCGACAATCTGACCTCTGGCCAAGAGACGCTGCTACGGGTGGCGCTGGACGCGGAGGCCTACTTGGGCACAACGAGCACGACGCAGGGTGGGGGAACGGGAGCGGCAGCACCAGCAGCGGCAGCCAAGCCACCACGACCACAGCATGCCATGTCACGCCCTTTGCTACAAGAGAAACTGGAGAACTTTCGAGGCGCCGTGGCGTTGGCCTTTCCTGTTTCTTCGTCCTTTTCTGCCACGCGCACAAGCAGCAGCAGCAGCAGCAGCAGCAGCAGCAGCAGCAGCAGCAGCAGCAGCAGCAGCAGCGGCGGCGAAAAGCAGGATGCCTCTCCCACCTCCACCCCCAGCACCACCACCATGGACCCGAATGAAGATGGAATCGCTGCCTTGTTCCGCACTCTTTCCTTACACGCAAACGAAGAAGCGACCACCATCTCCTCCAGCACCACGTCTTCATCCGAAGAAAAGAAGCAGGAGGACCCCTTGCGCCTTGACCCGGCTACGGCCCAGCTCTGGGCGATGGGAAAAGAATTTGTGCGTGGACAAACAGTGGGAGAGCGGCTAGGTGGCAGCAAGAACGAGAAGACCAAGGTGGTAGTCAAGCTGAACGGGCCAGGAGAAGGTCCGCCGGTGCGGGAGCCGGTGGTGCGAGAGGAGGAAAGGCAGGCGATGCTGGCGCATTATTTCAAGAGGCAGGAAGAATTGAAAAAGCTGGCAGAGGCGGAGGATGACGACTACATGCACGCAGGGTGGGCGGATGGGAAGCAGTTGCAGCGGGGGCTGAGAGGGGTGGGAGATGTTAAGGCGCCGGGATTGGGAGGGTTGAGGTAAGAGGGGTCGAGCAGGGCGGTGTGGGTAGGGGAGGGTCGGAGGAAGGAGAGAGTGAAAGAAATTGTGTCATAGAACGGAGCGAAGACTCCAAAGTAGAAAACCAAACAGCAATGTAATAAAGCAACATGAAATATGTTCATCGTCTGCTTGCCTCCATAAATTTATTTGTGCCTTTACTTCTTTTAGAGGCGTGAGCCTTCGGCTTTCTGCCTTGTTCGTGCTGCTGGTCGCAGGGGGAGGGAAAATGGACAACACAAATAGCAATTTCAAGCCATTGAAGATGCGCATGACACACCGAAGGACCAAGCTACTAGCTTTGCTTCCTTGACGCCTGATCAAATGACGCGTCCCGTGCATTTACATGCCTTACGTGCCTGCATTTTTGGGGAAGAAGCAAAAAGGGTCGGCCTCGGGAGGAGGGGAAAAGAGGCGTGCAATCCCACAGTCAACACAACTAAAAAAGCCGTGCGTACGATCTAGTCGCAACGCAAACGCACTGGACAAGGTTTGTTCTTGCACATACACTGCACACTGACCTTGAGCCGCGAGTCGGTTCTTCCCTCAGTATTCCATCCAAAACGTCACCCGTCTCGGCGAGCTGGGCGCTTGCCGCCTCGTCGCCACGGCCATGCGCACCTTCATTGGAGATCGATGAATTCAGCTGCAGGGCTTGGAGGCGATTGAGGCGCTGGCTGCCAAGAGCGAGGGAGCGCGGGCGAACTTCGAGCAGGTACGTTCCGTGTCTCTATCTCTTCATCTTCCTATCTCTCCCTTCGACTCTTTTTCCAAGCAAGCAAAAACGGAAGAGAATAATGACTAACCCACTTCCTTCTTTATTTCTCCCCCAAATTACACAGGAGGCCGCCGAGGAGCTGTTTGGTCGCATTTTCGAGCTGTACCCCAACAATAAGGACCTGCAAGCAGCCGCCTGCCAGGTAGGGAGGGAGGGAGGGAGGGAGCGAGGGGAATGAAATGAGTCAATGTCTGCAGTAGTCGCCTTTTCTTCGTCGTGATATGTCGTTTACCATTCCGTCCCTTCCTCCCTCCCCCCCTTTCCCTCCCTCAGGCCCTCGTCGGCCTCGCCACCGGCCACCCGGACTGGCAGACCCGCCTCGGCAACTACCTGTACGTAGGGAGAGGAGGGAGGGAGGGAGGGAGAGATAGGTGGAAGAAATGAAGGAAGACTGATGACTCACACATATTTCTTCATGTCCTTTTACTCTCTTACCACTACTCCTACAGGTGCAAGTGGCGGGTGCAGCAGCGATGGTAGCCCTCTACATGCCCTTGGCCCTCGGCCAGCAGATGGCGCAAAAAGGTAAGAACACCCCTCCCCCCTTCCTCCCTCCCTCCCTCCTCCCTCCGATATTACTACCGCTCACCCTCACACCCTCCTTCCCTCCCTCTCTCCCTCCCCTTCTTTCAAACAGGCACCACCATCCTCCTCAACAACAAGACCGTCCTCCTCCTCACCTCCCCCTCCGCCCAGCACAAGTACAACCACCACCCCCCCACCACCCACGCCAACGGCGCCTCCTCCTCCTCTTTCTAGCGACCGGGTGTGAACGGAGGAGGAGGAGCAGCAGCAGCAGCAGCAGCAGCAGCAGGAGCGGGGTGGGTGAATGGAAATATGGTGGAAGGGAATGGTTATCCGGAGGCGCAGGCGTTCCAGGTAAGGAAGTAGGGAGGGAGGGAGGGAGGGAAGGTTCTAGTTCGTGTTCGTTTACCTTCTGATTTGATCAATCACTAAACCTCTCCTCCCTCGCTCCCTTCCTCCTTCCCTCCCTCCCTCAGGCCCTCGTCCGCGCCCTGGCCGCCATCCCCGCCGAGCCCGAGCTGGAGCTCTCGGCCTCCCCCGCCCTCCTCTTCCTCCTCGAGGCCGTCAATGGCTCCCAGCCCCTCTTGGACGACGTCGCCACTGTGTCTAGGTACGTTTTCTTCCCTCCCTCCCTCCCTCCCTTCTCTCTCCTCTTTTTGCTGTCTTTTTCAAACGTCACTTGTCTACTGTCAGTCCTCTTACTCACCGTTCCTCCCTCCCTCCCTCCCTCCCTCCCTCCCTCC
>Ga0209491_10008748_pt1 | contig 12687 bp, 20 predicted proteins | sample BON02_FD_187213 | JGI IMG/M metagenome (GOLD analysis project Ga0209491, IMG submission 187213) | Freshwater microbial communities from Lake Bonney liftoff mats and glacier meltwater in Antarctica - BON-02 (SPAdes) (version 2) | ecosystem: Environmental > Aquatic > Freshwater > Ice > Glacier... | reverse complement strand
GGGAGGGTGGGTCACGCAGCTAGGGCTCCGATAGGAAGGGAGGGAAGGAGGGTGGGTCACGCAGCTGGGCCTTCGTATAAAAGCGAGTGAGGGAGGGAAGGAGGGAGGGGAGGAGGGGTGTACAGTATGTTAGTATATAGAAGTTTGAGAGGGAGGGGAGGAGGACGAAGGAGGGAGGGATGCATGGAACGAAACAAGAGAAGAAACTGGATTGAAACAATTAAATAGCAAGAGCTGTAGCAGCAGTAGCAGCAGCAGCAGTAGCAGCAGCAGCAGCAGCAATATAAAAGTTGGAATGGTGGCCCCGGGCGGAGGCGAGGGGTGGCTTCTTTCTTTGTTTTGATTTCTGTTAGGGATGCTTGCTCTTTCTTGTCATCTCTTCTCGCCTCTCCTTCCTTTGTTCGAGTCAATAAACCACGCCAAGCACAACCCCCGCGAGAGAAAGAGAGAGACAAGCAAGGAACGAGAGAAGGACAATCCTCTCTTCTGCTTGCTATTCTTCTCAATAGGAGGACCCCGAGGGGATAAGACCACACACACTCGACTTCCCATCTTATCTCATCTCCCTCCACCTCCTCCTCCATCCGCCCCTACACACACCAAACTTTGTCACACTCTCCTCCTTCCTCCACTCTTCTCCCTCAATCACTGCCAACCTACCCCTCCCTCCCTCCTTCCGTCCCTCCCCCTCACTTAGGTACCGGGCTTCTTGCCCAAGGGGCCGTGCTGCGCAATGTACTTGACCCCCACCCCGTCTCCGATCAGCGTCCCGTCCAACCGGCGACGGACGTACTCCTCCCGGTCCCAGTTCGTGAACCCCCACTTGTTCGACTTCAGGATCTGTTGGGGGGGAGGGAGGGAGGGAGGGAGGGAGGGTTAGTCGAGGGATAGGAGTAGTTGTGTAGATGTGGATGGTAGGTTTCTATTGACTCGACGAAAACAAAACATGATAAATAAAACACATCTTTTTTCTGTCCGTCTCACACATCGACACACCAACCACCTCTCCCTCCCTCCCTCCATCTCTCGGATCTTACCTTTTGTCGGCCGGGGAACTTGAACTTGGCTCGTCGGAGCGCCTCGACGGCGTGGTGCTGGTGCACGTCCTTGCACCGGACACTGATCATCACCTGCCCAATCTCGATACGCGCCACCTTGCCAGCGGGCTTGCCGAAGGAGTGACGCATACCCTGTTAGAGGAAGGAGAAGGAGAAGGGGAGGGAGGGAGGGAGGGAGGGAGGGAGGGAGGGTGAGTTTAGAGTGGGTAATTGATTTATCAAAGGGAAGAATAAGGAGAGACACGACATGGAAAAGTCGGAGACAAATAAAAACACACCATTTTAAACACAATCCTTTTTATCATAGTGTCACGGAAATACCACCACACCCACCCTCCCTCCCTCCCTTCTCCTACATACCTGAGAGAGCCGATCGGCGCCGGCGCAGGAAAGCATCTTGGACATACGCAAGACGTGGTAAGGATGCATGCGCACACGGATGTGGTATGTCTCCTGTGCAAGGGAGAAGGAGGGAGGGAGGGAGGGAGAGAGGGAGGGAGGGAGGGAGGGGGTGGATGAGTGAGTGGGTGGATGGATGGAGGCGGAGTGTTGATAAAACAAGAAGAGTCCACGACACGAGACACCACAACGACAAACGATAAGACAAACACGGAGCCGTTCTCTCCCTCCCTCCCTCCCGCCTTGATTCGAAAACGCCAACGTACCTTGCCGGCGTTCTTGAGCATGTACTTGTTGCACGCCACCCGCGCAGCCTCCATGGCCTCGGAAGAGATCTGTTCCTTCTCATCCGACACCATGTGCACCACGCATGGGTAGAGTCCCACGTCGGCCCGCTTGTTGCCGCCGTCGAATATGCGGATCTTGGAATCTGAAATGAGAGGAGAAGGAGGGAGGGAGGGAAGGGGTGAGCGAGGGAGAGAAAGATAGTGGAATGGGTCCGTCACACAACAACGAACACACAGTCAAGGCAACATCACCCGCATGCACACAGGCACACACTCAAGAAGGAAGGTGGTGGGGAAGCGAAAGAGGACGCCTTAGGGCCAGGCACATTTCTTTCCGCTGGCCAAACAACATCCCCTCCCCTCCCTCCCTTTCTCCCCCCTCTTCCTCCCGGGGCCGTCCATTCCCTTTTTTCCCCAAGCAAGTACGTACCAGGCACACCACGGAGGTAACGCGACTTGATATAGGGCTTCTTCTTATGGAAGCGATAGCAGCGTGCAGGTCGTCGTCCCATGGTGGCCGCTGTCGAGGAGGGAGGGTGGGAGGGAGGGGGGGAGGAAAGGTGAGTGCGTGTGGATGATGGGACGATGATGAGGTGGGTGGCTAAGACCAACGCCGGCACCGCTTGCCTCGCGCGCGCAGCCATACCCACTGGCACACCTAGAGCGGCCTGGTGTGTGCGTGCGGGGGCAGGAGGCGTGGCGGGGGGCTCCGTGGTGCGCCTGTGGGTGGGGTGCTCTCCATCCATCCCGGGAGGGGTTGATGATGAGAGGGATGAAGCAAGGCAGGGTTGGGCTTTCCCAGGCCGCGCACCACCACCCACAGGCAGGGCACAGGCACAAGCTGGTGTCTAAGAGGGTGTGAGTGGTGGTGCGGGGCACGCGCGTGCGTGGGGATAGCTCCAAGCTCAGGCTCAAGGGGCATGAAGAAAGAAAGAGGACTGCTCGCAGAGCCATCGATTTCCCGTCTTCGCCCTCGCTTGCTCGCGAGTTGGGCGAAAGGGACAGGCATTTGCACCACCCCCGCCGGCCAGGCCGCGCGCGCATACGCGAGGCCAAGCGACAAAGGGCCAGGGGATGCAGGCGGTGCGTGCGTGTGGGGTGAGCTTGTGTTGTCCTGGGTGAGCGAAGAAGAGAAGAGAAGGAGAGGTGGTGGAGGGCTGAAGGGAGAATGGAGTCCACGCAAAACGTGCTCGAGACTTCTTGATCGAGCCACAGAAAGCAATTGCATTGGCCATCTCAAAGGCAACCTGCTTGGGACATTTCTTTTGGATGTGAGCTACACTTTGGGGGAATTGACAAAAGAGTTGTCGTGCTGTGGAGGATGGGTGTGGTGGTGGGATGAGTGGTGCCGTTGTTGCTGTTGTCTGTTGAAAATCGTGCGGTGGGCATGATCCCGACCTCCCCCCTCTTCGCTCGTTCCTTGGCAATACAAGACCACAAAACCAACGCGTCCTTCTCGCTGCTTCTATATACAGGATGGGGTAAAAAATAACGCGTATAAGGCAGAGTTTTTGGGTGCCAGGATCATGTTTCTTTCCTGTGCGCTTTTATTTTTCATCCAACTGTGAGGACTGGGCCTTCTCGTGCATCGTGCTCTAAGTTTAGTCGCATCTACCAATCAAGGTTTTGTTTCTACGCGAAGTAAGGACATCAACGCAACACATTGCGATGGGCTCGTGCTGTTTGTGTGTGTTTGGGGACGGGAGAAATGTACTTGTGCCTGGGAAAAAAAGAAAGACTTCGCGTGTATGCCAGGGCTTGAGGGGGAGGAAAAGAAGCTGGAGACTTGAGCCCAAAACCCATAAATAGTTGTGACGAGCATAAAGCATGCATCAGCACGTCTGACTGTGGTCAAGTAGCGTCGCTTGTGTCCCTGTATGTGTGAAAAGGAAGTGGAATGCTTGCGGCCCATGTGGTAACTGCCCTGTAGCTTGATAAAGCCCAGGGTCTTGCAAGGCAATAATCGTCCATCGGGCGTGTGGTCTAGTGGTATGATTCTCCTTTAGGGTAGGAGAGGTCCGGTGTTCAATTCACCGCTCGCCCCGCATTCACGCATTTTCTCTTTTTGTCTTCACTTTTGCTGCAGACACACCCCTTTGGCTTGCACACGGGCTTGCACACGGGTGATCGAGACCTAGCACCTTGGTCTGCGTCTCTACGCATTTGCTTTCATTTTTTCTTTTGAGAACCCAACCCATATAAAATAATTACCCCGTCCTTTTCCGCTGTCCAAATTGTGCACAGACCATGCTACTTGTTTCGTATGCTATGCAATATCAGTCAGGAGCAGAGAAGTGGCCCATTGAAAGGCCCCTCACCCACCCTCCCTGCCTTGCGGCAAAGCTCCTTCTCGCCGAGCGGACGGGCTGTTCAAATACTACTTTTACTATTCAATAACATAGTTCGGTGTACCGTCTCGAGATACGATGTGGTTGCACGCGCAATGAGCTAGTCAGTACGGACAATTGGCTTGCACGATCGTCGCCGAGGCCCTACGTTCCAAAAGGCACTTCTGATCAAGTGCCTGTTGCATGGGAGCGTATGAAACCGTCAAGGCAGGCAGTCGGACGAGCTGCGTTTCGCAACACCGGTACATAGACTGGGTAAATATACCCCATGCAATGGTACAAAAGGTATTTAAGTATGCCAGGAAACTAGTTGTGGTAAGGTAATCCGCCTCGCCCACTTCCTCCTCGCCCCAGCCATCCTTCCCTCCCTCCCTCAATCCCTCCCTCCTTACGCTGCCTGCTCGGCTGGCCAAGGTTATGTATTGCCCAGTTGCTAGCCGCCGAAGCCAGTACTGAGGAAGCCAATTAAAAAAGAGTGGAAGGGACAGGGGAAGGGGTGGAAGGTGAGAGGTCAGGAGGGAGGGAGGGAGGGAGGGAGGAAGGGAGGGCGGCTGTGCCTCATCTTGCTGTCCTCCACGAAGATGGTGCCAAGGCCGCGGCGCGGGCGGTGCTGGAGACGCTGCTGAAAATTGACGGCAAGGGAGGGAAAGAGGGAGGGAGGGAGGGAGGGAGGGACAATAGGGTGCGTGGCTGTGGTGATGGAGGGGGTACACGGTTTCCTGTCCGTCATCACATCGTCTTCCCGGTCCCCCCCATCTCCCGTGAGTCACGGTGGACAGAGAACTCCTTACCCAACCCGTCCCCGCGACCTCGGCCTCGTCCCGACTGATCCATCGTACCAATGTGGAGAGCGTCCTTTGCATAATCAATAAATATATATGTGGGGACTGACCGTCCCGGCTTGAGGGTTGTGGGGGCAAGGAGATTCAAAGTGGGAGATGTTACTAGGTGTGCGCGTGATTCCGACTTCAGTTGCATTGCTCCGTGTGATCAACATGGAATTCATGTCTTGGGGTATCGATTTTACTGAAATGCGTGCGGGACGCGTGCCGATGTGGGGGTGTTGTGGGCTCCGGGAGCCTCCGGGAGGGGGACTGTGCTTAGAAGGCTGAAATCGGGGCGTCGCTGGGTAGTGCGCGTAATCGCGACTTCATTCTCCTTGCTCCGCGCTATCAGCATGTAACCCAGGTCCTAAATTATCAATCTAGCTTGAAGGCATGCGGCGCGCATGCAGGCTTGTGCTAATTCTGGACTCCTGGAGCCTCCGGGGAGAGAAAGAAGAGTACACAGGCAGAGGTTAGGCCTTACTTGAATTGCACCTGACCCCGACTACAAGTCATCCTCTGCATGCTCCCAATATGTAGCATTAAGCCTAATATATCCATAATGTGCAAAGCCAGATGGCGCGCAAGCCGATTGGGAGTGCTCGAGACTCCGGGGGCCTTTTGGAAGGACAGGAGCAGGGAGCAAGAGGCTAGAAGTTGACTTTCATCAATCACACGTGACTCAGACCTCAAACACGCTCGGCTTTGCTACCAGCAGGAAGCCTGGAACGTAGGCTATTCGGAATGGACAAAGCGAGGCGGTGCGCACGTCGGATGCGGCAGTTCCGAACTCCGGGGGCCTCCGGGGAGGGAAGGGGTGGTGACTAGTAGGCTGAAAATGAGTTCCCATCAGCTACATGCGACTCAGGCCTCAGGCACGGTTCTCCGTGTTAACAAGAGAAAGCATGAACCTCAGGCTACTCAGAATGTACAAAGCCAGGCGACGCGCATGCCGGATCGGGGTGCTCGAGACTCCAGGGGCCTTTGGGGAAAGACAGGAGAAGGGACCAGGAGGCTAGAAGTCGATTTCCATTAAGTGCACGCGACTCAGACCTTAGACACGCTTTGCTCTGCTTCCAGTATGGAGCCTGGAACCGAGGATACTCAAAATGTACAAAGATAGACGGCGCGCATGTCGGATGCGACTGCTCTGGTCTGCAACTGTCTTTAGGAAGGGAAGGAGCCGTGACTAGTAGGCTGAAAGTGAGGACCCATCAGCTACATGCGATTCAGACCTCAGGCACGGTTCTCCATGTTACCACAGAACATCTGGGACCTAGCGTACTAAGAATATACAAAGCCATGCGGTGCGTACGTCAGATACGGCAGCTTGAGGCTTCAGTGTCCTGTGTGAAGGGAATGGTGGTGAGCAGGAGGCTGAAAGTGACACCCACCACCATCTGCACGTGCATCCGACCTCACGCCGACTTCTCGGTGATACCATCATGTCGCCCTGGTCCTAGAGAATAGGAAAAGTGGAAGCACAGGCGACGCACATGCCGAGACGGGGTCCTGGGGTGTTTTGGACCGTTACGGGAAGGAAGCGGGGAGGGATATGGAGGTCAGAAGTGAGAAATCACTCGTACACGCGCATCCGACTTCGGTCCGACAATCCCGTGCTACCCCCAAATAGCTTTGGACCTACGTTGTTGATAAGGTGGTGCCATGTGGGGTCCGCATGCCGCGTGGGGGACTCTTCGGGACTCTGGAGCCTCCGGGAGGGAAGAAAAGGAGGGATAATAGTGAGGTAACAAGTGGGAGCCATAGAGACACAACCGCATGTGCGCCGCCTGTGCTTCCATTTTTCCTATTCTCTAGGACCAGGGCGACATGATGGTATCATGGAGATGTCGGCGCGATGTCGGATGCGCGTGCAGATGGTGATGGGGTATCTCTTTCAGCCTCCTTGTCACCACCCTTCGCTTGCCACAGGCCCCCTGAGTCCCAGGTAGATCGCATCCGACATTCGGGCCGTCTGGTTTTGTACATTTTGAGTAACCTGAGGCTCAGGCTTCCTGCTGATAGTATGGAGAAACGTATGTAAGATCTGAATCGCATGTAGCTGATGGGAACTCATTTTCAGCCTACTACCCCTTCCCTTCCCAAAGGCCCTGGAGTCTCGAGCAGCCACATCGGACGTAAACAGCGCCTGGCTTTGTACATTCTGGGTAGTCTAGGCTCCAGGCTTTCTGTTGTTAACATGGAGAACCGTGCCTGAGGTCGAAGTCGCATGTAGCTGATGGGAACTCATTTTCAGCCTACTAGACACGGCTCCTTCCCTTCCCAAAGGCCCCTGGAGTCTCTAGCAGCCACATCGGACGTGCACGGCGCCTGGCTTTGTACATTCTGGAAAGTCTAGGCTCCAGGCTTTCTGTTGGTAACATGGAGAACCGTGCCTAAGGTCGGAGTCGCATGTAGCTGATGGGAACTCATTTTCAGCCTACTAGTGACCACTCCTTCCCTCCCCAAAGACCCCCGGAGTTCGGAACAGCCGCATTTGACGTGCGCACCGTCTGGCTTTGTACATTCTGAGGAGCCTAGGACTCAGGCTCCATGCAAAAATCAACAGTGACCAGCACGCCGATCGCCACGGGGATGATGTAGAGCAAGGTGTTGAGTGCCGTAGGGCCCATGCGGCGGCCGTGGATAGTCTGCCAGGTGGCAAAGGCAAGCAAGACATGACCCCACCAGGTAATAGCCTCCAAGCCCGCAAAGACAGGGCGGGACGCAGCACAGAAGGCGTCATCGGAGGGGAGGAAGCGGCCCTGGGTGGGGTGTGTGAGCAGGTGGTCGGACTAGGAGAGGCTGACACAGGCACCAAGGAGATTGGCGGTGACCATGCAGGTCATCGATTTGGTGGGCGTGCTCAAGGAAGGGTACATCCGCCCCATCATAAGCAGGGCCACGGCTAACACCAGGACAGAGCTGAAGAAGAGGAGCATCTCGCACCAGACAAAACCCCGGGAGAAGCTCAGGGAGGGTGGGTTGGTGGGGCCGGTCGGGGTGGTGGAGGTGGAAGGGCCGGCATCGAAAGCGGTAGCGGCAGTCAAGGCCAGGGCATGGGTGGTGAGGGAGAGGAGGGTGGCCTGTGCCCTGGACGACGCGTGAGAGCCCGTGATGAGGACTGCCGGATTGGTCGGCAAACAGACTCGTGTCGCAGCCCCTACCTCGACAAGAGGCCCCCCGCCTCTTGTTCCCTCGTGTTGGTGCCTCCGATGGGGGTGTGCGCTGTGTAGGTTTGTATGATGGGGAGGGGACGGAGGCAAGGGTTATGCTACGCATGTTCGCGTTCACCATTGTTTGGACGATGACGATTATCTCGTCTGAATATCCTTGCTCATATGCCCCTCCTGCCCATGGACGGGCAGGGAGAGGGAAGCGCGGGCGAGCAAGTGCCTAGTATGCGTGTGCGGGTGCTGGCAATGGGGGTGAGTGTAAGAGAGGAGGGGGGAAGGCACGCTAGGATGACAAACCCAGCTACGCCTGTTTTGTGCTGAGCGAAGCAGCAGGACCACCTGTTCTCTCTTGGCTGCTTGCCACATAGCTAAGCCACTCGGCAGAGGAGCACCACGAGAGATCACACGAACGATCAACACCTCCTGCTCCAAGATGCCAAGCACAAAAAGCGATGGTGCACGAGGCGTGTCGCAAAGCTCAGTCCTGTAGAATACGAATCAAGGAAGCGGCACGGAAAAGGCAGGAAGGCCAGTGTGCGTGCGTCGTCGTCGTCGCTTCGGTGTTCGACCACCCTGTAGGAGGCTCCTTTTCAACGGACTGTGTCGAAGCGGCAGAGGCGTTGGCTGGTTTAAATCGGGATTTGAATTGCGCATTCTTCAACTTGCTTTGCTCAGCACTTATGCTTCTCTTTACACGCCCTGCTGTCATTCGAGCTTGGAAGGAAACATGATATTTCTGGTATATGCATCAGATGCTTATTGTATAAGTTGCTGAGGGCAAGAGACGCAGTGTGGACGAGATTAAAGTCACTCGAAAGTTGCGCGCACACTACTTTTTCTTTTCTTCCTTTTCTCACGCAAGGCTCCCTTTTACACCTCTAAAACCATAATATTCTACCTATTTGTGCGCTACAAGCTTAATTTATAAGATGTTGAGGATCCTATTACCATTTCCTTGTCCCCATCCCAATATGCCTACACAAGCAACGCCGTCCCCATCAGCAACCCACCCTCCTCAGGCAAAAAGCCAGCCTCTGAAGCCGGGCTTACTTCGTATGATGCTGCATAGGCGAATAGTCTCACTTGCGCTTTGACTTGAAAGTCTCAGTCTTTTCAATTTCTTATATTTTATTGGTTGTCTGCCTGCAGCACATGCAAAGGGCTCAGCGAGTCGCCCTGACCAACAAGCGGAGAAAGGAAAGGAGGCAGTACCAAATCCACCACATAACATAAAGGAAGAAAGGTCTTCTGGCAACGTTTATCTTGAATGAAAACCGATCTTGAGACATAACAGCCTTACCAAGTAGGGTGGCACCAGCGGTGCCCTAGGCAGCCGCGTCCCACTGCGCGGTCTGAGAAAGAAGGAGGAAGAGAGGGATGAAGAAGCAATCAGAGTCGATGACAATAGCAGGAAAGCTCAGCTTTCATGGAAAAGGGCAACATTTCAATTAATTATTTACACGACGACAAAAAGATAGAAATAGAAATGGTGTGGGAAGCTGCGGGAGCTAGATGAAGAAGCAGTGGAGATGGAGAGGCGGCCGGGTGCTGGGGTAGCTATGTGTGCTTCTCGTTCCTTTTTCAAACGGAAGATCAATGGCAATTCATACACCAAACAATCACAATGAAGCAGGAATAGTTACTAGCAAAGAGTAAGCCTTTTGGTGCTCGTTTCTGAGGTAAATTGCCAAAGTAAGGCTAGAAAGGGACTTTAACCTCCCGGCCCATTCTACACACAAGTAGAGCCAGAAACACACAAGAAGAGCCAACACACAAACGCAAAATGATTAAAAACACTATCACCAACGTCGCCAAGTCCAACTTTTGCAGCAAGCCCATAAAGCAGGACCCAAAGCATGGCCAAACAAAGCGAACGGGCAAGTTACACTATGGGCCGCGAGCCTTACCGAGCTTCACCTCGAATGTCCTGTCCCTCCCTTTTGCCTTTCCCACTCTTCACCCACAAACCGCACATCCATCCCAACACACACACCATACACGTACAGAGGCACATTATCCAGCGTGCAAGCATGCCGGTGACGCGGAGACAAACTTGCAGTAGCAGCAGGCTTAGCAGCAGCAGACGGTGTGGTGGCAATCCAAGAAGGGCTGTATCCTCTGGATGGGGTCTCCTGATGCTGGCGGCTGCGACGACCACCACCACCACCACGGTACATTCACCCAAAACACTGCTGCTACTCTTGATCCCTCCCTTCTCTCTCTGCGCATGCTCATTCTGTCCCTTATCGCTCCTCCCTCCAGGCTTGGCTCCTGCCTTCCGTCGCTTCCAGCTCCTTCCTCCCCCTCCCCCTGCAGCAGCGCCACACTCCCACGACAAACCCTGCGAGCAGCAGCAGCAGCAGCAGCAACAGAAGAAGAGACAGCACCGTCCTCTCCCTCCTCCTAAACATGCACGCCACCTCCTCCGCCCACAAGCAGCACCAGCAGCAGCAACAGCAGCAGCACGATGACGAGGAAGAGGACGAGGATCGCCTCCTCTTCCTTACCCTCCCCTCCCTCCCCATCGCCCGTGCCGTGGGCGCTTCACTGGTGGAGTTGGGTTTGGCACGCACGGTCTCGTTGTGGCCTTCGACCGTGGAGACGTGGGTGGCGACGGATGATGGCAAGATGTAGGTGTCTGGGGAGGGAGGGAGGGAGGGAGGTAGGGAGGGAGGGAGCGGCGTAGGAAGGGGAAGTGGGTACTACCTGGCAAGAAAAGGGAAACGTCAACGCGCAGAACCCATTCTTTCCATTGTCATCTCACATATTTCTTCCTCCTTCTCTTCCTCAGGTCGACGGGCCGTGGTGGGGCCAGGAAAGAGTTTGGCTTGGTGGTGGCCGCGAGGCCCGGACCGGCGGCACGGCTGGTAAGGAGGGAGGGAGGGAGGGAGGGAGGGAGGGAGGGAGGGAGAGAGAGGGACAAAAGGAAGCAAATGAAGGAGGGAGGACAAGAGGAAAGCGAAATGATCTGAACGGAAGAATAAGCATGTGAAATAGGAGTGAGTGTACTTATTCAAGCTTCCTTCCCCTTCCCCTACCCCCCCCTTCCCTACCGCAGATCAAGCAAGAGGTTCGCCGCCTCCTCCTCGACACTGACATCCAACAAGCACAAGAACAAGAGCAACAACTACAGGGAGCTCAGCCCATCCCTTCCTCTTTCGACGACCACGATTGGACCGCCAGCAGGGCGAGTGGAGGCCGGGACCCACAAGGTATGTTTTCTTTTCCCCTCCCTCCCTCCCTCCCTCCCTTCCCTCCTTCTCTCCCTCCCGTCATTCCACCCCTTCCTCGCTCGACGACCATGATTGGACCGCCAGCAGGACCAGTGGTGGTCGGGATCCGCAAGGTGAGTTTTCTCCCTCCCTCCCTCCCTCCCTGCCAAGGGGTATTCCGATATGAAGATACAGGAATTCCCCCGTCCCTGCCTCCCTTCCTCCCTTCCCTCCGTCCTAAACTTTCCGTGCTCGACGCTTTTTGTTTAATATTGCTCATATACTTCTCCCCTCCCTCCCTCCCTCCCTCTCTCAATCCCTTCCATTAGATGAAAGGCCTCCTCCTCCGCCTCCCAACATGAAGGAGCACACGGGCCTGTGGGAGTGGGAGGAAGTGAACGCGTTTGACGACGAGTACTTCGAGGATGAGGAGGACGGTGAGGAGGGAGGGGAGGGAGGGAGGGAGGGTTTGCATGTTCGTGTCATGCTTTATCCTATTATTTCATGGTTCCGCTTTCGCTTTTTCCGAGGGAATCAATCCACTCACCCCTCCCTCCCTCCCTCCCTCCCTCCCTCCCTCCCTCCCTCCAGACCCCGCGGCACAAGCGGACATCATGATCCTCAAGCCCACCACTCCACTCACCCCTCCCTCCCTCCCTCCCCTCCCTCCCTCCCTCCCTCCAGACCCCGTCCTGGTGCCTCAAGAGGACATTATGATCGTCAATGAAGAAGACGCCTACGACTCTGTGATCGAGGAAGGGGGGGAGGAAGAGGTGAAGGTGGAGGAGGAGGGAGGGGGGAAGGGAGGGGGGGAGGTGAAGCAGGAGGAGGAGGAGGAGGAGGAGTGGTATGACGACGATGAGGTGCACAATGGGCTGCTGGGCTGGTGAGCTCTCTCTCTCTGGTGGAGAGTGATTGAATGAATGAATTATGACATATATAAGGGCGAAGGCAAATGTTTGAGTTTGTTTTTTTAATCGACTCTTTTTTCCTCCTTCTTCTTCTTATGTTTTCCTCTCCTTTTGTCGCAGGAGGAGAGCTCTTTCTGCGTTGGAGAGAGAGCAAATGAATACATAAAGAATGACGACGAAAAGTCAGTAGCAAGGCAAGCGATTGGATAATACATCGGATTCGCCCTCTTTTCCAGCTCTTTTCTTTTTTCTTCCTTCTTTTCTGCCCCTCACTCTCTCTTTGTGTGTGTGTGTGGCTGGGAGGAGGGACGGGCGTAAACCTCTCTGCAGTACCTAGCTACTCCTCAAGATCATCTTTTACCTTTTCCTCCGTCTTCTCTCTCTTCTTTCGATTGTCTCTTCTTTCTTCTTCTCTTTCTACTGATCCCATCCTTTCTACACGCACACATGCACCGCACCCTCCCTCCCTCCC
>Ga0209491_10008743_pt1 | contig 12692 bp, 8 predicted proteins | sample BON02_FD_187213 | JGI IMG/M metagenome (GOLD analysis project Ga0209491, IMG submission 187213) | Freshwater microbial communities from Lake Bonney liftoff mats and glacier meltwater in Antarctica - BON-02 (SPAdes) (version 2) | ecosystem: Environmental > Aquatic > Freshwater > Ice > Glacier... | reverse complement strand
ATGTATATGTATATCTATATTCATATCCATATCTATATCTATATCGGGTAAACCCCTTAACCCAGTGGAACCTGGCGGCCATCCGGGCGGATGACGAGCGGTTGGCCAACCGGCTCGTCGCAGCATGCTGCCACGTGACCACCGCGCTCTACCTGCACTGGGCGGGAGACGCCCTTTGGCCGACCGCCTTCCCCCGGATTGAGGCGCTCATGGCGCAACCAGCCGCGAAGCGCGCCACGGCGTCGCACAGCTCCGCGCCGTTGGGCTCGGCGCCGCCTGGGCCGCCAGCCTCCACCATGGCGCCTTCGACGGCGGTGGCGCCGCCAGACGTCGCGCCGCCAGCCCCGGCGCTGGCGGCCTCGGCGCCGACAGCGCCGACGGCGCCGACGGCGCCGACGGCGGACCCACCGCCACCGACGGGGGCGGCGCCGCCGGCGCCCTCGCTGGCTACGCAGAACATTGCAGTCGCAACCACCATGGCGCAGCTTGGGCGGACGCCGGCGAGCGCGGCGCCTAGAGCGGCGCCCGCGCCGCGGACCGCCGCATCCAAGCGGGCGCTGTTCCACGCGAGGGCCGAGGCCGCCTGCGCCGATTCGTGCAAGCCGCTGCGGTGCTGGGCGCGGAGCGACCTGCTCCGGGGCGTGTGCTTCCCCCTGGTGGCCGCCCTGGTGCCGGACCCCCCGCAGATCGACCGCGTGCAGGAGCTGCTGGGCGGCCTACCGCCCCGCGTGGCCGGCCACATCGCCATGGCGTGCCGTCGCGTCGCCGTCCGGCTCCGGCCCTATTACGGCCCAGACGCCCTGTGGGAGACCGCCTTCCCCCGCGTGTTGATTCTCCTGGGGCGCCTCATCCACCCGGAGGGCACGGCCGTGCCCCGCGCGCCGGCACCGGCCGGCAGGGCCGCCTCGGCGGTCGACTAGGAGTCCCCGCCGCCTGGGGTGCCACGCGTGCCCGCGTTGCCCGCGCGCAACCCCTCGGTCGACCTCGCGCCCACGCACACCCCGGTGCCGCCCGCCGCGGTCGACACAGCGAGCACAGACCGATCGACGACCGCCGTGGGCGGCACGGCACCCGTGGACGGACCGACGCCGGCTGCGCCGGGCACGTCGACCCTGCCACCGCAGCGGCCGAGGCGCCCCCCCCCCCCGCCGCCGCCGGGGCGGGGACGCCTCCCCGCCGCACACACCGACAACCCGGTCACAAGGGTCATCCGCTGGTGTATGGTCCGCCACACGCCGTTCAAGGGCGTCATCAGCGGCTACAAGTGCTCCGTCGTGCTGCGCGGCGACCAACGGCCCGAGTTCGACGTGACGCCGGCCGGCGGCGGTGCCGCCCTCTCCAGCTACCGCGATCTGGACGACCACTTCCACCACCAGGTAGCAGGCCCCGAGTGAGTCCAGTGAAGGGAAGCGGGCCGCGTTGACCCGTGCAACGATCGCAGCCCACCGGGCGGGCGATGGTGCAGCGGCAAGGTCCAACCGTTCAGCCTGCGGCGGCAGTGCGTCGGACTGGGGGTCGGTCCGCCGAGTCCCCGACGCGGTGCGCGTTGCCAGTGTGTGTCGGAGCGGGATCGGTGCGACCAAGCCCAGAGCGCAGCGAGCTCAACGCACGCAGCGAGGTGCAGCCAGCGAGCTCAGCGCACGCAGCGAGCGCGATGCAGCCAGGTGTGTGCGCGATGCAGCCAGGCGTGTGCCGTGTGTCCGTAAACTCGCCCTTGCCCTGAGCCAGTGGTCATCATGAACACCGCCTCTGACAACGCGACCCTCCGGCAAGAAGTTGTTGCGCCACTTGTTTGAGCGGTAGACCCCGACGTCCAGGCCGTGGCGTCGATCCGCGCGGCGGGCTCGGGCCAGCTGTACCCCTCCGCGGGCAGAACACAACTTTTTGGCAACCACACCACTGGTGCCCCAGGCCGAGGGTCGGCCTGCTCACCGACGAGCCAACTTGATGCCCGGTGACAATGCCTCCGTTGCGAGGTGCACCCCCACCACCACCAGCGCGATGGACTGTGAATTGGGCCCACCATCGCGCTTGAGATCGATCGACAGCAGCACAGAATTTGGCCCACCATCGCGCTTGAGATCGATCGACAGCAGCACAACCATACACACAGCGATCCATCTCACCTGGACCCCCCCCCCCCCAAAGCTTGTCTATGCACATCACATGGGCGCGAACGACCCACACACATGTTTGCACGTGGGACAGGTCAGGTTGCCGCCGTCGAGCCAGCTGTGGATGCACCCCTTGTGGAACTGGTGACCGCATCTCACAATGGACACGCCACGGCCGTCGCAGCCTTCATCATCAAAGTCATCGAGGCAGATCGCGCACGTCGTCTGAGGGGTCTTGCCGGCATGGATGTCGAGTGCCTTCAACCTCAATCAAAACGCCGTCGATTCCGACTGCGCAATGTGTTGAGGGTGGCGGGTTAACCGTCAATGTTTTGTTGAGGGTGGCGTGACGCACTTTACCAGTTGCACCACCTTTCCTCAAAGCGCTTTGAGGAAAGGTGGCGCAACTGGTAAAGTGCGTCACGCCACCCTCAACACAATGCACTCGAGGTTGACCAGATGTCGGAGCACAAGCTCTTGAGAAGACCCGTGGTCCCCTGGTTCGCACAAGTCCAATGTTTCTCGCAGCCAGCCCTAGCTCTCCGCCATGCCCAAGTCGCCCGTCAATGTCCCGAGGCTGCCCAGGCATGAACGGAGCACCCGTCTCGGACCGTCGGCACCTGGGTGCGCCTTTTGCACGGCCCGCCGGCACAGGGTGACGGCCCGTCGATGGAGCAACATGCTCTTCTGCGGCTGCTCGTGGAGCGAGTTCAGGCAGCTGCCAAGGTTGGCGATCGCCTTGGCGTGCAACTCCGGCGAGACAGTCCCTGCACGCGCGCACTCGCACACCGCGACGGAAGCCATACCGAACCCCAGGGCCAATCGAAGTGGGCGCGCGGTATGGTCAACCCACCAAGGATCCCCGCGGTGCGTGTCCACTTTGCGGCGATTCATGGCCTCGGCCATCTCTTCGGGTGCCTCCTGTGCAACTTGGCTGCATTTGGTCAGGGTCATGACGAGCACGTTCACCTCCCCGGCGGCAATGGCATACTCCCAAGCCGCACAGGCGGCGTCGGCACATGCTACCAGATTGCGGAGGTGCAACAGACACTCGCAACGGAGGAGATCCGCACGCGACCGCAAGCAGGCCCCTAGCGCGCCACGGATGCGGCCCGCCGCCGACGCCGCCGCTGTGCAACGCGCGACAGCCCCGCGGTAGTCCACAGCCGTGTGGGAACGCGACAAGCGATCGGCGCTCTCCAGCAGGCGGATGAAGACTGCACAGAGCTTCGGCTCCGTGTCGGACATCGCGGCGGCGCAGTGATGGGATTGAGGGGGGTTGGGATGGGAGGGCAACTTGACCCCCCCCCCCTCCAGCTCCAGGCACGACCAAGGTCCGAGCTCGACCAAGGTGCGCGCACCGACCCAGGTCCTAGCTCGACCAAGGCGTGGCACCGATCCAAGTCCGAGCTCGACCAAGGCGCGCGCACCGACCAAGGTCCGAGCTCGATCAAAGCGTTCGCACCGACCAACATCGAGAGCTCGACCAAGGCGTGCGCACCGACCCAGGCGCGCGCACCGACCCAGGCGCGCGCACCGACCCAGGCGCGCGCACCGACCAAGTTCCGAGCTCGACCAAGGTGTGCACATCGACCAAGGTCCGAGCTCGACCAAGATGTGTACATCGACCAAGTTCCGAGCTCGACCAAGGTGTGCACATCGACCAAGTTCCGAGCTCGACCAAGGCGCGCGCACCGACCACGGCGTGCGCACCGATCAAGGCGCGCGCACCGACCAATATCCAGAGCTCGACCAAGGCATGTGCATCGACCAAGGCGCGCGCACCGACCGAGGCACGTGTACCGACCAAGTTCCGAGCTTGACCAAGGTGTGCACATCGACCAAGTTCCGAGCTCGACCAAGGTGTGCACATCGACCAAGTTCCGAGCTCGACCAAGGTGTGCACATCGACCAAGGTCCGAGCTCGACCAAGGCGCGCGCACGCCGTACGGCGTGCGCACCGACCAAGGCGCGCGCACCGACCAATATCCAGAGCTCGACCAAGGCATGTGCATCGACCAAGGCGCGCGCACTGACCAATATCCAGAGCTTGACCAAGGCATGTGCACCGACCCAGGCGCGCGCACCGACCCAGGCACGCGCACCAACCCAGGCGCGCGCACCGACCAAGTTCCAAGCTCGACCAAGGTGTGCACATCGACCAAGTTCCGAGCTCAACCAAGGTGTGCACATCGACCAAGTTCCGAGCTCGACCAAGGTGTGCACATCGACCAAAATCCGAACTCGATCAAGGCGCGCGCACCGACCACGGCGTGCGCACCGACCAAGGCGCGCGCACCGACCAATATCCAGAGCTCAACCAAGGCATGTGCATCAACCAAGGCGCGCGCACCGACCAATATCGAGAGCTCGACCAAAGCATGTGCATCGACCAAGGCGCGCGCACCCACCGAGGCGCGTGTACCGACCAAGTTCCGAGCTCGACCAAGGTGTGCACATCGACCAAATTCCGAGCTCGACCAAGGTGTGCACATCGACCAAGTTCCGAGCTCGACCAAGGTGTGCACATCGACCAAGGTCCGAGCTCGACCAAGGCGCGCGCACCGACCAATATCGAGAGCTTGACCAAGGTATTGGCATCGACCAAGGCGCGCGCACCGACCGAGGTGCGTGTACCGACCAAGTTCCGAGCTCGACCAAGGTGTGCACATCGACCAAATTCCGAGCTTGACCAAGGTGTGCACATCGACCAAGTTCCGAGCTCGACCAAGGTGTGCACATCGACCAAGGTCCGAGCTCAACCAAGGCGCGCGCACCGACCAAGGTCCCCTTCAGGAGCTCGATCAAAACGTTTGCACCGACCAAGGTCCCCTTCAGGAGCTCGATCAAAGCGTTCGCACCGACCAATATCCAGAGCTCGACCAAGGCGTGCGCACCGACCCAGGCGTGCGCATCGACCAAGGCGCGCGCACCGACCAAGCTCCCCTTCAGGAGCTCGACCAAGGTGTGCACCCCGACCAAGGTCCGAGCTCGACCAAGGCATGCGCAGCGACCAATGTCCGAGCTCGATCAAAGCGTTCGCACCCTCACGTCCATGCGACTCGTGCGAATTTCTGAGAATGCGACACAAACAAGTTTACGGACAGACCCTAAAAAGGACGGGTGACGGCAGGAGCGGACCGGGGTGGAACCCGACCCGTTGAGCAGCCCCGCCACGCCTGTCAACCCTGGCCGATGCGCACCCACACGTGCCACGGGCGCGGGCGCGGGCGCCGCCATGCCGTGCCGTGCCCCCCCCCCCCCCGGGGGGGGGGGGGGGGGTCAGACCGCCCACCCGCCCCCCTTGCCATCGACCCGACCAACGATGCACAGCCCTGCTCCAGCCGCTCGAGATGTGGGCCGCAGGGCGCGCGCGGTCACCTCGGGCAAGCAACGGCGCGAGGAAGATGACGGGGGCCCGACGCGGCCCCCCCCGCGCGGACCCTCCGGGGGGCCGGCGCCCTCCGGAGGGCCCTCCGGGGCGCCGGCGCTGCGGTGGAATTGCACCGCCCAGCAGCTGCGCGCGTTGCTCTCCTCCGACCTGCCTTCGATGCGGGAGTTGGTGCCATGCCTGGCCAATGGCGACTGTACGGGCACGCCAGCGCGGGTCCACGAAGCGCTCGATATCCTGTCCGCCCTGCTGTGCGGCCCCCGCAGCACCGCCATCGAGGTGTCGCCTCCGCAGATGTTGGTGCTGGCGCGTTGCCTCGTTACCCACTCCGCCAATTTGGCCGTGGCTGAGGCCCCCGCGGTGACTGCGTCCGCGTTGGCACCGCAGCTGTGGATTAGCCCCGAAGGGGGTGCACCCAGGGCTGGCCGAGTGCCAAGCGCCGAGGGGAGCGACAAGCGCAGCGAGCGCCGAGCGCAGCGAGCGCGGAGCGCAAGGAGCGCCGAGGCGGGCGGCGAGTCCCCCGTCGAGCTAACCTCGACCCCGTCCAACTCGACGCCATCGCGCAAGCGCAGGCCCAAGGCACACCGCGCGTCGACGCCGGCGGGCGTGGCCCAGCGGCCCGTGGACGCGGCCACGCCGCGCGCAGACGCGGCCACGGCGAGCCCCGCGCACCGCGCGTCCACGCCGCCCGCCTCGGCCTCGGCCTCGGCTTCGGCGTCGGCGCTCTGCCCGACGCCGACCCCCACCGTGGCGCATGCGTCTAGCTTAGCGGCCCCGACCCTGGCGGCTCCGGTGGCCCTGCCCACGGAGGCCCCGCAAACGGCGGCGGCCGAGTCAGCCCTCGCGGACGCGGCGCCCCCAGACCACTCGGCGCACGCGGCGCACGCGGCGCACGCGGCGCACGCGGTGCACGCGGCGCACGCGGCGCACGCGGCGCACGCGGCGCACTCGGCGCACGCGGCGCACTCGGCGCACGCGGCGCCTGCACCGCACGGGGTTCAGCTCCACAGCTCCGCCTCGACCGAGCGGCAACTCAGGGTGGTCCTCAACTGGGGCTTGTCGACGCGCGAAGCCTACCAGGGCGTGGTGTGTGGCTACACGTGCTCCATCGTTGCGCACCTCGACCAGAGTTCATCGTTCGCGGTGACTCCGCCCGGCGGTGGCGCTGCCCTCTGCACCGCAGCGGAGATGGACCACCACTTCAACCACATGGTGGAGGATCTCGATTGAGACCGAGGGACCCCGTGCACAAGGGGGCGACCCGACGCTAGCGCTCGCGTGGAGCCAGGCGACCCCGTTTACCGCGCCACGCGGCGCGTTCAGCGAGGGGGGCTGTGCACGGCGCGAGGCGCAGGGTGCGCGTGAGGGGGAGTAGGGGCCCGGGGGGGGGGCCCTTCCAGGGGGGTGGGGGCGCGTGGGGAGAGGGCGGGGAGTGGCGTCGCGACTGGGCGAGGCCGGGGAGTGGCGCCGCGAGTGGGTGGGGTGGCGCCGCGAGCGTGCGAGTCGGGGAGCAGGTTAAGCGCGTGACCGGTGGCGCCGCAGGGCGTGCAACGTCGGAGCACCCGGGAGCAAGCGCGAGCGAGCGGTTCCACCAGGGCCAGCGCGAGTAGACACGAGTGAGCCAAGGAGGGTGTGTGCACGGCCAGGAGTGCGCATGGGTCCAAGGGGCATGGGTGTGTGTGCGGCCAGGCGCGAGAGGGGTGGACTGAGTGGGCACATGTGCGGCCAGTCGGTAGAGGTGTGGACTCGACGCGAATGGGCACTAGTGCACGTGCCACCGGGGGCCAGACGTGTCGACTAGACGCGGGCGGCGCGCGCCAAGGAATGGCCGAGCGCAGCCAGCGCAGCGAGCGCAGCGAGTCGGTGCCACCCGAGGCGCGGGTACGCGCGAGCGGCCAACCCAGTGGTGCCGGGCGCAACCAGGGGTCTGTGTGCGTGGCCCAGGGGCACGGGTGCGGGTGCGGCCAGGAGCCAACGGTTGGGCTAGACTCGAGTTGGCACGGGTACGCGTGCCGCCAGGTGTTACAGTTGTGGACTTGCCGCGAATGGGCACGGGTGCACGTGCCACCAGGCGCTAGAGTTGTGGACTAGACTCGAGTTGGCACGGGTACATGTGCCGCGAAGCGTTACAGTTGTGGACTCGGCGCAAATGGGCACATGTGCACGTGCCACCAGGGGCCAGAGGTGCGGACTAGACGGGAGCGGCGCGCGCCAAGCAATAGCCGAGTGCCGAGCGCAGCGAGCGCAGCGAGCGCAGCGAGCGCGTGTTCAGAGATGAGCGAGTGCAAGCAACAGTGAACTAGGCGAGCGAGGCGAGCGACCGCGAGCAACTGCGAGCGAGCGCGAGCGAGCGCGAGCGAGCGCGAGCGAGCGCGAGCGCGAGCGGCCGGCTCGATCAACCCCGCCGCGGGGGCGGCCTCACCCCCGCATTCCCCAGCGACCCAAAGGCTACAACGACGCAGGCCGCTGCTCCCAGCTCGGGTAGGCACATGAGCCTGACAAAGAGTGCCAATTGTAACGCCAGTGCGAACACCGCCGACATTGCGCACCGCAAGGCAGGCACCATCCCGCGGGTCGTGTTGCGGTCTGACCCGCTCTGGGTACCCCCCTCCGGTCGGCACCGGCGCCGCGACCGGCTATGGGCCCGGGGGGCTAGGGCTGGGGGGGCACGGCCTCGGGCACGGACCCGCCACAGCCGTCGCCGTCGCCGTCGCCGTCGCCGTCGCCGTCGCCGTCGCTGTCGCTGGCCTCGGCCTGGCCGGACGCACGGCTTGACCGAGGCGCGACACCGAGCACCAGGTCCATCAGACAACTGTACGTGTGCACGGCCTCGGGCACGGACCCGCTGTAGCCGTCGCCGTCGTCGTCGCCGTCGCCGGCCTCGGCCTCGGCCTCGGCCTCGGCCTCGGCCTCGGCCTCGGCCTCGGCCTCGCCGTCGCCGGCCCCGTCGCCGGCCTCGGCCTCGGGCTCGGCCTCGGCCTCGCCCCCGACCCCGGCCTCGCCGGACGCGCGCCCAGGCCGCCCCGGCGGCGCGGCAACGACCACCAGGTCCAGCAGGCATGTGTACGGGCACACCCTGTACAGCAGCGCCTTCAGGCCCCGGTGGTGCGGGCAGGCGCAGTGGCCCGGGACCGCCAGACCCGAGCCGTCGCAGAGGGGGTGCGACCCGCTCGGCGCCGCGCAGTCGCACGGGCCGGCCTGCGCGCACGGCGCCTCGGCCGAGGCGGCGCCCCACGCCTGCGCCCACATGCAAGGCATCCGGGCTGGGGCGGCAGGTGGCTACCATGCGCCGGTGAAATCGTCCACGAGTGCCGTGCCGCCCCGGTGGCTGCTCGAGTTCCGACCAACAAAATGTAACCTCGTGTCAATGACAGCGATGGCGACCATGGCGAGGTCCGAGCGGCCGAAGCGGGTGGGCGTTGCGCCGATCGTCGCGTGTTTCATCGTGCTCCCGTTGATCGTGCTCCTGTTGATCGTGCTCACGCGGTGGAGGTCGCGCGATGCGACGCCCGCCGAGGACGAGGCCGAGGCGAGCGCTTCCGAACCCCCGTCTAAGGTGGTCGAGGTCGCAAAGCGACTGACGTCGTGATCAACGGGGCCGAGTCCATGCCCTGGACGGAACGCGCACTGCCGGGCCGACCACAAAATAGGTCGCACTGTCAACGACAGATGGCGCAAGCGACACTTGGCGCGTTTGGCGCGGCGGGCTCCTTCCTCCCGCTCGAACTTGGAATCGACTACTCGGGGTCCCTCGGGCTCACAAGGGCACCCGCGGAGGGGGGGCTGCCCCTCCGGGCCAGGGCGCTCGCGCTCGTGGCGAGCGCTGCGGGGGATGGCGGGATGGCGCTCGACCCGTCGCAGGTCCACGCGGTTCTCGGCATCGAGCAGGGGGTGGCACTCGCGCCGCCCACGGCGCCGTCGTCCCCGTTCATGGTCTACCTGGCCGGCCTCCTCGCGGATCCGAGCAAGGTGAGCGAATTCGCGTTTGCCTGCACCTTCGCGGCCCCCCTGCGTGGCTTGTGCCAGGACGACTTTTCGGCAAAGTTCCTGAGCTGTGCCACGGGCTTCCCGTGCGCCTTCAAGTCCCTGTGCGTGACGCTCCTCGTGTGGTACACGCTCGTCTTCCAGGCGCTCTGCGTCTTCGGCCCGTGGCCCCAGATGGACCTCGACCGGACCGACCCCGCCGACCCCGACCGTGCGCGCGCGAAGGGGATCGAGTTCCCCTTCCACTGGGACACCAAACGGTTCCACGTCGAGGATGGGTTCTTACAGCGCATGAAGGGCGCCGGGTGGCATGGGCTCTGCGATTGGGATCGAAACTTCATCCCCTGTCTGATGGACGGCTGCTACTTGCAGCTTGACGTGGGGTGCGCCAACGTGCCAGGGAGCCAGTCCAACTGCGCCGACCACGGCCGTCGCACCGAGTGGTCCGCTGCATGGGAGACCGATGCCGACGGCAATGGGTTCGTGGTGGACAGCTCGCAGGGAGCCGACGTACTCAGCGCCCTGGAAGTCTGCCGGCGCTGGGGCGACGCCAACGATCTCAGAAACGGCTTCTTATACCAACAGCACCAGAATGGGCATATGATCTGCGGCTTCTACAAGGCGCCGGTGAGCATGGCGGAACTCAGCACCGCGATCCGCGGAGGGCACCGGATGGGGGCGATTTGCTCGGTCCGCCCAACCGAGGCCATCGGGTCCGTCCAGTTCGGCCGCCTCCCCCTTGAGCCCTTCTTGCAACTCTCCCTCGAGTATGCGGCAAAGGGCCTCAGCACGGCGGAGCAGCGTCCGCTGCGGGCGGCGCTTGCAACGGCGCAGGGCACCGCCGACTGCGCCTTTGACACCACCGGCGAGTTCCTCCCCGCCCGAGTGTTGCACCAGGCCCTGAGCTGCACGGTGCTGATGCTGAAGCCTCAGTCGCTGGGCAAGGGGCAGGTCGTGTGCGCGGTTCCACCAACGGACCGTGGCACCGATGCCACGCTGGGCACGGTTCCGCGGGTTACGGGTTGACCGCTACCCCAAGTTTGGGGGGGGGGCGGTGTGGGAGACGGCGGTGGCGGCGGCCCGAGCGGCCCAAGCGGCCCGAGCGGCCGTGGGTGCGCGCCCAGAGCCCAAACGCTCCGTGGGACGAGAGTCCTCCGGGTCGTTGCGGTGCCGCCCCGCGATCAACCAGCCGCAGGCCGCAGCGCGCATGCCCGCAGGCCGCAGCGCGCATGCCCGCAGGCCGCAGCGCGCGTGCCCGCAGGCCGCAGCGCGCATGCTCGCCCAGGGCCACCGCTCCAGTGCAACAAGACCATCGAGTATAACCGACGGGTCGGCGCGTGGGCAACCCGTATCGGCAACAAGGTGTTCACCGCGCACATTATTCCCGTCCGCACCCTCCCATCGATGCGACTCGTGGCAATTTCTGAGTTCTGATCATGCGATGCAAAACTGTGTACAAGTTGTCCGCTCCCTCCCACGCTGCGCCGTGCGCACACCCCACGGGGTTCACCGGCAGGCGCGGCGCGGCAACCCCACACCGGTGAACCGCGCGCGCGCACACCGGCGCGGCGCGGCACCCGCACCCCGTTGAACTGCGCGCGCACACCGGCGCGGCCCCCGCGCCTCGGCACCCCGATCAGTACCGTAGGAAGAGTAGCGGAGCTAGAGTTGTGAACTCGTCACAGGGCTCGGCGGTGCACATGGCCGCGCCGCGCGCGCCCTGGTCCTGCGCCGCCTGCGCGCAGTCGCCGTGCGCAAACGCGGTGCGCCCGTCGCCGTCGCCGGCCGGCCCGCCCGGGCGCTCCTCGACGGGGTCGAGCATCCGGCCACGCACAAAGAGGGGCGCGTCCGAGGCGTCAGCGCGCCGCACGAGCACCGCATAGAGGAGCGAGATGGGCCGGTACTCGATCTCCTCGAGCGCCTCGAACGGCGCATCGGCCGCCCCGGCGCCGGCGGCGCCGGCGCCGGCGCCGGGGCGACGGCCCCGCCTGGGCGGCGACGGCGCGCGCGGCCGCTTGGGCGGCGGCACCTCGAGCGTCGGCAGCAGCTGCCGCGCCATCCACGTGCAGCTCATGACCGCCTGCTCGCCGACCGAGCCGATGGACTGGGTCCAGCGCAGCTCGAGCCGGTGGGTCTGGATCGCTTGGGCCGCCTTGATGAGGAAGTGGCGCAGCTCGGGCGTGTGCACGTACCGCACCTGCGCCTCGACGCCGAGCGAGCCCTGCAGCGCCGCCAGCAGCGACGGGGCGCGCCTGGTGGCGTTGGCGGCGTCGGCGGCCGCCGCGGCGGCCATGGCGTCGGCCACGGCGCCCGGCCCGCCGGGGCGGGCCGCCGCCTCGGCCGCCGCCGCCGCCGCCGCCTTGAGCGCCGGCGCCGCGCCCGGGTCGATGTGCCGGTGGATGCAGCGGCCCGCGCCCTCGTGCCGCCGCGGGAAGATGTCGCGGCAGACCAGCAGCGCGCCCCAGTCGCCCCACGGGCGCGGCGGCAGCGCCGCCCGCGCCGCCGCCGCCCAGCGCGCCGCCTCGGCCGCCGCGCCGCGGCGGCGGGCGGCGCGCGCCTGAACAGCGGCGGCGCGCGCCTCGCCCAGGTCGGCGTCCACGCGCGCGCCCTCGTGCAGCAGCGCCCACTCGGCGCAGGTCTGGCCGCTCGTCATCGTCAGCGACCCGGCCACTCGCCTGGGCGGCGCCGCCACCCAGGCGCCCAGGTCCGCCAGCGCCGCCAGCCACACCTCGCGCCCCTCAAGGAAGATCATGGCGCCCGACTGCGCCAAGTCCGCCACCCAGCCGGCCGGCGCAATGGCCGCGTTGCCCGGCCAGTCGCAGCCGCCGTACGTGCCGCACCCCATCCTTGATGCGCCCCGCCGGGAGGCGCGCGCGCCGCAGTACATGCAGCCGGCGGCGTAGCGACGGACGCGGACGCAAAGCTCGAAGCGGCCGCGCCCGCGCGCCGCGGGCGAGGCCACCTCCACCTCGGTGATGCAGCCCGCCGCCACCAGGCCCGGCGGCTCGAAGACCAAAGGGTACAGCCCGTTGGCCAGGGCGGTGCGCATCGAGCAGTGGACGCACCAGCGCGGGGCCGGCGGCGACGCGCCCCAGCCGGGGCAGCCGCAGACGCAGGAGGCCGGCACTGGCGGCGCCATCGGGAGCGTTCGTCGCGCGGTTCCCCCCAGGCGGAGGTTGACCCCCCCCCCCCCCCCCCCCCCG
>Ga0209491_10008742_pt1 | contig 12692 bp, 5 predicted proteins | sample BON02_FD_187213 | JGI IMG/M metagenome (GOLD analysis project Ga0209491, IMG submission 187213) | Freshwater microbial communities from Lake Bonney liftoff mats and glacier meltwater in Antarctica - BON-02 (SPAdes) (version 2) | ecosystem: Environmental > Aquatic > Freshwater > Ice > Glacier... | reverse complement strand
AGGAGGAGGAGGAGGAGGAGGAGGGGGAGGGTATGGGGAGGAGGAGGAGGGGGATGGGACTGACGAAGATGCGGATGAAGCGTTGCGGGAGTTTTTTGGGAAGGAAGGAGCAAAGAGCCTCAAGGCGCTTTCCTCCCCTCCGGCGGATCGTGTGCCAATCGACTATGAGTTGATTGCTCGCTTGACCCGCTTCCTGGTGGAACGACATCGGGCCAACGAGAAAAAAGTGGGGGGAGGGGCCATCTTGATTTTCCTGCCGGGCATGGCAGAAATTGAGCGGGCGATCCAAACCATGAAGAGAGACTCCTTGCTCCGCGACGACAAACGCGCCTCCATCTTCGCCTTGCACTCCTCCATCCCCACGGGGGCCCAACGCAGCGTCTTCAAAAAAATGGACCCGGGCGTCTGCAAAATCGTCGTTGCCACCAACATAGCCGAAAGCTCCATCACCGTTTCCGACGTCACCCACGTCATCGACGCGGGCCGCGAAAAGCAAATGGCCTTCGACCCTCACACTCACATGACCTCCCTCCGCGAAGTCTGGGTCTCTCAAGCCTCCGCCCAACAACGCGCCGGCCGAGCAGGCCGCGTCCGGCCCGGGACCTGCTACCGGCTTTATGAACAAGCATTCCTAGAGCACGAAATGTCTTCTCACACCATCCCTGAAATCCGACGAGTCACCCTTGAAGACCTAATCCTAACCGTCCTCCTCCTCGAGCTGGGCTCCCCCCAGCTTTTCCTGCAACGAGCCGTTGAACCCCCCTCCTCCAAGGCAGTTGCCGCTTCCTTCAAAGTCCTACTAGATATCGAAGCTGTTGCCCTAGGCCCCAAAGACGGAAACGGCGCCAAAACCGTCCTCCTAAAACCCCTTGGCTTCCACCTAGCCTCACTCCCGGTCGATTGCCGTGTGGGCAAGATGCTCGTGATCGCCTCCCTATTCAATTGCCTCGATCCCATCCTCACCATTGCTGCCGCCTTCTCCGGCAAGTCCCCTTTCTATGCCCCGGTGGGTAAGCGCGAGGAAGCCCAGCTAGCCAAACAGCGTTTCGCCGACTCCAAGAGTGATCATCTCGCCCTTGTCGCCCTGTGGAAAGCCTGGAGCCACGTCAAAAATGAACATTTCTCGGCACGGAAAGCGTTTTGTCAAGAAAATTTTGTGTCGATGAGCGCGTTGGAGAACATGGAGGCGGTCCGAAACCAGCTGATGGATAACCTGGTCAAGTGCGGCTTTGCCGTGCCCACCCCATCCTCCTCCTCCTTCTTCTCCTCCTCCTCCTCCTCTTTTTCCCGACGGCCAGGACCCTCCTCCTCTGCAGCAGCAACAGCAGCAGCAGCCGCAGCGGCAGCAGCAGCAGCAGTGCCAGCAGCAATTATCAACTACAATGCCAACGAGTACGACGAACGGCTGTTGAAATGCGTGTTGCTCAGTGGGTTGACCCCCCAAATCGCCAAGCTCGTCCGACCCACCCGTGGAAAAGGGGCTCATTTCGTGACTAAAGATCCAACAGTCACCGTAGCCATTCACCCTTCCTCTGTCAATGCCAAGCGGATCCAACAGGCAGGGCCGGAGGGAAGGGAGGGACTCGCGATTTACCATTGTAAGATGCAGACGAGCCGGACGTATCTTCATGATGTTAGTTTTGTCTCTCCGCTGAGTCTTTTGCTGTTTGGGTCGAATGTGAGGGTAAGTAGGGAGCATGGAGGGGTGGCGAGTAAGGTTGTTAATATCGTGGTGGATGATTGGTTGGCTTTCAAGAGCAAGGAGGAGACGAGCGTGCTTTTGACTGTGTTTAAGAAGCAGTTGGATGCGTGTTTGTTGCTGAAGATTACGCGGCCGGATTCGGATTTGGTGCTTCGGTTTTATCCGCTTGTGAAGACGTTGAGGCAGTTGTTGATGATTGAGGCGACGGGGGGGGCGTAGAGTTTGCACAGAATGTGTGTGTATATCGATAGATAGGGAGGGGGAAAACGTAGAAAGGAAATGAAAAGACAGGTAGTAACAGCTAGAGGAGAGAGAGTGTGTGTGTGTGTGTGTGAGAGGGAGTGTGTGTACGTGGATAGAGTACAGAACTACAGAGACACTTAGATAGCAAATAAAACGAAGCATAGTCGAAGTAAGAGTGCAACCAATCTTTGTCTTGCGTGCAATCTCTTCTTTCTTTCATTACTACTTTCTTTTTTGTTCTGTCTTGTTGTTGTTGCTTTACTTTCCTTGCTTTATATCCCATCTTCTTCCTCTCCCAACTACTACTTATCTCTGCGTCCACGGACTCCCACCAAACGGCTGCTGCTGCTGCTGCTGCTGCTGCTGCTGCGGCGGCTTCCCCCCAAACCCAAATCCCGTAGGCGCAGGCGCTGCCTGTCCAAAGGCACCTCCACCCGGCATCCCACCCACGCCCTGACCGAACCCTCCTCCCCCACCAAAACCAGTAGGCGGCCCCCCTCCTCCTTGCCCAAACCCTACACCACCACCACCACCCACAGATGCACCAAACCCCGTCGGCTGCTGCTGCTGCTGCTGCTGCGGGGATTGACCAAAGCCAGTCGGGCGCGATTGCATCCCAAAACTAGTGCCTCCGGGAGGACCAAAACCCGTCCCTCCCCCTGCTGCCCCAAAGCCACTCATCCCACGATTCGCAAAGCTGGCAAACCCACTCGATTGGCCTTGAGGTTGCTGCTGCTGCTGTAGCGGTTGCAAAGGCCCACCTGCAGGAGGACTGCCGAACAAGCCCGTGCCCAGCCCACTTCCCGCACGACCAAACTGAGCTGTAGTGGTGGTACTCGTCAAGGACGACGTATGCAACTGCTGCTGCTGCTGCCCCCCCGCCTGCCCATACTCCGTAAAGTAAAGCCGTCGATCCCCCTCTGGCACCTGATACTTTTGGAAAATCGTTTGCCACATGTGCGCATGCCTCCCCGTATATTTAGCCCACAACTGCGCGACCTGCGGTACCTTTGCCGGCTCATACTTCTCATAGAATTTCCGCATTCGATCCACAGGTCCCAGCCCCGCGAATCCTTGAGCCCCTGCTGCTGCTGCAGAGACAGGGGGGCTCCCAAACCCTCCGGGCGCCCCAAAGCCAGTAGCAGCCGGGGTGGAAGGTGGTGCCTGCTGCTGCTGCTGCTGCTGTTGCTGCTGACCAAAACCTAACCCACCACCACCACCTGAGGGAGCAGGCGGAGGAGCAGCGCCGAACCCTCCTCCTCCGAAAGGCGAGGGGCCCTGGGCAGGAGTCGCCGGTGGAGCTAACCCCAACCCACCGCTCACGGGAGGAGTCTGGATGGCGGAAGCAGGAGGGCCACCTAAAGAGAGGCCTCCAAATCCGGTGCTCGCGCCTGTCGTCGTCGACTTAATAGGGGTGCTAAACAAACCAGTGGCAGGAGCGGGAGCAGCAGCGGTTGAGGGAGGAGCGGCACCACCAAAACCAAAGGCAGTGGTGGTGGGCGGGGCCGGCGCAGGAATAGCGGGTGCAGCGGGCTTGCTTTCGGCGGGAGCAGAGAGAGGAGCAGGTGCGGGCGGTGCGCCGAAGAGAGAGGTGGATTTGAAGCCTGTCGTGCTGCCTCCTGTGGAGGAGGTTGCAGAAGCAGTAGCAGCAGTGGCACCACCACTACCACCGGCGAGGCTGCCGAGACTCATGCCCATCACACCAAAACCAAATGAGGAAGTGGCGGGTGCCGCTGCCGTTGCCGCGTTAGAGGAGGTCAGCGGCGGCGTGACCTGCTTGGGCGCAGCAGCAGCAGCAGCAGTAGTAGTAGTAGAAGGAGCTGCGGCCGTGGTGGTGGTGCTTGGGGGACTTGATCCCCGTTGGTCAAAAGGCTTAGGAGCACGGGTAGGCATGGGCGGGAACGCCGCCGTTTCTCCTCCCCCTCCTCCTCCTCCCCCTCCTCCGCTCTTGGTCGGCGGCGCCGTCGTGCTGCTGGTGTCCGCGGACCTCTTCCCTCCTCCCCCTGCTGCTGCCATTGCGCCACTCAAGCTCGTCATAGAAGGCTGCTTGAGCAACGACCCTTGTGCTGCTGGTGCTGGAGCAGGTGCTGATGCTGCTGCTTTAGCTCCAGCTGCTCCTGCACCTGCTGCACCAGTCTGCACGTTGGAAACCGAGGGCGCCTTGCTGGCCATGTGTGGGTACCCTCCTCCTCCTCCTCCCCCTCCTCCTCCACCTCCCGAGGAGGAAGAAGAAGGAGTCGGAGGCTTGGAAGCTGGCTTGCTCTCTCTCTCCGCCTTCTTCGCCCCCTCTCCTCCTAATGACGCTCCTAACCCCCCACTACCAGCACCACCACCACCAAAATTGAACATCCCTCCCCCTCCTCCTCCACCAAAACCACCACCACCACCCATACCAGCAGCAGCATCAAACCCTGCTGCTGCTCCTCCTGCTGCTGCTTTTAACGGCGGCGGCTGAGGGCTGGGACCACGCGAGGGAGGGCCCGAGGTCGAGGTCGTTCCACTCATGTTATTCCAGGAGGAGGACGACCCACCCATCCCACCCATCCCTCCCAAAGGCTTAGGAGGAGGAGCAGCAGCGCCAAACACAGAAGTAGATACACCCCCCCCAGTGGTGGGTTGGGAAGCAATAGGGGACCTAGAAGGAGGGGGAGGAGGAGGAGGGATAGCAGTAGACGCAACAGCTGTGCGGACCTGCACGGCAGTCTTGCGCTTGTTCTCCTTGATCCTATCCTCCCTCTTCTTCCGCAGAGCATCCAACCCGGCAGCGCCTCCCACCCCCAGATCAGAGACCTTGACCTCCACCTCTTCTTCCCCTACCAGCTCTTCCCTCACCCTCCCCAAGAGCACCGCCACCCGCCGCGCTTCCCTTAACACCCCTCCACGCCGCCCATGCGTCGCCGACGGAGGTTGGTAACTCATCCTCCCTCCCGCCTTCCTCCCTCCCCCATTATCGCGCAAAGCCAACGCCGATCCTCCATACCCCCCCTCCTCCCCCCCTTCCTCATCCTCCTCCTCCTCCCCATCATCCACACCATACCTTCCCTCTCCCCCCTTCCTCGGCGTCGCCCTCCACCTATCCTGCTGCCGTCGCTGCGCCCGTGCTTTTTCTAAATACAACCCCTTCTCCGGATCGTTCCCCAAGTGCTGCCACAACGCATCCTTCTCCGCCCACACCGCCTGAAGCTCCCTAATCACATCCTCTCTCAGCTGCGCCTCAGCCTGAGAACCCACCCATTCCTTAATCGCTGACCCTCCCCCTCCTCCTCCCTCAGCACTCCGTCGTCGCTGCAGCTGGCCATGCCTCTCCCTCAACGCCTGACGATACCCCCCCTTCCCCTGCCCCTGGGGCGAGACCAAACTACTGCTGCTACTACTACTGCTGCTATGGGGTCCACGAGCAAGCATCCGTGCAATAGTCCTCGCCAGCTCCTCCACATCCTCAACCAACGTCTCCCGTTCCACCGACGCAAAAGCATCCAAAAAATCCGCCTCCCACGGCCGGACCTCCCTCCCTCCCTCCCCCCCATCTTCCCCCCCTGCTTTGCCCTCCCCCTCGCCCTCCCTCCTCCTCGCCTCCTCCTGCTCGACCATTAACCCGACCAACCGTAATTTTCTTGCTGACTCCAACTGCTTCCCATACAGGGTCCTTGTCCGATTCTCTAAATCACCCACCTCTGCCTCAAAGAGCTGCACGCGATCCAAGAGCTCTAAAGCCCAATGTCGCAACCCCCTCACTGCCTCCCTCCTTCCCATCGCTTCCCTTGGCGCCTTGATTGCTGCCAATTTCCCCGCTACCTCTCCATCTCCCGCATGCTGTCTATGCTCCACTAACTCTAAAAGCTCGGCCAAAATCTGCTCCGGGCTCCCAGCTGCTGCGTTCGAGGAAGAGGAGGAGGAAGGGGGCGGGGCTGTTGACGTCCGTCTTCCCCCCATGGCAGGGAGGGAGGGAGGGATGCTCGCCAACCGCTGTCGGGCCAGAGCGGCGTCTTCTTGGTCCTTCTCCTTGTCTGCTGCCAGGACTTCTCTCTCCCTCCTCTCCTCCTCCTCATCCTTCCCTCCCAAACTTTCCTCCTCTTCAGATTCTTCCTCCTCAGACTCCTCCTCCTCCTCTCCTTCTTCCTCCTCCTCGTCCTCGAAATCGGAGTCATCAGCAGGCAAGGGTACTTGAGCCGACGCCCCAACTGCGGAGGGGAAGGTAGGTGGCTTGCTCGCTGCCGCAGGAGCAGTAGTAGCTGCAGCTTTGTTGTTATTCAACTCACCACCACCAGCACCACCACCGAGGAAGGAGGAAGCGGAGGAGGATGAGGTGAAGGATTTGGCGGAGGCGAAGGTGGGGACCAAAGGAGGCGGGACTGACGTAGAAGGGGTAGCACCCGGAAAGGCAAACGCGCCCGTCGAGCTCATTGTGCTGATACTGCTGCTGCTGCTGCTAGCCCCAAACAGAGGAGCCGTGGCTGGGGGAGGGGCACCGAACAGACCTCCTCCTCCTCCTCCTCCTCCTTGGGCAGGGGAAGGCGCGCCGAATAGCCCTCCTCCCCCTCCACCACCACCACCAAAAATCCCTCCTCCTCCACCACCACCAGCAGCAGCAGCTCCAAACCCAGTTCCCCCAAAAGGAGGTTTGCTAAAATCAAAGCTCGACTTTCCTAGTGCCGGTCGCGGCGCCATCCCACTCCCACCGCTAGCAAATGCAAAAGGCGCGGGAGCAGCAGCACCGGCAGCGCCAGCAGCGGATGGAAGGCTCAATTTAGGCGCACCAAACCCAGTGCCAAAGGCAGAAGGCGCTGCACCGAAGGCGGAAGCAGGAGCAGGAGCAGGAGCAGAAGTAGGAGCAGCAGCACGAGGAGGCGCTACTGGTTCTCGGGGGGGGTCAACTAGGAGTCGTTGTTCCGCTTGGAGGTCACCTCCGTCTTGAAGGGCGAAGAGGAAGGCGTACCCACCCACACCTGCCGCCACGAGCAACGGACGATATTCCTCCGGTGCATGTACCTTAGCACCTAACGCCGTCTTACTAGTTAGCAAGGCCAAGCCACACACGCGCTGCTTGGCAGGTACGAACGAAGGGGCCTCCCCCTCGGCCAGGACTAGGGGTAAGCCCTCCTCCGAAGCGGCGGGCTCGAGAGGGCGGGCGCGACGTTGGCCAGTCTTCATGTTAGGGTCGGTGTCCACGGGCTTGGTCAGGTCGGCCGTGTGCACGTACCGGTCCAACGAATGCGTCACAAATAGAAATTTCACCATACTGTCACCATTACTGCTGCTGCTGCTGCTGCTGCTGCTGCTGCTGCTGTCCGTCATAAACACCGCATAGAACCGCGACTCCATCGTCGGGACCTCCATAGGTGCCAAGCCCGAAGGGGAAAACCCCTCCCCCGGCGCCGATTCCACAGCCAACAATCCTACATCCCCCCGTCGACTTAACCCCACCAACACATCAGGATGCAGCCAAGCAAGATGAACGACATTATTTCTATCTGCCCGAAACTGAGGGTCGTCCTCATCTATACTAGCCGGGTCCTCCCAATACCTAATCTCCGTCGGCAGCCTCGAAAGCACCTCCCCATCCAACGCCTTCTCCAAGGTCAACGTACACGCCGTCTGAAAATAAGCATCAAACAAACACTCCACACTCCCCTCCGCCGGCCCCTCCCCAAAGCACGACACCACAATCACCTCATCACTCCTCGGACTCCAATCCGCAGCCGCCAACGGCCCAGACAAATCCCGAATAGGCTTAACAACAAAGGTCCCATCCCCAGCATCCCCACACAAAAACGTCAACGACTGCCCTCCCCCCAACATGAGCCGATGCCGGCCTGTCCGGGTCCAACGCAGCGTCCGCAGGGGTAGCTCCACCGTCGCCGACGCCCGAGGCCGCCCGTCCTGCGCCCGCAAATCCCCCACATGGAACACGTCCACGTCACTCGTGCTTCCACCCTTCTCGACGGGCAAGTAGGCAACCGCCACGTACTGGCCATCCCACGACGCCGCCAACATCACGGCCTCCCGGCCCTGCGGCAGCGGCACTCCACAGGGCTGGTCCCACAGCCCCTCTTCTTGCGCCGTGTCGAACAGGCCAGGTTGTAGGGCCTCGTTGGGCACAAACACCAGTCGCCCAGACTTCGCCTGGGCGCCTTCTTTGAAAGCAAACAAGGCGACAAAGAGGCCCAAGGGACCGGCCGTGCACAAGAACTCCCCATCCGGCTGCGACTGCCCGTCCACTGGCGGGTTGTCCTCTCTCTCCCCTTCATCCTGCGCGTAGGAGTACGGCGAGGGGTTGACCTTAAGCGTCTTGAGGCCATGTGCCTGCCATGACACGCGGCTCATCTTGCTCGTGTGCACTCGCTCCCCCTGTGTGGTGTGGTGTGTGGTTGTAGGTGGTGGGTGGTTTGATGATGGAAAGGAAGAAATTGGTGGGGAGGCTGGCTGGTCGATGCCGTGGGTTGCGAATGCGAATGGAGCCACGCGGAGACCGGGCCCCTATGTAGAAGAGGGTGGACAGAGTGTTGTATTGGAGTGGATGCCTGTGCGTGTGGTGTGGTGTGTGATGTGCCAGTGGTGGTAATGCCTGCCTGAGCGCCCCACCGGTGCTGAACTCGCCGAAAGGGCGAGGATTTGGTTGCTTGCATGACGGCGTCCCTTCCCTCCTCCGCATAGGCACACAAGCACAACCACGGGCTAGCCATGCGACGCATGTAAATGTGCCCTTGCCGTACGAGGCGGTGGCAATGGCAGAGAGCTTATTGGCTTGCTGCCGCCAGAAGCAAGAAGAGGTTGCTTCCTTCCGGGTCATCGCCGCCGTTCGTCTCCTCGCCTCTCCCTCGCTTCCTTCCAGATCGAATGCCTTGCGACCTCTAATAGCACCCACCCACACAACCACAAACACACAGGCGCACGTCTTATCAGTACCCTGTCTAAAAACGAGCGGCTCCGACCAGCCTAGGTCTAGAGGGCGGGCCTCCCTGCTCCCAGCCACACCATCCTCGACAAGCAGCAGCATGCATCGACCCTTGGACTTAGAGATGCGGCCCACACACCAACACCGCCCACTAGAAGGAGGCGCAGGAGGCGGCCGGGTCTCGACGGGTGGCGCATTGTGTGCATTTACGTATCGGCATGCCTCGAAAATATTTGCTCTGCTGGCCGTGGGCTTGGTCATTGCCACGGTCTTGACGCGGCACCCGTCGGAAAGCGCGTCGGGCAAGGGAGGGTTTGCCGGCTTGTCAGGCCCCCTCTTTGGGGGTGGGGGCAGTAGTACGGCCACCGTGGGCGGCGCGTACGAATGCATCCCTAATGTGGATTATCAAGACTTTGGTTCCTCGTTCAAGGGCGTCTCGCGGCGGGACTGTGCGGCGCTGTGCAATGCCATGCCCAATTGCCGGGTCTGGCAGCACTCGACCAAAGCCGGGGGGAGCTGCAACACCCGCTACAACAACTACACCAGCTTCGTATCGGCCTACGAGGGCGTGGAATCCTGCCTGCAAACCACGCACAACCCTCCGGACATGACGGCCTTCCTCGGGATCGCGCATTGGCAAGGCTGCTACTTCAAATCAGCCAAGCCCTTCCTCCTGGACGGGGCCGACGAAGTCCGTCGCTTAGGCGCCAAGGTCCTCAAAGTCGCCTTCAATTTCCACGAGCCCTGGAATGACTACCCCTGGCATTCCCCCGAATGGCCCACAGACACCTGGCGGACCTGGACCCCACCTCCCGTAGACGTGGCAAAACACCCCTATTGGAAATCGTTGTTCAAAATGGATTTTGACACCTACATCCTCATCGCCTACTCCAACGTCGCCCGGAGCTCCCCCGACCCGGAGGATTGGAAATCCTGGCTTGATCCTTGGTATTGGGTTTTTCAAGATCCCACCTCGCAGCAGCTCCGAGATGAGACTGCGCAATTTTATGAGTTGACTGAACATTTGCTCACCACCTACCCTAACAAAACCTTTGTCCTGCAAATGTGGGAGGGGGACTGGACGTTGCGCCAGGACCTGCCGGTGGACCAACGGTACAATTTCACGGCGCCTGTGAGTAGGGCCAAGGCAGATCGGATGGTCAAATGGCTGGCGGCGCGACAGGCTGGTGTGACTAAAGCTAGGAAGGCAGTGGGGGACAAGGCGGGTTCTACCAAGGTCTATCACGCAGCAGAAGTAAATTTGGTGAGGGACTCTGCGCAGGAACATGCGAAGAAGGGCCGCGTGGTGGTGCGGCAGGATATGGTGACGACGGTCTTGCCCCGGGTGGCGCTTGACATGATTTCTTACTCGGCTTATGACTCGACCCTTATCCCCGAGGCCTGCACGGGGGCGTTTTTTGAGGCTGTTCGCTTTATTCAACGCATGCATCGACGCACGGCCGAGGCACCGGAGAAGGCTGTGTATGTGGGGGAGTTTGGGGTGAATACCATGAGCACGGATTGGGACGATAGCATGGAGAAAATCAAGAATGCGGTGAATGTGGGTGCGGCGGCTGGGTTGGCTTATCTGATTTACTGGCAAATGTTCGACAATGCTCTGAATCCTAAGGGCAAGGAATACTATGGGTTGGATCGATGTGACTCGCGAATGGTGGCCAAGGGCCCTGTGTATGACCAGCAGTATTTGGAAGGCTTCTTTTTGCAGCACCCTGACATGGAGTACCTGCGGCCGCCGGCGTCGTACTTGGAGAAAATGTTGCACGATCGATTTGATGAGGTGAGGTAGTTGTAGAGTCTATTTTCTCTGTAGAAGGATGGTTGAGAAATGTTGAGCGTGATTTTTGGTGCGAGCTTCTGTAAGGCTTTATTGCCCTGGGAGGGTTTTGTGTGAGGAAGAGAAAGTGGCTGTAGATGTACCACAGGTTTGCAAAGAGAAGAAGGGCTAGCTTGAAAGACACTGTTTGGAAACAACGAGCAATGCACAAAGAAAAGAAGTAGACCAAATGTAACACAAATGCCCTGGACTTTCGGGGGGGGGCTTGTCTTGTCTTTTCTTGTTTCTTTAGAGTGTACCCTCTGGGAGGGCTGTACCTGGCGCATGCCGCAGCAGGCCTACACTGTACCGTGCAGAGCATCACCCCCCCGTGAGCAGGGTGCTCAGGTCTCATGCACTTGAACCATCTCGGGGCATTATGCGGCTCTTACACATGTATCGCCCGTCCTCGACCATAAAATTGTAGAAAATACGATACGTTCCGATCTCTCTCATCAGTCCCATCTCTCTAAAAAATACCCAGATCCCAATTACACTACTCCCAATTATACTTCTAAACTCTCCTTTTGAATAAGATCTCCAAACTGGGCATGACAAGCCACTCCCCCTGACCCGTATTTCTCCTACTTCGCCTTCTAAAATAATTTTAATCTCTCTAATTTACACACATTTTGTCAATTTCATATATTTCCTACCGTAATTATGCCTCCCTTTCGCCGTCCGCATCTTTCTCATCGCTTGGTACTGGTGGCCTCGGGTGGTGTCGCTTTTCGTGGGCCTCCAGACCTTTGTTGTCGTCGTAAAACTTCTTATACGGCTTGCAGAAACCCTTCCCAGCAAGCGCCCACACTTGGGGTTCCACACACAAGTCGTCCCATGCTCCCCGTTCACGTGCCACCTCGTCAAATATTGCATATTCTTTCCTCCCCACACACTTAAACCATACATCATACGCTGCTTTCGCTTGGAGGGAAGCCGCCTTAAACTTGTCCTGTGCTAGCATATACGTCTCGGCACTGTCAAAGTCATTCCCAGAGGGCCCACGTACCCTTGGCTTGGGGGGCAACAACCCCCGCAAGATCCGTCCAAGTCGCGGACCCCACTGCGGCAGCCCTGGCGCTAATGCGCTTAATCCACCATAGGGAAAGGCCTCCATGTCCAGCTGACCGCCCATAGCCATAGATGTTAGGGTTGGGTGTTCGTCTCGGCGCCGCATGAGATGGCCTGTGTTTCTGAGCATCCGCATTTCCAAGTAAGAATCCACGTCGCTTATATTGTCCATAAGGTGTCGCAGTTGTGCTCGCGGTACTCTGCTCCGGCGCCAGGGAGGAATATTAAGTGCTTTGGCCAGCATGATGTGGTGGTTCTTGCGCAACTTAGTCATGTCTGCTGCGCTGGGGGTCCAGCGTTCACATCCATGGAAAAGTGTGGTGAGCACGATACATCGGAAGAAGGTGGCTCGCGCTTTCCGTGTTTGGCCGCGCAGGCGCCAAATGAAAGGGCTTTGGTGGAGTCGGATCCAGGCTTTCCGGATACGGTCGTCGATTGCAGCTGAGCACGTTCCGTCCGTAGAGATAATGGTGCCAAGATAGCAGAATTCCCCCACCTAGTCCATCTTCTCGCCTTCGACTCGAATGTCGAGGCGAGGGGTGTCGTCGTCCTCACCAAATACATGGCATCTTGATTTCTTGGGGCAGAGCGTGAGGCCCCAGGCCTTAAAGTGCTCCATTGAGGGCCGTGACCATGTGCTGTGATCCTATGGCTGAGTTGGATGTTAGAGCCATGTTGTCCGCGTATAGGAGGCCCCCTATCATTTTGCGAAAGAGTTGGTCCTATATTGCGGTGTGGGTGTTCCGAAAAATATGTAGCTACGTTGCCAAAGCTGTTCATAACAGGCGCAACGGAAATTCACTCCAACCTTGTTAAGTGTGAGGGGTTGAAGCGCTCGCCATGATGGTCTTTCTCACGGGCCGATTCTCGAGGTCCAGCGGCCGGACCTCCGACCTGGAGCAAAAGTTTCCAAAATCGAGCACTTTGGGGTGTTTCTCCGTCTTTTG
>Ga0209491_10008740_pt1 | contig 12693 bp, 8 predicted proteins | sample BON02_FD_187213 | JGI IMG/M metagenome (GOLD analysis project Ga0209491, IMG submission 187213) | Freshwater microbial communities from Lake Bonney liftoff mats and glacier meltwater in Antarctica - BON-02 (SPAdes) (version 2) | ecosystem: Environmental > Aquatic > Freshwater > Ice > Glacier... | reverse complement strand
TATATATATATATATATATATATATATATATATATATATATATATATATATATATATATATATATATATATATATATATATACATACATATATATATATATATGGGTTAACCCCTTAACCTGACTTATAGCGGTTTAAGGGTTAACCCGATGTATGTATGTATGTATGTATGTATGTATATATATATGTGTGTATAGCATATATATGTATATATATATATATATGTATATATATATAAATCGATAGATAGATAGATAGATAGATAGATAAATATACATATATATCGATGGGTAGATAGATGAGAAAGATGGATGGACAGAGATAGATAGATTAGATATAGATAGCTAGGTAGATAGATAGATAGATGGATAGATAGATGGATAGATAGATGGATAGATAGATGGATAGATAGATATATACATATATACATATATACCTATACATATATACATGTGTGTGTGTGTGTAAAAACGCACGCATCTCGTCTGAGGCCCTCCGTTCCATCCCAGGGGCACTTATCTATCTATCTATCGCGGGCGCGGCCCGTGATAGATAGATAGACAAGTACACATATATACATATACATATAGAAAGACATAGATATAGAAACACAGCCATCTTCTCACCTCCCTTTCGTCCATAGGCGCCGGGCGAGCGGTCGGTCCTTGCGCGTGTGCGTCCCGTGCGCGGCCGTCTGCTGGTAACGCCGCACGCGTGCCCGCACATGGCGGCGCCAACGCTGACGCCAAAGCTGGTGCTAAGGGGAGAGCTGCTCGTCAGCCGGGTTAACGCATAGATAGATCAATAGATGCACATATGGATGGATACATACATATGTAGGTAAATATTGATACATATATATGGGGTTAACCTGAAGCTGGTGCTAAGGGGCGAGCTGCTCGTCAGCCGTGACCCCCAGGGTGTTAGATAGATAGATCAATGGATGCACATATAGATGGATAGATACATATGTAGGTAGATATTGATACATATGTATGGAGTTAACCCAAAGCTGGTGCTAAGGGGAGAGCTGCTCGTCAGCCGTTAGCCTTTACAAGATATTCTTTCACTTCAGAGCTTTATTGTGGGAGTCAATCATTCTTTTAGTGCTTCCCCCCGACCTGCAAAGCCTACCCTATTGCAATACTAATGCACGACTATTGTGCAATATACGCCCCCCCACCGACCCTCCTTGTGTATGCCATACACCATACAATATTGGTGATGGCAATCTCGTGTAAAGGCCAAGTCAGCCGTGGCCTCGGGGGGGGGGGGGGGTAGATAGATAGATCAATAGATGCACATATAGATGGATACATACATGTGCTCGGCGAGTGGGTCAACCCACACAGAGAGCGGCAAACCATACCGCAAGGTCAAACATCGAGCCCGCCCAAAAGTGTCCTCACGCCAACGGCCAAAGTGCGCCCCAACCAAGCGGCAATCGCCACGGCGGCTGAGACTATAGGTAGATATCGATACATATATATGCATATGTGCCTGCGTGAGTAGGGCCACATGCTCGTCAGAACCGCGGCCCGCCGATGCAACCCGTCGAATCTACCCAAGGGGTTTCAAATAGTTGGAATTTGCTTAATTTCTGTGCTGGGGTACACACAGATTTGGGGCAAGGGTTGGGTTTACTTAGGGTTAAGAGTTTACCCGGGGTGAATCCGAAATCCCCCTTTGGTATTATTCTGGATTCGACGGGGACGAGGCGGGCGCCGGGCGCGCCGCGGTGAGGCGGGAGTTTCGAGTTTCGAGTCCGTGTTTAGAATTATTGGCGGGTGGGGTCCCCCCTCCGCAGTATCCCCGCGCGTATCCCGTGGTGTGCGCTGTTCCCCCCATGGTATCCCAGAGTATGATATAGCCACGATGGATTCTCCGCCGATTTGGCACCACCTCGCCCGCCACGACGGCCGACGAGGACTCCACCGCACCAGCGCGGCAGCACCACCAGTCAGACACGACGGCAGACACGACGATCAGCCGTCCACAAGAATTGTGTTCAATCCGAACGCGTAATCGATACTCTGATTATGCGTTGAACTCGGATGCCACGGACGAGGGGCGGGGCGGGCGGGCGGCGGTGACGCCGGTAGGTTTGAATCCGTGTTTCGAATCCGTGTTTAGAAGCGAAGGTCTGATTCCACGGTGTGATGTGTAATTTGGCCAGCCTTGAGCCTCGGTGCGCACGGACCGGGCGGGGGACGGCGACAGTCGGTGTTTTAAAATCCGTAGATGGAATCCGTCTTTTTATTACCCGTTGGACGACTGAGGCGGGCGGGCGAAGACGACGTTTGTTTAGAATCTTAAAAAAATCGGCTTTTTGGGGGGTGTTCTGAGTCCAGTTGCCAGTGTTGTTGTTGTGATCTGGCCGGTGCCACGGACCAGACCGGCAGTACAGCGCAGGCGCGGCGGCGACGCCGGTATCCGGTATCGGATTTTTTTAATCTGTATTTAGAAGGGTTAGGGTAATAACCAGGGTAAGGGTTGTTCTAACCCAAGCAGTACAGTACTTTGATTCTACACGATATGTCGGCTAGCTACTTGTACTTGTATGCCACGGACGACACGCACGAGGCGAGCGGGCGACGCACAATGACGCCCGTTTAGAATCAAGACAAAAGACAAGATAATTAGAATCCATATTCTGCTATTATATGCTGTATTCTGATTCCACGTTTTGTGATCTGGCCGCCCCTCGGCCTCGGTGGCCCACGCCCACGGCCACGGATGCGGCGGGCGACGGCGACGGTGGAATTTAGACTCAGTTTTCTTTCTGAAGTATTTGTGTACTTGAACATTTCATTATGTTTGACAAATTATTTGAGAAGCTATACTCTGAGTACACCTCACACACACGTGTTGTACGTTGTACGTTGTACTCTGTGCCACATGATGTCACATGGCACATGGCATGGCCACACGGACGACGGAGATGAGAGAGAGAGAGGGGCGACAATAATCCCTGTTGCTGTCTGTTTTTAGAGAATCATGAATTTGTCTCACTACTGAGGTGTGAGTGCTGTGATTCCACGTTCAAACACGTTATAACAAACCAAGCCTCGGCCTTGGCCTCGGTGCCATGGCGGAGTGTGAATTTTATTTTGGGCTGGCATGCGCGAGACGCGACGAGATGACGGCGGCACATGACGTATGCCTTATACTTATATAGCCGCCAGGCCTGTTCTAAATACTGAATATTGGGACTGTGATACTGATACTCACAGACCGTTGTGTACGCGGACGCTATCCACTCACTGCGCTAGGGGCTGGTTGTGGGGCAGGCGTTGGCGTTGTGCGCGTGCTTATTGTTTCTTGTTCCTTGTTCCTGTGTCCTGTGTGCCTCCTTCCCTCTGGTATTTATACCGTTGGTTGGACGTTGGACGGGTCTGTTTGTGTCGTATACTCGTTTGTAGTTTGTAGTTTGTAGTTCTCCCGTGCGCGTCGGGTATGCGGGGACTGTCGTGCTATCATATATATTTTTCAGGGGGCCGCTCCACACGTTTGAGTAGTCTGATTTTTGGATATAATACTATTTTTTTAAAGATATGTATTCGTATCAATAGCAGTTGTGTGTATGTGTGTATGTTCTCAGAATGAGCGTTGCATCACGTATATTATATATACACACTCTACATACAAAATTATACACATATGATCAATAATAAACAGTAATTGAACTTATACGTTGGATGTTTGGCTGGTCAACTAACGCGGGCGCTTCTTCGCCTTGGCCTGCTCCACCTTCCCCACCGCCTGCGTGTCCCTCCTCTGGCGCGCCTCGGCAAACGACGTTGGCGCGGCGCCGTCGCCGCTGCGCGCCTGGCGCGGCGCGAGGTAGTTCTCCTCGAGGTCCTCGCCACCGAAGAGGACGTTGCAGTCGATGTAGCCCACGCCCGCGTTGTAGGCGGCCTCCTCGTCCGTGTAGTCGAAGCCGATCATCAGCGCCTTCTCGGCAGGGACGACCGCGTCGCGCAGCGCCTGCACCAGCATCCCGCTCCCCGGTTTGCGCCACGACGCCCTCAGCTCCGGCGCCGCCGCCTCCGCCCCCTGCGGAGCCAGGTAGCTGCGCAGCCCGAGGCTCTCCATTCGCACGCCGAGCTCAGAGGCCAGCCGCGCCGCCGTGCGCCCGATGAGCGCGCCGGCCTCGCCCGGCTGCATGCTCGGCGTGGCCTGCCCTGGCCGCGGCGTCACCTCGAGCTCGCCCAGGCTGCTCACCAGCGCGAGCTTCGGCGCGTCGGCGCGCAGCCGGCCGGCGGGCGGACCGCGTCCCTCCCCGTTGAAGGCGTCATACGCGCCCACTGACACATCAGTCGGCGCGTCCGCAAAGGCTGCCACCGCCACGGCCGCGTCCGCCAAAGGAGCGCCTCCCGCGTCGTCCGCCCCCTCGCCCCCTGAGAGGAAGATGGCCCGGAAGAAGGCGACGCTGCTCGAGTTGAAGGTGCAGTTCTTGTTGAGGCAGAACCGCCCCTTTCTCCGCTGCATCGCCGCTGCCGCCGCGTCGTCGATCACCTTTTTCCCTAGCGCAGCCTTGAGCACCCCCTCCGGCTCGACCAGCAGCATTTCGAACCCCTTACCTCGGTACCAAGCGCTCGCCTCGCTCGCCCGCTCGTGCTGCCGCAGCGCGAGGTCGCGCATCCGGTTGGGGAAGAGCTGCGCCGGCGCCAGGCTCCACTCGGATCGATTCGCGCGCTCGTCCAGCTGCGAGAGCCGCGCGGCGAGCCCGCCCGCGGCTCCCATCGTGGCCTTGATGGCGCCCTTGCCGCGCAGCGCCAGCATCTGTCGGCCCGAGCGCGTGCCCACCGCCACGAGCGCGGGCAGGTCGGCCTCGCAGGTGACGCCGCACTCGTGCGCAACGAGCAGCGAGTGGGAGATGTCCGGGATCTGTCCCGCGGGAGCCTCGGCGGGCAGCTGCTGCAGATCGTAAGGCACCACGCCCCAAAACTTGGTATCAATAACTTCTTTGGACGAGGCGAGCGCCTGCAGCAGCAGCGCGCTCCCCGCCAGCGCGTCGCGGCTCCGGTCGAAGGAGAAGAAGGCGAGCAGCACGCAGGCCGAGCCGCCCTCCTCCGAGTCGAAGGCGCCCAACTTGTCGACCCCCTTGGCGACGTTGGCGGTGGCGCCGGCGGCGGCGGCGGCGGCAGCATCGGAGCCCTCCTCGCCCTCAGTGCTGATGACGTAGAGCTTTTCTCCGCCGGTGGCCAGCAGGTAGGCGAGCAGCTTGGGGTCGAAGCGACGGCGGGTGGCGTGCTCGCCCAGCGTAAACTCCTTCACCGGCAGCAAAATCGCCTCGGTCCGCTCCGGCAGCACCGGCCCGAAGTTAGAGCCCGCGCGCTTGAGCACCACCAGCTCCATGTTTGTGAGGTGCCGCATGCGCAGGCGCGCCAGCGCCGGCACGGGCATCCGCTGGTAGCTCTGCGTCGCGGGCGCGCTCAGCCGCACCCGGAGCAGCCTGCGCACGTCGCCGTGCGGCACCCGGAAGAGCGTGGGCAGCGCCGTCCCTTCTCCACCCTTCGACGCGTGCACCCACAGCTTGCGCGTGAGGGCCTCGGCGTCGGCCACCTCGGCGCGCGCCGCCTCGCCGATGGGCACCTTGGAGGCGGCCGTGAAGGCATCCGACGGCATCTGTGACGCCTGCTGGCCCCTCCCGTGGAGATAGCTGAGGTACCTCGCAGTAGAGAAGGGCAACACGCCCTCCTTGCCGCCCGCCTCCATCCCCATATCGCTGTAGGTCTTGGCGGGAGACGCCCACGGGAGCGCGAAGCGGCGCGGTATCCGCGGGATGATCAGGATCCCTATCTCGTAGGAGATGATCACGTGCTCGCACCTCGTATATGTACCGCCCGCCTCGTTCTCCGCCTCCCTCGACTCCGTCTTGCCCCACGCGGCGCCGCTCAGGTTGTGCGAGCCCAGGTAGAGCCACGAGAGCAGCGGCCCCTGCCCGGCCTCGCGGTCCGGGTCGGAAGCCAGCCCCGCAGCCATCTTGATGTGGTGCAGCGCGCCCACCCGGTGCGCAAACGCCGGCCGGTGCTCGGCTAAATCTCCGCGCAGCTCAACGCAGACTTGGTCGTTGGGCCCGTACATGATGTTCGTCCGCCCGTCGATTGTGAGCCCGGGCCCTTCCTCCGCCTCCGCCGCCTCCTCGTCGCTCTCCTGCCGCCGCCGCTGCCGCTGCACGTGCACCGCGGCCGTCGCCATCGCAATCGTCGGCCAGACGATGCGCACTGGCGCGCCTCTCGCGGCGCCGGTGCGGAAGGTCTCCCACATCTCCTGACGGAAGTCGGACACCTTACCGCACGAGCTCAGCGCAAATTCAACGGCCGTGACTTCCTTGTGCAGAGGAGAGTCTGCGACGCCATGCTGGAGGTGGTCCCGCAGCGCCCACTGGCCCCACCAGCGGTGCTCGCCCTCTGGGTGGAAGCCGGGAACCGACATGATGAGGTGCACGCCCGGCGGCGGCGTCAGGTCGAACGAGGCGAGGAGGCGCCGCCAGCCCAGGTACATCTCGGGACGCTGCGAGGAGCGGGAGTCAGGGCGGGGGTGAGCAGGCGGTGAAAACGACACGACGAGCGCAACGGTGTCGGCCATCACTTGGCAGGGGCGCCACACGGGGCTTGGCCAACAGGGCGGTCGGTCGGCGCTGGCCGCACATCGTTCTGCGTCGGCCAGAAGAGATGGCCCAGGAACCGGCAGAGGTCATGATGCGTGGTGGTGCGTCTCAGGCAGCCCTCGCAAAAGTCGCGGCCCCAGTCTTGCCCGCCTCTGCAGTCGACACAACCTGGTGTGACACAGCCGAGCGCAGCCGCGCACTCGGCGCACTCGACAGTGCCAGCCGGCTCGCGGCAGTCGGCGCACGCGCCGCCGGCTCGCGCGCGGGGGGTCGGGCTCGGCACGCTCGGCGCGCGTGGCAGAAAGTCGTGCACCCAGTACTGGTTGTTGACGCGCGAGTCGTAGCGGCCCAGGTTGGCCGACGCCACCACCAGCCGGAGGAAGCCGCTTCCCGGCGCGCCGTCGGCGCCGCGGAACTCGAGAATGGTCAGCTTTGGGTGCATCGTGCCCCGCTGCATCCGGAGGCGCTCCGCCAGCGTCGAGTCCGGCGAGTGGAAGTGCGGCATCACCACGGTCCGCCGCGGGTAGGTCGTCTCGTCGAAGGCACCCATCTTTCTGTGGTGGTCCCGCTGGTTGTCGAAGATGGTGACGCGGCCCGCCACGTCGGCCGGCGAGCCCAGGACCAGCGAGGTGACGAAGCTGTAATCGCAGCCGTAGCTCGTCGCCAGCGCGCTGTACAGGTATGGGCTGCCCTGGCCATCTTCCGGGCACTCGAAAAGCTCCTCCGGGCTCACCTCGTCTGGCGCGTGCGCCGAGTGAGCGGCGCCCGGTCCCGGCGCGAGGAGCCTGTTGAGCAGCAGGGTGTCCCCCACGAAGCGTGGCCGCGGGGCTGGCGGCATCAGACTGCCTAACGCGCCAGAAAGTGCTCGGCGCGCCAAAAATAGCTTTTGGCGGGAAGACGCCGTCCTGGCAAGACGCCATCCTGCCCCAGGACCATGGTCGGCCTCCTGCTCGACGACGCCAACCTACGGATGATGACAGCGCTCGTCATCATCCGCCGACGGCGGGCCGCTTCCGCAGCGGAGGCGCCCGCCGACCCGCTGGGCGGTACTGTGCACCTGCGCGAGCACGAGAAGATGGGTCGCCAGCTGGCGGACCGCGAGGCGGAGCTGCGCTACCTGCAGCAGCGGATCGCTCACCTCGAGCCGCCCTCGCACGGTGTCGGCGAGTCGCCCCTGCGCTGCCTTCCCACCACCGCGCCCATGATCGCGTGGCTCGAGGCGTGCACCAACGACAGCAACCCGCCGACGCTCATCCAGTCCGGTGTCTCGCTGCTCGAGCACCTGCTGCAGGCTCCGCACGACCGGCGCTGGGAGCAGGACGACGAGACGTCGGCGTGCCCCGTGCTCCAGCGGATTCTTCCCGCGCTGCACCACTGCCCCGACGCGGAGGGCACCGCCCACCGCCTGCTCAGCCGGCTGGCGTCGCTCCTACTGCACCCTCTCTCCACGGCCGACCGCACGCTGCCCCCCGGCTGGCTGCTCGCAGCGCAGCGCCTGCTCGAGCTTCTGGGCGAGGAGCCGCGGCTCGCCGGCGCGGCCTGCACCGCCCTCGCCCAGCACGTGCACTCGCTCGTCCGGCAGCTCGTGGTCCTGCTCCAGGAAGGCTCGTGGGCGAGCGTCGAGGAGCGGGTGGAGACACTCGCGCTCAACTCGGTCGCCGCCTTTGGAGCGCTCCAGCACCTCCTCGAGCGCGCACTGACGTCCCACCACGCGAGGGAGGGCTGGTTCGGCGAGCCGGGCTCCGAGTGGCGCCGATTGCTAGACGCGGCCTTCGACCTGAGCTGCTCGGCCGGGCTGGTCCGAAACACGCCCGTCGTCGCGACACAGCTCTGGCACACCTGTTTGCTGGTCAACGGCCCGGCGCCAGTGCCTTCACCCGCCCCTCCTGCCAGAGATCGGCTGCGCGCTTGCCGCTAGGCTCCACGCGGGGTGGCTGCCGCCTGTCGGGGGCGGCTGCCGCCTCCGCCTGTCTGTCGGCATGGCCTCTCCTACCGAGCAGTTGCCAGCAGAGTGCTGTGCACACACACATACACGCGCGCGCGTGCGAGTGCGAGACGGAGACAGTTTCTTTTCAGCGTGTTCCGTTGTTGTTGTGTTGTGCTCGTTGTTCCGTGCTCGTCGTATCTTTTTGCACGTGCGTGTGGGCAATTATTATTATCATTATATCATTAAGAAAAAAATCGCTCTCTCTTTTTATCTGCTATTATCGTGCTATCATCATCGCTCGCTGACAGAGACGAGAAGACACCAACAGAGCTCTGTTTCGTAAGTCGCCCTCGCCCTCCCTTGTTTTTCTACAAAAGGCCTCTTTAAAAAAAAAAACGTGCAATATGCAAAACGCAAAACGTCCCGAGGAAAAATAAAAATAATAACAAGTCGCAGCTTGCAGCTTACAGACTTGTGCCCAAAAGCTAGTTCATGTGTTTCTTTTGACAAGGGCCCCCAGGCAGCAGAGCGCGCACAAAACAAAAAAGAGAACGCGCACGCCCTTCTACTATTCTACTAACATCCGGCGCCAAACGCTGGCTATGGCTATGGGTTCGCCGCAGCGGCGAGGGCGTGCCGGGCGCCGTGTCGGAAGAGACCGCGTGTGCTGTTGCTGTTGCGCTGTGCTCCGCGCCCGTGCGCCGTTCTCCGTGCCGCCCGAAAACACACAGAAAACGCAGGCCCTTACACCACCATCCCCGTCCACTGACGCAGCGCCGTGCCCACCTCCCGCGCCCCCTCAGTACTCCCATTCCGCGTTGGCCGAGGTAAAGACATAGTCGACGCCGTGGAGAGTGGCGAACCCAGCCCTGAGCTTCATCAACCACTTGTTCCGGATGCGCTTCACGCTGTCGTACTGCGCCAACACCACGTTGGTGTACTCCCTGTCCGCGGCCTCGCCTGCGGGCATGCAGGGAAGGCCCCGTCGGTGTGTAAGCAAAAGATGCTTCGGAAGCATCTTCGGGTCGTTCGGTGCGCCGGATGGTTCCGCTCGGTGCTCAGCTTGTGTAGATCGAGAGTGTAATAAACTAAAAATTAAGTAAATATAATCGGCACGGGCGGAGTTTTATTAAAGCCACCTTCCGAATCGTCGCCCGAGTTGAGTACCTCGTCGTCTGCCGCCGCCTTGGCCCTCTTTCGCGCCTCCTCCTCCTCCGCCGCCACTTCCGCACTCCGCTTGCTCCCTGCGACCATGCCGGTCTCCTCCTCCTCCTCCTCCAGCAAGTCGTCCTCCTCATCCTCGATCAAGTCGTCGTCGCCGGCGGCGACGGCGCCGGACCCCGCGGCGAAGCGAGACGAGCCGGCAGGGGGCGCAACCGCCTGTTCAGGGTGGCGCGCGGCGGGGGGTGAGCGCCACGGGGCTCCCGTAGCTGGGTACGGAACAAGCTTTCAATCGAGTGAGCTGCGCACCGGCGGCGCGGGCGCCTCCTCCCACTCGTCGTCGTCCTCCTCTTCGAGAAGGTCGTCGTCGTCCTCGCCGTCGCCCTGCGGGATTCTCCTCGCGGGGGCAACAGCTCCGGCCCGCGGCTCCCGCGCCGCCGCCACGTCATGCCGCGCGCCCCTGCTGCCGCTGGCGAAGGCGGCCTTGGCCTTTGCGACGAACCCCGGTGGGAGCTCGCACGACGCGCCGTCGAACTGCGCGAGGAGCTGCGCGTCGGAGGAGCCTCCGGCGGCCGAGGACCCGGCGCCGCCCGGCGGGAGCTCGAAGACCTTGGCGTCGGCGCAGATGACCCGCACGCGGTCGACGTGCAGCGCGTTGCGCCCCACGGCAAAGACGCCGCCCTTGAAGGCGGCCTTTGCGAGGTTGAAAGTCCAGACGTTGTCGACGAAGCGGTACGACTCCACCTTGCCGTCTCGGATCTCGCCCTCGAGGGCCGTCGGCCGCGTCGTGCTGGTGATGATGCGCGACGGCTTGATGTGCTCGCGGATGGCCGCGTCGAACAGTTGCATCGCCACATCGACAAGATTTTCGGGCAGGGTCTCAACCAGCACCATCTCATCGACGGCGGTCTTGAGCGACTTGCCCAGGCAGGACTCGCGGTAGATGAGGTGGCCCGCCATCACAGGCGTGGCGCTCCGAGCTTGTGCGGCGACGAGTCTGTTTTCGTCGCCACTAAGTTGCTGAGAACTTCACACTGTATTTCTTGAGAACTTCACACCGGGATTTTAGGGTTCGCAAACCTCACGACGTCGACCAGACGCACAGCCACTTCGTCTACAAAATGGCCACCGCACCGACGAATGGGGCGCTCGACACCATGGCGGCCAACGCGCGCCGCGCTGCGCTCGCGATGGGGGGGCTCGACGCGGCCGCGCGCGACGCTGCGCTCGTGGCCGTGCGAGCCCAGCTCGAAAACTCGCGGGCGCTCATCGAGGTGGGCGCGCGCCCCGCGCCGCGGCGCACGCCTGCCCCACACAGCCTGCCCTGCTGTGCAGGCTGTCAATAAGCTCGACCTCGAGGCGGCGGCGTCCAGCAAGCTCGACGCAAACGCGACACAGTGCCCCACGCTCCACACGCCTGCCCCACACAGCCTGCGCAACGCGGCCCCGTGCCCCACGCTCCGCGCGCCTAACCTACACAGCCTGCCCTGCTGCGCAGACTGCCAATGAGCTTGACCTGAAGGCGGCTGCGTCGAACAAGCTCGACGCTCCGCTGCTGAAGCGGCTGGACGTGCGCGGCAAGAAGTTCGACACGATGCTCGCCAAGCTGGACGAGGTGCGCGCGGTGGCCGACCCGATCGGCGCGGTGCAGCTCGCCACGCGGCTCGACGACGACCTCGAACTCTTCCGCATCGCCTGCCCCATCGGCGTCGTCGCAGGTGAAGGCGGAGCGGCGTGACGCCCACACGAGCGCGCCCGCAGGCCCCCCCCCACCGCCCCCCCTCCCCTCGCCCGCGCACCCTCTCACCTGCCCGAGTGTGCTGCAGTCATCTTCGAGTCTCGGCCCGACGCGGCGGTCCAGATCGCGGCGCTGGCGATCAAGTCGGCCAACGCGCTCATCCTCAAGGGCGGCAAGGAGGCGGCCAACACCAACGCCGCCATCGTCGCAGCCATCCAGGGCGGCCTCGCCAGCCTCAGCACCGACGCCGAGCCGCCGGCGGCCGGCGCCGCGCCGGCAGCCACGAGCGTCTCTGTGCACGCGGTGCAGCTCGTCCAGTCGCGCGACGAGGTTTCGGCGCTGCTCAAGATGCACGGCAAGATCGACCTGATCGTGCCGCGCGGCTCCAACGCGCTCGTCTCGCACATCGTCGAAAACACGCGCATCCCAGTGAGAGCCAGCCACCGAGTGTTCTAGGACCCCTCAGGGGCTCCCTCCCGCCCTCCCTCCCTCTCTCATACTCGCCCCCCCTGCCTCTCCCGCGGGGCGGGGGTACCCCTGGGCCTGCCGGGGCGCCAGCCCATGGCCCGCCCCGGCCGCGCCCTGGTGGGCCGCGCCGGCCGCGCCGGCGGCTCAGGCGCCCCACCAGGGCGCGTCGGTGGTCGTTGACGCAGGCATTGGCAGATAGTCCAGCGCCGCCCCCACGCGCACCTCTCTCCACCCTCCTATTTCTAGGGTCACGGCGACGGGGTCCGCTCGCCTTGGCTCTCAGCCTCCTGCTAGCTGCTTGCCCACCCCTCCTTCTCAGTGTGCCCGTTCTCACTTGGCCTGTACAAGATGTTCGTTTGTTTATTCGGGGATTGTGCACTAGTCAATACTATTCTTGGCATTTAACACCTTCTCTATCGCAACTCCTCCCCGTTGTATTTTGCACTCAATATCGCGCAATATATGGTTTCCCCCCGGCCACCCTGTGTTGCCATTCAACATACAAGATTAGTCATGGCAATATCGTGTCAAGGCCAACCTGCTTGCCCACCCCTCCTTCTCACCGCCCGTATGCTCTCACCGCTCTCCGCGGGTCCCTTCTTTCTCCTTGCGCAGGTGCTTGGCCACGCCGACGGCATCTGCGCGATCTTCCTCGACGAGAGTGCGGACGCGGCAAACGCGGCGCGCGTGGTGGTCGATGCCAAGACGGACTACCCAGGTGGAACTTGGCCTTTACCCGATATTGCCCTTACCAATATTGCATGGTGTATGGGTGAAAGCGGG
>Ga0209491_10008737_pt1 | contig 12696 bp, 27 predicted proteins | sample BON02_FD_187213 | JGI IMG/M metagenome (GOLD analysis project Ga0209491, IMG submission 187213) | Freshwater microbial communities from Lake Bonney liftoff mats and glacier meltwater in Antarctica - BON-02 (SPAdes) (version 2) | ecosystem: Environmental > Aquatic > Freshwater > Ice > Glacier... | reverse complement strand
GGTTTTTTTTCGCCCAAATTTTTTGGGTGATAGTAGTCCGGGGTTGCGGGGCGAGGGTGAGCGAGGGTGAGCGAGGGTGAGCGAGGGTGAGCGAGGGTGAGCGAGGGTGAGCGCGGCAAAGATTTAATCGTTAAATGTTTAGATACTAATAATAGCGCGGCAAAGATTTAATCGTTAAATGTTTAGATAATAATAATAGCGGTCTGGCCTAAAACTATCATCCACGGCTAGTATATCAACTTTAGAAAACATTAGTTTTGGAGAAGTACTTTAGAAAAAGTTAGTTTTGGAGAAGTGTTTTGGGCTGTTTTAGGCCTAAAACGGTATTAGTATTATAAGAATTTGTAACAATGTAACAAAACTGGCCCATTTGTAACAAAACTGCTGTTACAAACTTTTTGAAAACGAAAGTACGCAAGTTGAAATTCAGCAGGGGCGAAGCCAAAGAGAATAAGTAACACTTATATAGAAAAAAAAAAAAAAAAGTAGTAGTGTAACAGTGTAACAAGAATTTGGAGATTAAGCGTCGCTAGAAATTTAACGATTAAATGTTTGCAGATTTGATTTCAAATAATCTTGCCGACTTACGTACTTTCCTTTTAGCGCAGATTTGGCTGTTACACTGTTACACGCGTAATAACGGACGTATACTACAAGCCACAACCCAATACAGGCCTCGATGTCACCCCCCCCACTTTTCGTACACCAGTTTTGTTACAAATCGCCAATTTTTGTTACATCGTTACAGATACTAATAATAGTGATATACTTAGACCCTTAACCCAATCAACTGGAAACTATCATGCCCATTATTGAATTTGAAATCCCTGACGACTTCGCCGACCGCCTCTCTGAGACTGCAAACGGTGACCTTAGCAACGCGGCGCGTTCCGGCTTGAAGTGGGTCGTGGCCATCGCAGGCTCAGGCTCCTATAAACAGTTTGCAGACTTGTGCGACGCAGAGGGCATGGGCAAGGCGGCCATGTTCGACAAAGTTATGGCGTCGTTTCTGACACCGGCTGGAGAACTGCGGCCTCTCGACCGCGCCACGGATGCACAACGGACTACATACAACCGACTGAGCGCCACCGCCAAGGCCACGCGTAGAGAGCGCGACAAAACTATCATACAGATGGCGACCGAGGGAATCACCCGTGCAATCATCGCCGAGTCCGTGGGGCTGTCCACTATACGAGTGAACCAGATTGTGGCCGACCATAAAGCAGGGCTTGACACACAGGTATAATAGGAGTATAATAGATATATCGAGTGGGAAATCAGCTCGATGGGAAACATTTAATCGTTAAACCTTTATCATGGGAGAAAAGCAATGACACTCAACACAGATGATTTAATACTGCTCGAAATAACGGCTGTTGACCTCGAGTACTACATCCAAGACACCGACTACAGTGCAAAGTACGCAGAGAAAGCCGAAGCCGTGGCTCGTGCCGACAGGGACTACCTCAGCGATATCCGACCAAAGTAAACACATGAAAAAATACACAGCCACACTTGTAGTTACATACAAGCAAAACGTAGAAGTAGAGGTAGCCGATGACTGCACCCCCAAACAGTTACTGGCTCAGGTAGTGGGCGAGTTCGATCAGTTCGGCTCCGAAGCAAACCCATCGAAGATATAGCGGAGACGACATGAACAACTCAGAGATATACTACGTCAAGGGCGACGACTCGGACACCCACGGTCAGCCTGTATTGTTTGGAACGCGGGAACTTGCCGAGCAGTACTCAAAAATGATAAACCCTGACGACCAACCCGCACAGTATAAGAAACGAGTGGCCGAGCGCACAGTGTATGGCCGAACATCGAACAGTAAGGGGGCTTGACACACAGGTATAATAGGAGTATAATAGATATATCGAGTGGGAGAGCAGACCTCGGTATCGTAGACATTTAATCGTTAAACCTTTATCACTGGAGAAAAGACATGTACAACAAACTTTCGACGCACCTTGAACGTCATCAATATAAGCGGGGTCAATACAAAGGCGACGCCCCTGCCGACAAAGCCCGTCGGAGCAAGAACCACTTCCGAGTCACCAAGCAGGCGGACACGGACACTATGGGGGTGATGTTCCACCGGACGCAGATTATTACTGCGTACCCAGACGGCCAAGTAAGGCTGACCGCTGGGGGGTACGAAGACCACATGACAACACGCAAGGCGCTCCGTGAGATGGGGTTCGTCATGTACACCAAGAACAACAACGGCTACAAGAACACGATGGTGCGAATGTGTGGCCCTGTGTACGTATACTACTCGGGAATGGTGTTCAATGAGGTGGGGGTTTTGGTGGGCGAGCCAGCCGTTGAGCGCAAGTACGGAGCAGACAAGGACGCACGGAAAGAGTTCAAGGCCTCAGCCAAAGACTTTTTGGAGAGGTTACCCATACTGTTGGCGACGAGCGCACGGCGTAGCGCAGATGCCGTGGCGAGTACGAGCTACTACGAGAGTAGACGCGGCTACCGTTATGCACGGGCTAATGCCCAGATGACGTTGTCGACGCGGGACGTGGAGAAGTACCCCGAGTTAGTAGATGCGTGGCGCGCCACCTTGATTTTGTACGAGGCCCCGACTATCACCCCTGCGCGGGTGTGGTCAGCGATATACCGCGAGTGCACCAGACGCATGCGCAACGAAGTAAACATTTAACCATTAAACCTTTTGGAGAACCATCATGAACGTAACACTAACCCAAGCCGCAAACGCTATCCGCACACTAGGTGCATCGAACACCATCCTGCTCAGGGGGCAACCCGGAATTGGTAAGTCAACCATATTCAACCAACTCAAGCGCGAGATGCCCGACTACCACCCCTGCTACATTGATGTGGCCAACCTTGACCTCGGTGACCTCGGCATGCCCGTTGTAGACCGCGAACGAATGATTACAGAGTTCGCCCCGTCGTCTCGGTTCGGTCTGGCACGTGACCAGAAGAAGCCTGTATTGTTGATGCTCGACGAGTTGGGCAAGCCCAGCAGTAAGGGTATCCTGAACATGTTGTTGCCTGTGATTCTCGAGCGTAGGCTCGGCGATGTATGTCTACCCACTGGCTCGATTGTGTTCGCGACGACCAACCTCGACACCGATGGTGTGGGGGACATGATTCCGGCGCATGCCTACAACCGTATGACTGTGATAAACATGCAGAACCCGACAGCGGACGAGTGGATAAACAACTGGGCTATGAAGAACAACATACACCCCGCGGTCATGGCGTTTGTGCATGAGTACCCACAAGTGTTTGAGTGCTACGCGGACAACCCGCAGGATAAGAACCCATACAACTTCAACCCGATGACGGGCAACACCAAGACGTTTGTGTCTCATCGCTCGATGGCCAAGGCGTCCAACATAGTGGTGGCGCGTGAGGAGTTGGGCGAGGCGTTCCTGCCGTTGTTGGCTGGGACTATTGGAGAGTCGGCGGCGCGTGACCTTGAGGCTATGGTCAATCTGTCTGAGGCGTTGCCTAGTCGCAAGTTGGTGGCCAAAGACCCAGAAGGTACAAAACTACCCCAAGGTACAGCGGCTCGGTTCTTGATGGCGTTCAGCTTGTCGGCCAGTGTGACTGCGGAGACTATCGACGCGTATCTTACATACATGGAGCGTGTAGGTGACGAGTCGTTCGAGGCGTATTCGTTGTTCGTCATGTCGCTGGCGTCTAATGACCAGAAGGTCGGCATGGCGTGTCGTAACCAGAAATTCACCAAGGCGTGCGCCCTCTTTGGGAGATATTTTTAATGTACAATGTACGTAGTTCAGTAAACTGGAGTATATCATGGCGGTAATTAATTTAGGCGGGCAAAAAGTAAACAAGCTGCGTGTCTTACATAGAGTGGAAAACGTAGGCAACCAACCTGCGTGGTTGTGTAAGTGCGAGTGTGGTGTTGAGAAACGATTTCTTGGTATGCACCTACGGGCCGGAACAACGCATGACTGTGGATGCGGAACACTCAAACGTCGCAGCGACGCGATCAAACGGCACGGTAGGGCGGGTACTCCCGAACATAGGACATGGTGCGGCCTGATACATCGATGCACGTGCGAGACAAGCCCCTCATGGAAAAACTACGGTGGTCGAGGCATAACCGTATGCAACCGATGGCTAAAGTTCGAGAACTTTTTTGAAGACATGGGACTTCGTCCCGAAGGTATGACCCTTGACCGTAAGGACAACAGTAAAGGTTACGGCCCGGACAATTGCCGATGGGCTACTGTTAAAGAGCAGCAAAACAACCGTAGGTCAAACGTCTATCTAACGTTAGAGGGTGAGGTAAAAACTTTAAAGCAATGGGCTACACACTTTAGGGTTAGGTATGCCGTTGTGAAGGCCAGACGTGCTAACGGGGTGACGGGTACGGACTTGTTCGCCGCTTCTCCTCGCAAGGTATACGGGCGCACTATTGAGTTCAACGGCGAAGCGAAGACCCTTACCCAGTGGTCTAAAACTTATAACGTAACGTACCAAGAAATGTGGAAACGAATTAACTTATGGGGACAACACCCCGATGGAAATACTTCTAAGGAGCAGAGTTATGTTGATTATTGAATACACATCCAACGGGCGCAACATCGTCAAGTTTCGTAAGGACTGGACACCCGCGCGTATCAGTCGGGCATACGTCCCGCCCTTGCGTACCTACCAATTCGACCGTGATGAACTGCGAGTCCAGAAAGCCTTTATTAGCGCTATCACGCGGCGGTAAACATTTAATCGTTAAATCTTTTTTGGAGAATCATTATGTTGAGTGCAAAAGACCGAGTGCGTAAAGCACACCTAGCAATCATGCTACACCCAGAGTTCTGTCGGTTCAGTGGTGTGTTGGCGTGTGGCAACGTTACATTCACAGAGGACTTGCCCACAGCGGCGACTGATGGGTGGAACGTGTTCTACAACCCTGAGTTCGTTAACACCACGTTGTGCGATGACGCTACCCTGCGGTTCGTTATCCTGCATGAAGGCATGCACAAGGCGTACCGCCACAACAAGATGTGGCACAGGCTGTTCACGGAGAACGCCAAGCTGGCTAACATAGCGGCTGACTACTTTGTCAACACCGAGCTACATAACGCTGACAGCACAGGCTTTATCAAGATGCCGTCTATCGGTGTCCCGCCGAGCGAGAAGTATTCGGGCTGGTCTGTGGCACAGATTTACGAAGACCTCAAGCAGTCAGGTGAGGAGCCGCCAGACGGTTTCGACGAGCACAAGTGGGGCGAGGGACATGACCCTGTTGACGAAGAAGTGCAAGCCGAGCAAGGCAAAGAGATTGACCGCGCATTGCGTCAAGGCGAGATTCTAGCCAAGAAGATTGGCAAGGGGGCCGCGGGTCGTGACGGTATGTTCGGTGACTTGTTGCACCCCAAGGTGGACTGGCGCGTAGTGTTACGTGACTTCATTAGTGAGACGTGCCGTGGACGTGACGAGACTACATGGCAACGACCCAACCGCAGGTTCTTGGCAGACGACATACTCATGCCCTCATGTATCTCGACCACTATGGAGGAGTTGGTCATCGGGTTTGATACGTCAGGCTCATGCTTTGGTGGTGCGGAGATGACACGGTTTGTGTCTGAGATTACCCGTATCGTTGAGGATGTTGCGCCGAGCAAAGTGCATGTAGTCTACTGGGACACTGAGGTGGCAGGGCATCAGACGTTTGACGACGGGCAGTTCGCAGTGCAGAACCTTCAGCCCAAGGGTGGTGGGGGCACGGACGGGTCGGTGTTGTTCACGTACTTACAGCAGAAGGGCATCAAGCCGCAAGCTATCGTGCAGTTTACTGATGGGTACATTAACAACTGGGGGTCGACTGACGTGCCTACGTTGTGGGCAATCACAAGCGGTATAAAAGCGCCGTTCGGTACAACTATTCAAGTGGAGGTGTGACATGGGATATAGAAGCGATGTAGCCGCAGTAATCTATTCAGATGGGAATGGTGATGTGAATGATAAGTACGTGGCGCTCAAAATGTTTATGGGTACGAGGTTCCAAGCGTTGTCCGACCAGTTGGGTGAGGCGTTCAGTTGGAACGACCCGTTTAAGAGACTAGAGTTCCGATGCGAGGATATAAAGTGGTACGACACTTTTCCTGAAGTTACCGCGTTTGAGGCTATGTTGGGGTCGTTGAGCGAGATGGGATACGACCACGAGTTTTTGCGAATCGGGGAAGAAACTGACGACATTGAGTGTCGGGGTTCTGGTAACGATTACGTGTTGCGGGTACGCCGCACAATTGAATGGGACTAATGACATGAACATACTACAACTTAAAGAACAACACCCCAAGCAGTTTGAGACGGAGCACATGCGGTACTTGGAGCACGGGCTTGACTATGACTGGTGGGAGCACGTCTACGACAACTTCCGCGAGGACTGCGCCGCCACGTATGACTTGCAGGTGGCGGAGATTACTTTCTCAGGGTTCCACTCGCAGGGGGATGGCGCGGCGTTCGAGGGCTGTATGCCATTGAGCAAGTACATGTCTGTAAATGACCTTGATGTAAAGTACCCCGCGTTGTATATACACGCTAGAGAACTCAAGCTGGAGATTCAGTCCGTGATGAGCCGTCGAAGCTGTTACATAAAAGGTGTTGATACCGATGACTGGGACGTGCAGTCATGGCCGAGTGGGGTGTTCGCTTTGCTTGATGCGGATGTATGGGATGAGATGGTAAGCGCCGACCTCCGTGATGGAAACTTTGAGGAGGAGACGACCAAGTTTCTCCGCGGTCTGGCAGATGACTTATACAAGCAGTTGGATAGAGAGCATGAATACCTGAGCAGTGAAGAAGCCTTCATTGAGTCAGCCGAGTGTAATGAAATTAACTATGAGGTATCAGTATGAGAGCAGTAATAAAGATAGCAGACCACAACGTGATTCTCGACATGAGGCAGCTTGACGCGGTGATGACTATCATGAGCCAAGCGGAGTGCCTTGAAGAAGAACACATGGGTAAAGGCAAAGGTACGCATGGGTATGAGATGTCGTACATGAATAAGATAACCCCCCCAGTGACAGGCTTCCTACGTTGCGACATGGTTAACGACGAAACGTACGAGGCAATAAAAGCACTAACCGCAATTCGCAACGCAAACATTTAATCGTTAAACCTTTGGAGAATCATTATGACCGAAATACCATGGGCGCACCTACCAAACGCAGTGCACATAGACCGGATACTAGCGAGCGTAAAGGAGAACCCCGAGAAGTGGAGCGCAGCCCATACCGCAGCACGGAGCGCAGCCCATACCGCAGCCTATACCGCAGCACGCGACGCAGCACGCGACGCAGCACGGAGCGCAGCATGGAGCGCAGCCTATACCGCAGCACGGAGCGCAGCCTATACCGCAGCACGCGACGCAGCATGGAACGGAGCACGAGGCGCAGTCGTAGCGTGGGATGACGCAGTCGCGTGCTGCGTCGCGTGGGATGACTGTGCGTACATGCTAGACATGCCCGAGGACGCACTAAAAGTGTTACGGGCAGTAGGTAACCAGCCCGCTGTATTGCTATCGGCAGCAGCGAAAGTACTAAGAGCGGAAAACATTTAATCGTTAAACCTTTGGAGAATCATTATGACCGAAATACCATGGGCGCACCTACCAAACGCAGTGCACATAGACCGGATACTAGCGAGCGTAAAGGAGAACCCCGAGAAGTGGAGCGCAGCCCATACCGCAGCACGGAGCGCAGCCCATACCGCAGCCTATACCGCAGCACGGAGCGCAGCAGGGAGCGCAGTACGGAGCGCAGCCTATACCGCAGCACGCGACGCAGCATGGAACGGAGCACGAGGCGCAGTCGTAGCACTCGTAGCGTGGGATGACTGTGCGTACATGCTAGACATGCCCGAGGACGCACTAAAAGTGTTACGGGCAGTAGGTAACCAGCCCGCTGTATTGCTATCAGTAGCAGCGAAAGTATTAAGAGCGGAAAACATTTAATCGTTAAACCTTTGGAGAATCATTATGAATACAACAAACCCAATCGCAGGTGTCGCACGTTCGGCCATGTTGGTCGACCTAAACATCAAGGTATACTCAGGCCGCAAGAAGGACACCTACACACAAGAGCGTGTGGTGGTAGACAGCCACGCCGCATCAAAGCGTGCTTCCTCGGTGTACAAGAATCTATTTGCAGATTGTGTCGAGCTAGACGCTATCACTAAGTTTCAAGCCAAGGCACGCGCCGAGCACTACCGATTGACAATACCGTGGAGTGATAACGGCTCACGCCTCCTGCCGACTAAAGCCCTGATGGAGTACAAGAAAACGATGAACGTATACCAGAATGATTTTTATCAGTTGGTAATGACATACCTCGATAAATATGACACACTGGTGGCGAAAGCAGCGTTTCAACTAGGTACACTATTCGATAGAGATGAGTACCCACAGCGCGATGTAGTCGGGCACAAGTTTGCGTTCTTTACTTCGTTCATGCCTCTACCTACGAGTGGTGACTTCCGATTGGATGTTGAGACCGAGGTACAGCGCGAACTTATTGAACAATACGAGATTGCTGCGACAGCGCGTGTGCAAGAGGCAACGAAAGATTTGTGGGATAGACTACACGCGTCCCTGACCCGACTCAGTGACCGATTGGTGGTCGATGAAGATGGCAAGAAGCGCAAGTTTCACGACACGATGGTCACTGGAGCGTTAGACCTGTGTGAATTACTCTCTACGCTAAACGTAGCCCAAGACCCTACGCTGGAGAAGGCGCGGCGTCAGTTGGAGGATACGTTGCAAGGTGTAGAGCCCGATGAGTTACGTAAACATGAAGGACACCGTATGGAGATTAAGCAGAAAGTAGATAGCATTCTTGAGGCATTTGACTGGGGACTTAATGACTAAACCTGCGTACGAAATACGGTACACAGAAAGTGCGGGGCTATTCACGGTACAACTGTGGCACAACGAGAGGGGCGCTAGCAACGCTCACCGCTCGCAACCACTACACATGAGGCCAGAGTGGCTTAGTACTGTTATTAACACCGCACGTATAGGGAACCGCCTACGCATAGTGGGCTTACCGCCACCGGAATTTATCTGTTGGTTCACAACGGATGAAGACCACAACTTGGTTAACTTTTTGGAGTTCGACGAATGACTATTGCCAGTGATGTGTATACCTTGTTGATACACGATGTACCCGTACCCCCACTTGACCGTGCGCTGGAGATGTATCTTATCCAGCCAAGTGGAGGCAACCTTTCACCCCTGTTGTACGCCGTCGTCGAGCATGCAATATCTCATGGGATTGATGTACACGCAGCGTGGGATGACTACGCTCGTGACTTGCCCAAAGACCCCGCGCAACTTGAAATGTTTTAATTGTTAAATCTTTAGGAGAAAAACCATGACTAGACCACTAACCAAACAAACCCGTGCAATCATACGAGCTCTCAATTCGGGCAAGCCCGCATCTCAAATTGCCAAAGACTTAGGCATCCCTATGTACACCGTGCGCAACGCCAAGCACCGCCATAGTAGTTTGCTAATGCCAACCAAAAAACCCGCCGCCAAGTGGGCTACAGCCGCAGTCGTTACATCTGACACTTCAATAATGAATACCAAGGCGCTTGGAGACTTGGCGTTTCAACAAACTCAGTATGGGTTAGGCCGCCCGTTGCCTAAGCAGTTATCTCTTTGGGCGCGCATCAAGGCTGTGTTTACGGGGGACTACTCATGACTAAGTTCTCAGTAGTAGCCCAAAACCTTTCAGCCACTAAGGCGCTTATCGCAAACAAACAATGGATGAGCGGGCGCAAACAGCTATGCCTCCGGTGTCAAAAAGACAAGTACCTAAAAGGCGGAAGGGTTAAGTTTACCGGAACGTTTAGAACTTTTATTTGTTTTGACTGCAAGACAGCCGAGCTACAGGAACCGAACCCATGACTAAGTTCTCAGTAGTAGCCCCAACAACCAGCAAGATGGCTGGAATCTATAACGAACCCTCCAAGCCAGCCGTGAGGCTGGGCGCGGATAACCACCTGAAGTATCCAAGTAGGATGGGGCAGTCCCTGCTCTACAAGGACGGCAGAGAGGAGAAGTTGAAATGACTAAGCCTGTAGTACCCAACGCATTTAATACTCCGGGGCTGTTCAAGATAGACATGTTGGGGTTCAAGAAAAGCACGTCCGGCACAGTAGGGGGCAAAATAAGGTCGGCCAACACAAACGGCAACGCGCCCCCCATGATTAACTCAAAGAACGCCGAGAGGTACACGAAAGTCAAATGAAAACACCAAGCTCTTACTGGTCATGGCAAAACAACCTATCCGCCGACCTATGCCAACAACTAATCAAAACATACTTTCAAAAGGAGAAGGCCGCCGAAGCCGAAGTTGGCGCAGGAGCGGAATACGTACTAAACCCGGAAACACGGGTGACAAACGTCTGTTGGATTAACCCGGACGAACATATAAGCACGATACTTATGAATTTTGCACTAAGGGCTAACAACAAAACTGGCTGGAATCTTGACGTGGACTCCATCGACGCTGTACAGATCGCTGAGTATCTCCCCGGAGGGCACTACACGTGGCACACAGATACTTATTTTTCAGATGTAGATGCGGTAAACACGCAACGGAAACTCAGCGTGGTTGTCATGCTTTCTAATCCTGATGACTACGAAGGCGGCGGGTTAGAACTTGACCGTAGCAGTTCAGGTTTAGTCCCAAATGGGCAGGGCTCCGTGTACGTGTTTCCGAGTCTTTCAGAGCATCGTGTTGTGCCGGTCACATCCGGAGTTCGATACTCTTTGACGGGTTGGTGCCGAGGCCCGGCATTTCGATAAGGCGAATCATGAAAAAACGTAGTAAGTACCGACCAAAGCCCGTGATTATTAACCCAATGGGATACGTCATGGAGAGTATGACCCCCGTCGCCCTGCATGATTCGTTTATGGTTGACTTGAGGTTGGTTAACCACATGGCGATGGCGGCACTTGCTCAAGGCACTGCTACAAAGGCGGACGTCAATGCCCTGATTAACGCGCTGAATGTGATGGAGTCCTTGTGGCGACTCGGGTTTGGCGAAGAGTACCGTGGGGTTGTTGATGCGGGATTGCGGGCGTTGCGTTCGGTGGGTGCTAGAGGTGTAGAGGCTAACAAGTTTGTACCAGTAGCCGCTGAGATGGACGCGCTCAACACGGCCATGGAACTGCACGACGCACAGCTTGAGGTCATCACAGTCCGAGACATGGAACGAGCCGTCAAGCTTGTGCATGACGAGATTAAATATAAACGGGCGACGCCCATACAGGAGAAGAACACATGACCAACGTAATTACTCTAAGCGGAACCGAGCTCGAGCCCGGCAAGCCGAATCAGGATATAGTCGACGCCATTAAAAATGTGCTGGAGATGGCAGAGAGTGGTCAACTACAGTCGTTTATCGGTACAGGTTTCACCAACGACGGTCTGCGGATGGCGGTGTGGTGTGACTATCATCAAGATGTTTATCAACAACTCGGAGCGCTGGCTTGGCTCCAACACGAATACGTAGCGAGGCAAACATGACACAAGAAGAACTATTAGCAGACGACACGCAGTACTGTTGCTACTGCGGACAAGAGAAGGCACGATTCCAATGCTGCGGTGAAAATCACTTTCAGACCCTTGCTGAGATGTCCGCTGAGGAGCGACAAGAGTTTTTAGACGACGAGGAGTAAGTATGATTAAAACATCAGAACTGACAGGCGCCGCCCTTGATTGGGCAGTGGCGAAGTGTGAGGGTATTGACTATGGGAAGGACGACGTGCGGTTTCGTGGTGCATACGCCAGAAAGTACTCAACCGACTGGGCGCAAGCTGGGTCAATTATTGAGAGGGAGAAAATAGGCTTATTTTTCGATCGTGCTTGCGGTAATCGCTGGCGGGCAGACCATATAACTGCACCCTATCAGATAGCCCAAACGCCACTCATCGCAGCCATGCGCTGTTACGTGGCAAGCAAACTCGGCGACACCGTCGAGATACCAAAGGAGTTGACATGACACAAAAAATCAAAATTTCAACATCAAAACGGATTGCTCGATCTGTTTTGATGTATCTCAATAGCGGTGTTGACCCGCAAGCGGTCGATATAAACGACCAAGTTGACGGATGGTTGGCTGAAATCGGGCTGGGATGGAAGCTGAAAGAAGGATCTTATATCGACGGTATCGCGTGTCAATTCATCGGGGTGCTTGCGCGTGATATTCGATGCATGGCCGTACGGAGATAACACCATGACCGAGCAATACAAAAGGGGCTGGACTGACCCGCGTATCATGTCAATGGTAGAGTTGTTTGCTGATTACGTTGCCACAAAAGCGCAGGTACATAAGCCTTGGGTTGAGCTGACGGACAAAGAAATAAACTCCGTAATGGAAACCAGCAAAAACCTCGAGGGTAGCCTTGTGTTGCCCTACGGATACGCGCGTGATATTGAAGCTAAGTTAAAGGAGAAGAACAATGGCTAAGTTAATCGACTTCCCCATCGGCCTAGATGCAGGGGAGACGCGCCTTGACCTTGACCCCGACAAAGTGCTTACTGGAGCAGTAGGAATGCTAAAAGAGGTGGTGATTGTTGGCTATGAAGCTGATGGCTCGTTTTATTTTTCGTCTACTCGCGCCAATGGTCCGGATGTGCTGTGGCTACTGAAACAGGCCGAGCAGC
>Ga0209491_10008728_pt1 | contig 12707 bp, 1 predicted proteins | sample BON02_FD_187213 | JGI IMG/M metagenome (GOLD analysis project Ga0209491, IMG submission 187213) | Freshwater microbial communities from Lake Bonney liftoff mats and glacier meltwater in Antarctica - BON-02 (SPAdes) (version 2) | ecosystem: Environmental > Aquatic > Freshwater > Ice > Glacier... | reverse complement strand
TGCTTGTTGGACTACTGAGAACTTCCTTGTTCTACACTTGAACGCTTTGTCGCTCAGAGTGTTTACCTCAGCAATGACATCCTTGGCCATTGCTACTTTATCAGGGTCTGGGAAGAAGTAGATGTCAACATTAGCCACTGCTTGAGCTAACAATATATCCTTTTGGAGCCAATCGTCTTGGTCTTCAAGAGGCTTCCAGGTGGGTGAATGATATTCAACTCTTTCTTGAATGTCTAACTCACTTATGACTTTTTGTATACACTCCTTCAAATAGGGTTTAGATACATATTTGTCAAATCTTTCCTGGACCTGGGTTCTTTCTTTAGGACAGCAGAATTTCCATAATTGTTCTGGGAACTCCTCTGGTCTTCTGACTAACATCCCTGGATGAGTGGTTTCCTCACTCCCTATCTTCACTGACTTAGGGCAATGGGCCCCAGTATCAGTAAACATGACTTTCACTTCTTCTTCAACTTCTTTGAAGGAAATATTGATCTCAGAAAGTGTACTTGACCCGACTTCTTCCGCGCCATAATGAGCAAGAAGATTGTTGCGCCTCTTGGTCTTCCATGAAGAATGTAGTTCACACATTAGCGGCGCGTGGTCAGATCCCATGAACCCTTTTCGGTTCTTGGTGGATCCCAATATCCGAGAGGACTTTACTCCCCCAGATAATAATATGGTTTCATCTGCTAGAATATAATCCACCTTGTACCCTTTTCCATAAAACTTACCTTGTCCTACGAAAGTGAATACTGGCATAGAGGAGTTTGGAGGTGGCCTTTGAAATGTATCTGCCATCGCTCCATATTCCAAGCTTTCTTTAAACCGTTTTCTTTCGTTGGTAGTTGTACCTCCGAATCCACGGTCTCCAATGGGCAGCTCTTGGTTACCTTGTTTTAACCAGAAATCTGGGTGGCTCGACATATCAGCATCACTGTGGACAACATTGAAGTCTCCTAAAGCGACTCTGGCTTTATCGTGGGTGGACACTGAGAACTCATTTTTTAATGAGGTGTCCCATTCAGCACGTCTTTCCAGATGTCCTGGTTGTCCAGTGCCATTAAACGGAGCATATACAGAAATTACAATAATGTCTTGGAACGTTAACTTGATAAATCGCCCACCAGAACGATGACCAGTAAAACCTACTGTGTTATAGCACACTGTTGGTTTGGCCAAAGTTTTCTTTACTAGTACTGCTTGGCCGCCATAACGGTTAATGTCCAGTGAGAAGTAATAATCGTATTCCTCTTGCAAAGGCGTGTAGAATTCTTTCCACACTTCTTCATCCTTTGATCCTGATTTAACTTGGTCATAAGCATTAATGCTGTCTGCTGGGAACCTTATTTCTTGCAGACTGATTATATCAGGAGAATCGTACTTTACCATTTTGTAAAACTCCACCAGGTCGTTGTCTGATGACTTCAAACGTCCTTGTAGTCCATTGCAATTCCAACTAAAAAACTTAGCCGGGTTAGTCAACGTACTCTTGTCGTCATCATTGGATGATCTCTCTGAAATTGGATCCACCTTTGCACTTCCCTGCTCGTCTGTTGTAACTAAGGAAGCTTCAAACTCTGTTGCTGACATGGCTCTAGGAATTTCTATAGCAGGTCTTACCGCTATTGAAATAAATCCAGCTGGGAGTCGCAAGGATTGTTCAGAATTGTTCCGTACAATGATGGATGCTTCGCCATGGGCCACACTGTCGATAACCTGTACCCAACCACCATAGGCTGACTTGATTACCTCTGGATTGAGGCATACAATCTGGTTGTAACCTTCGTCCACTCGGGCATTGTGGCGCCCAATCCTGACAACGGAGTCCTTTCCAGGATACAATATGGCAGCCATATTGTGAGTCACCCGTTGTCCCTTGACCATGTTAGTCAACCTGTCTTGGCTTGGAATAAAGTCTTTATATACCTTTCTCCAGCGCTTGTTCTTAAGTTCAGACATTTCAGCAGTCGCAACCAACCATGATGTTGATTTAGTTGCTAATCGTTGTCCATCAATTTTCATAGTCATGACCTTGTTAGCATGGTAGTCTAGAAGGTCATAACCCCTCATCTGACTTCCACCCCAAAGGATAGGTACAGGTAGGTTCTCACACAGTCCAAACTGCATTGTCACAACTACCTCTTCTTCCTTAGCCTCTATATCCATGTACAGAAGCCCAGGCGTAACCTCTTTCTTGACCTTGATTTTAACTTTAAAAGCAACATATTGATTGACATTGTCTCTACCTCCACCAGGACTTGAGATAGCGAATGAGTGGCTACCCTTTAGGTCTTGGATTTGAAGTTTTAGGTCGACAGCAACACTATATCTCATTAATTGGGTCATGGACCCTGAGTCTGTCACTATCCAAATTGGCACGTTATCCGTGCCATAACTCCCTTTCAAGACTGATAGGGAGTCCTCATGGTAAGTAAGATTATCAGTATAATCTTGCGCTTTCTCGCTTTCTTCCCACTTATACGCTTCTTCGACACTCGTAGTCTTGGTTGAGAGGACGGTCTTTGAGGAATTCTTGTCTTCAATGTCTGTTATCTCTCCTTCGCAATACCCTGGTTCAATATCATCCTGGAACAGATCTTCAACTAGGTTAGGAGGCATTATATCCTCATCACTTGAAGTTCCGTCCTTTGATTCATCATCAGGGTGTATGGGATGGTGTTGGTCGAAAAATTCCATCTCTTCATTCCAATCCATCTCTCTATCCATAGCTCTATCCCACTCGTCAGGTGTACAGTTTTCCATGGTTATCTCTTTACGTGAATCAGCTTTACGGCTTCTCACTCGCTTCTTCTTCTCTCTCTCCTCCTTCTTCTTGGCCTTTTTGGTCAACAGGTTACACACTCTACCCGGATCCTTTTTCCGCTTGCGTATTTTATCTTCAACTAATGTCTTGATTAGAGCCAAATTACTTGGCTCGCTTATGACATTTTGTTGATATATATAATTCGCAAAGAGTGTTGTTACCCGACCAGTTTCCTAGTGGCTGGAGTCGAGCGAAGCGTCTTCCAAGGATTCGTCACTGGAGCTTGAGTCAGTATCGTCATCTTGGACTGTAGTAGAGGACCTAGCAGCTCGGCGTTGCTTCTTGGTTAACGTCGTTGCATTGTTCGTCAACAAGGTGCCGCGCTCCTCATCTCTCTTGCATAAATGTATAAACTTTACATTGTCTGCATTGTACTTCTTGATTTCTTCCTCAGTGGCAGTGGGTATTTTCGAAATCAATTCTTCAATTTTCTTGAACCACTTTTTCTGGTCCTCGTCTTCAGCCATACCGCATTTGGGTAGGACCCATTGCTTGAATTTCTTTTTCCAGAAGCCGTTAAGGGAGGAGACACCTTTAGCATTGATTGCCCGTACTGACTTGTACTTTATGCAGGCGTCCATACTCAACTTTCCGTCCTTCATGATAGGACATTTCGGCAAGGACACATGGTATAGACTACACTTGTCACACGGTGAGATCTTTGGCTTGGTCTCGTTAACGGAGTTCACCGTTAGAGTGCTAACTCCGGAGTTTGCAACGCTGGTCTTGACTGAGTTGGCTTTCTTTTCCCTTCTCTGGTCGTTCTTACCGGTGGAACCTTCCTTGGCCGCAGTACCATTGAGCTTGTCCCAAGTGGTTAAGGTATTGACTTGTATAGATAGCTCAAGTCGGCTAGCCTGTCTTCCCAACTTCTCCATGATCATCGAATAAGTTTTCATGGAGGCCTTGAATCGTCCAGCATTCTTGACTTCATCCATTTCCTCCTTTGACAGGTTATGGTTCTCATCAAAAACCAAAGATGGGTTCTTGTCTAGCAGATTGACGGCCTTCTCTACGAGAGACACCATCATGTTCCCCACGCCTCGGCGCCCTTGAGTGATCCAATGGGCTCGAAATAAGTTCCAAACCATGATTGGTGAACCTAACAACCCATTGTCTCTCTTCTTTAGCATGAACCACGAGTCATTCCAGCTATTCTGGAATTTGTACCACTCTCGATTCATAGGATCGTCCTCAGATGGTTTTAACTTATACTTATCGTCTTTCAATCCTCGGTTGTATGCGTCTTCGGCCTGATCCACATGTTGAACTGTGAAATGATGTTTAATTAACATAACCATCACGTCAGCCCACACCTGGAACCAATAATTGTTATTGATCGATGGGGTACTAGGTGAATATTCCTTCATCCAGGTAGTAATGTTCTTCATCTTCTCAATGACAGCAATTCGGATAGTTTCATTAACTCCACTTGCGAGACCTCCGGTGTTCTTTAGCCAGGATATTCTTTGCCTAATAGAGTAGGATTGAATGTCGGCTTCCGACTTGAGAGATTCTAGCCAGTCATACATGGCGATAAAATTCCCTTCCGAAGTCGGTTTGACGTTCTTGACAATCACTTTGAACTTGGATGAGTCTTCGGCTTTGCCGGTTCTTCCATGCAGGTTGAACTGAGGCCAGTGATTACAAATCATTTTACAGGCATACTCGCTGTAACATCCCTGCTCAGTTAGCTTAAAAGCAACCATCTCCTTGATGGAGTGCCCAAGCTGCTGAGGGGTCAAAGATTCGAATCCATCAACAATAACAGTTTCTTCCAGTTCTTCGGTTACTCCCATCATAGCAGGCCTCTTCATCGGAGCAAGTCCAATCATCTTGGAGTTGGCGCTGCTTACCACACTGATTCCACTTCCTGAGTTGGATCGGGAGTCAGTAGATCCTCTTGGGATTTCAACTTCATCAGGGAATCGTCTATGGACTTCGAAGGTGTCGGGGAATACTTCTACCCTGTCTGAGGGGCCAGCATGGTAGTAACCTCTGCTGGTCCCTGAACGAACTTCTGTTCCTCTTAGAATCCTTGGATCCTCATGTGTACCCACATATCCTCGACTTGGCTCTCCGACGCGCGCTTTGTTTCGCAAGTCATCTGCCATGGCCTCGTCCAGGTTCCTCTGAGTTGGGGACCTGGTAAAGGCTTGGGCCCCTTCAGCCCGGTCCATGGTGCTTCGATTTCGGCTGTAGGCATTCATCCTTCTAACCTCTTCTAAGGCTTCCATGGTCTCCGCGGTCGTGGTTCTTCCGGATCTCCTAGCCTGTTGCTGGTTACCCTGGAAATCCATGCCTTCCGCGTCATAATGGGAGGTTCTTCCTCCCAGTTGGTTGTCAGAGTGGTAATGATCCATCGACACTTGATTTCTCTGGGAGGCTTTTCCTCCCAAATGGCTGTTAGATGGGTAGTAATCCATCGAAACATGATTTCTATGGGGGATTCTATTCCCCTCCCGGTTGTCCACTTGGTGATGATCCATAGACAGCTGGTCATGCTGGGAGGAATGTCCTCCCCTCTGGTTTCCATGGTAAGAGTTGGAATCTCTAAAGTCCCTTGTTGGACTGCCTTGGCCGCTTGAATCAGGGTGATTATCGTTCCCGTAGGGGCGATTGTCCATGTCCTTTTGGGCGACTAGTCTACTTCTTCCGGAAGAAGGCTTCTCATCAGATGAGTGCCCATCCGTATCAGATACTGGGTATCTTAGTGCAAAACAACACATTTTCGCACCAGCATGGATAGCTTTTTGATCAGCATCATACCATGTCTTCATTCCTTCGACAAAACGGGAATACCAACTCATGATCTTCTCGTGTTGGCTCTTTGGGAAGAGTCTAGCAGCCTGTGGAGATATAGACCCCCTTCGGGCACTTGCATCCATCAGTATGAGAAATAGGTTGTGCTTTTCACGCATTTCTTCAAATCTGCTTTGACCCATAAGTTCTTCCATTTGGACTCCCAGGTCTTCAATTAGCCTGCTTGCCTCTTTAAGCAGCAAGACTAGTTCATTAAGATTCATCTGGGGGTTTACTCTGGACGCCTGGTAGCGATTCCAATCAAGATTCCAGTGATCTCCTTGGGCGCTGGCAAATGCCTCCTTGTCCAGGCGGAACTTGTCGGACCACATCTCATCTTTTAAAATCAGATCAACAGGGCCGCGACTCCTATACAGCTCCATAGCATCGAAGTTTTCCTTGTCGTGGGCTTCGCTATGATTTCGAGCTTTATCCTGGGCGCGCTTGAGAGCTCTGAGCTGTTCCAAGTCATCCCCCAGGTCTACCATTTTCTGGTAGAGTGCCGCCTTCAATTGCTCGAGGCGTTCTTCTTCGTCCTCTCCTTGGGACTCATAGATCACTTGGGCAACTTCACTTGCTTGGCGATCTCTTTCTTCGGCATCTCGCTGCCTCTTGAGTTCATTCGACCTCGCCCAGATCAGGCGTCCTCGAAATTCCTCCTCTACGTCGTCGACCGTCTCGTATCGTTGGGCCCCTCTTTCGGCTTCCTCGATTCTATAGTCGTACTGGGATGCGCTTTCCCATACTAATTCCTCCCCTCCTTGTTGCCTTGCTGAGTAAACGGGGTTGAGACTTGAGTTCGGATGAGATGGTTGGCCTTCCTTCTCTTCTCCTCTTCGTCCCATGGATCTCTGTGGTTCGTCAGTAGTTCTTTCCACGTCCCAAGGTCTTGTACCCGGTACGTCATAAGAAGACAGATCAGCCTGTCCTTCTACTCGCATTGTTTGTTCCACTTGATCATTAGTGTAGCCTTGTCGACCCATACGGTCCTTTAGCTCGCGCGATCCTTCTTTAGTTGGCGCCCTTTTTTGGCGCACTTGGTAACGCTCACCTCGCTCCCAGCTTTGTAATCTGGTCTTGCGACGTTGAGGGTCCTGAGTCAAGTCGAGCTGGTCGCTTGAATCCTGGTCCATTCTTTGGACCACCGGTTCTTCTTGTCGGCCTCGTGGCCGACTAAAAGTACCGGTTACATAAACAGGACGTACCTCAGGGCCTTGACTTGATCTCGGAGGTAAGGCCCCTTGGCCTCGAAGTTCCTCCTCGCTCATAGTTCCCTGGGTTGTCCTTGTTCCTTGGGTTGAGAATGGCCAACTCGCCAAACTCGGCTGACCTCCAAACCTTTTTGTTGGGGGTCGAAGGCCCTCATGCTGTGGTAACACAACATTTAGGCTACCCTCAGCCATCTGCTGGGGTCGTGACATCCTTTCTGAACTTCCGCTCTTAGCAGAAGTATTAAAAATTGGAACGTTGGAGCCTTGACGCTCGACAACGCAGGTCTGGAGATTTCCTGCTTCTTCAGGGTCATTCAGGACTGATGTCGTTTCGGATTCCACGCTTCCCTCTGAAGCTAGGAACTCCTGGTCTGAGGTATTCTCAGACTCACTTGGGCTTTTAGGCTCAGATTGGTCGCAGTTATCGTTCTCCATGGTAATTAGGCACGGGGAAAGAACAAACTGCACAAATAATACTGAATCTCTTGGTTACTTAATCTCTTTGTCAAAATATTGCTAAATTGGCATTCATTAAGTGAGCATTTCACTCACACACATTCCTTACTACAATTCATAATCCATACAAAAACAGACAATCAAGAAAGATACTATTTTACTGGCTTCTCAGTCCTTTAACGGTCATTTCGACCGTTACCTTTTAAACTGAAAAACACTTTCGAATCTTACCTAATCATCATGCATTTAACCCTATTCTTCTAACCTTACTGATCTATAACTGATTCCAGGCATCCTTTATCCTTTCTCAGTATCAGTAACAATTATCACAACAGTATATCATATCATTCACATTATGTTCAAAGTTCCTAATTACCTTCGAGGCGGATCGTATTAACAGTCCTTTTACAAACATTCTTTCCTTTAATATATCACACAACCACAATACACACTTAAGAGATTGCACATATGTTTCAATGACTCCCTTGGTTGTGTGGTTTTTAAACCTCAACCTTTTGGACTCAACACAGGCGCTACCCCTCATGTTGGATAGGTTTCTTTCCTTTCCATACTTCGACAAAATCCTTTTTTTCATCTCATTAGCCCGTTTCCGGGCATTGACCTTTCACATGGTGGCCATTCTTACCTTCACTTAGCCTAATAGGGCTTCATGTTATTGGCATGAACTCTTACCTCCTTGTTGTCAATTTCTGCATCATACAATACTGGACTAATCTTCCGAATAATCGTATAGGGTCCCTCGAAACGCTCCAGTAGCTTCATCGAGATCTTCCAGGCATCCTTCTCGCCAACAGACTTGAAGGTTGACACGGGTCTCCGTGTTCTGAAGAACTTGTCTCCTGCCTTGTATTCTACAAACTCTAGCGGTTTTCTCACTCGGACATTGAAGCGACCCTTATTCTTAGTCGTTTGAATCATTGCCTTATCGTGATAGTCTCGCATAGTCTCCACCATCTTCCTGACGAAATCATTACTGAGCTCATCTCTAGGGTTCAAGTTTCTAATGGCTCCTTCCATATGATTGAAAGTAGGCATCCTTGCCTCTCTGCCATGCATCAACAGGTATGGGGTGAATCCCGTCGACAAGGATACAGTCGTGTTATACATCAGCTGCGCAGTCGGTAGGTAAACATCCCAGTCATCCTGTTTCAGATTGTCCACATAATGAAACAACTGATCCTTCAAAGTCTTGTTGTGGTTTTCCACGAATCCATCAGACCTAGGGTTATACGGAGTCGTGCTGACTCTGTTTATATTCAGGATTCTTGAGACATTTGTAAGTAAAGAATTGACAAACTCATTTCCTTTATCACTCACGACTCGTCCTGGTATACCTGCCTGACAAATAAATTCGCCTACAAACGCCACCGCCACTTCTTCAGCCGTCTTGGTTGCCAGAGGAATTAACCATACATACTTGGTTAAGTAGTCCTTGATTACCATTATATAACGGTTCTTAGCACCTTTCGTCTTATTGAATGGCCCGGTCAAATCCACATGTACCCGGTCTAATGGTTTCTCAGTATCATCATACTTCATTACTGGGACTTGTGGTCTTCTCTGATAGCTTCTCCTCAACTTACAATTGATACAGGAGTTGGAGTGTTTGACTATCTCATCATTCATGTTGATCCAGAAATAACGAAGCCTTATCGTCTCTAACATCCTATTAGCTCCCATATGGCCAAAGCCTTCATGATGAACCCTTAGAGCAGCCTTTACTAGACAATCAGGAACAACAGTTTGGCGAATTTCACCCTTTCGATTGTCCTGAACAATCCTTAGCAAGATAGGAGTCTCATTGCTCTCGGTTTCCCCTAGACTGTAGGTATGGCGTCCAATTTTGAACCTACCTAGTCCTGAGTCACGAATTTGATTCATAATATCAAGCAGCTCTGGATCCTCAGATTGTAGCTTAGCAAATGCTACATTGTTACTTGGCCATGGGGTAGTGATCCTGTCTTCAGGGTTCTGTAATAGATACAGTTCGGAGAGCTCATATAGCCCTTCTCGCCCATAAATAAGAAATGCAGATCCACTGTCCTTGTGGGTTGTTCCGGTTAGAGACCTACGGAACCCAATGATGTGTTCCCAGTCGTCATCCCACCGGACTCCAAATATCTCATATAGTCTTCCATCGTACTCATACTTCCGACCATTTAGAAATTGAAGTTCTTCAGCCAACTCTGGTCCCTCGTTGATATTTTCAAATTCATCGAGTTCACTATGTTGGTCTCCAATTGGAGTATCACCCTCCTGGGGTGCTTCTTCTACTTCTAGTGGAATCTTATCCATCCTAGTTAATAGATTATCGGGTGTTCGTTGAAGTGGAACTCCCTCAGGTAAAATTACCATCTCCTTGAGCTTCTGGTTGTCTCGGAATCTTATCACCGTAACACCATCCTGGAATTGTACATTCTTTGAATTCTTGTATCTCGGTTCGATTCTCTCTCGAAGATCTTTTGACAGAAAATCAAGCCTATTTCTCCAGTAGTCAAGTCCATATGAAACATACACTTCGTCTCCTACCCTTAGGTCATCTGAGGCAATCAAGACTAGTTGTCCGTTCTTGTATAAGATCTTAGCGTTAACTAGGTGATCATCGATACAATCTTGAGCGGATCTACCATAACAGCTTAGCTCGGCTTCGCCATCAATGTAAATGACTTCAGTTGGTTTCGAATGGTCTTTTATGGCAGAAGCCACATAGTCTCTATTACCAAAACCAGTAGTCAGATATTCTTCAGATAGTTCCACTCCTTCGTAAGAACAAAGAGTGTCACCTTTCCTTATACCTGCCTTGCGAATAAACAGTCCTTGACCCGAATCTCCAGGGATTAGAGATTTCCTTATCTCTACCGTACCATAACCAAGCTTTCGAATAGTCTCCAGCTTAAGATTAGTATTGCCTAGTGAAACGTCAATAGAGGGGTCCTCCTTTAGGGCTGTAATCCAGTTTGGGGCAGTCTTTATTTCCTCTAGGTAGTCCAGTTTCTTCCTAGGTCGCAGTCCTTCGCGCCTTGGTGTCTTACTTTTATCAGTCCTAACCTTGGATTTGGGTAGCAAATGCTTGTATCGGTCCTCCATGGCAGTAGAATCACTCTTAGTCTTCACGGTTGCGACGACTTCAGATGGTTTCTTGTTCCACCTTTGTTGACCACCTTCATTACATCGGGCATTTAACAACGCTTTAATCAGCGCCGGTTCCCGCTTCTTATAAGCTTTAGCAGATCTTAGTCGAATCTTGTCTCGCATTTCTATGAAATCCATTTCAGTGAACTTGGATAGGAATTCCTCTGGTGCTTGAGCAGCTTCGGTATCCTGATCCATGGTATTATCTATAATTCCTAGCATTAAGCTAAGCAGTCCTGGTACCACCGCTTCACTTTCAGTCTTTTGATAGCCAGCATGGTAGTACGGAATTACTTCCCTTGTTGGACCTTCGATATTTACCTGCAAACACTTTAGTGGGTAACTAGTAGCATCCACTGGTCCGCATTCACTCCATAGATTGACGAGGTTTACCATGGTTGGTTCATCTGGTTCAAAAGAATCAGCTTCTGCCCAGTCCTCGGCCAAGTGACCTTGATCTTCCTTCATCTTCTCTAGAGTTTCATCTAATTTCTCGCGGCTACACTTGAGTCCAGCTTTCTTTAGATTTTTAAAAAAACGAGTCCTGCCTGAATCTGACTCTAGATTCTCTACTCCCTCAGATAATATATGGTCATTTAGCTTTGACATCTCCTCAAGAGTGTCCCTATTCAACCTATTCAATACCTTAGTGGCGTCTTTTGCAATTTTCTTGTTACGGGTGTCCAAATTTCTTGCACGTTGTAACAATTGCCTGGAGACTACTCCATTTTCTTCACATAGTTCATCCTCTGTTAGGTAAACTGGACAATCAGAATTTCTCTTTAGTCTAGACACAGCATCAGCATCACAATTCTCGACTCCCTTGCGATAGTAAATCGCAAAATTGTATTCTTGGAGGTCTAATAGATACCTCATTAGACGGCCATTGGTGGTTGCATTTTCTGCATCTACCATATACCGGAGAGCATTGTGATCACTGAAAACTTCAAAATGCGGGATATATTTCAAATAAACCGCGTAATGTAGTATACAGTCATGTAAAGCCTTGCATTCCAATTCAGTGGCAGAGTAGTTCCTTTCTTGCGCGTTTAAAGAGCTTGAATAGTAGGAAACAGGTTGCCACTTGCCTTCTTGGTTCTGTTGCTCCAGGATACCTCCGATTCCTCGGCCTACCCTGCAAGCATCAACTTTCAGTCGAAACTTCTTGGTGTTATCCACTTGCATTAGAACTGGTTTACTAGTCAATGCATCCTTGATGTCTTGACAGGCTTTACCATGCGTTCCTGGATTCCACTCTTTGTCGACTATTACCCCTTTCTTTATGAGGTCATATAGCGGCATAGCCATATCGGAGTAGTTATAAATATACTCACGATAGTACAGCGTAGCTCCTAGGAAAGATCTAACTTCCTTGGCAGTGGTTGGGTCCTTCCATTCACTAATAGCTTCAACAGCCTTCGGGTCTGGTAATCTCCCCTCCTTAGTAAGAATATGACCTAAAAACTTCACCTCTGAGTAATTGAGATGAGTCTTGCTAATTTTCAAAGTTAGTTGACTGGTTCGTAACCTGTCATACACATCTTGTTGAGTATCAAGGTGGTCTCCAAAGTCTTCTACATGCGTTAGAACATCATCAATGTACGCAGAGAACTTGGATCGATCAGTTCCCTCAAATGTCCTAGCAATGAGTCGGCAAAACACAGAGGGGCTATTAATAAACCCTTGTGGTAGAACTGAGAATTGAAGGTGCTTGTTGTGGGTCTTGAAAGCAGTCTTGTGGCGATGCTCTTTCTTCAACTCACACTTAAAGAAAGCGTCAGCTATATCTGAGATTGAGAATCGCCCGCATCCTCTGGGAATGCTTTCCAACAGGTCATCTATTCTTGGTAATGGAAACCTGTCTGGAATCGTCTTGGCGTTTAGCATACGTAAGTCAATGCATAATCGGAAGAAAGTTGCAACTTCTGCTTCATGTTCCTCCGTAAATATCAGCTCCATTGCCTGGTCACCATGTTTAGCCATAAATTGATTTATTCGATCTTCATAGGCTACTAAGACTAGCCCATGGCACCACTCACTATTCGCGTCCTCCAATTGTCTCATTCTTAACATAATATTGGTCTTGGCTTGTAGAAATGCTTGTTGGACTACTGAGAACTTCCTTGTTCTACACTTGAACGCTTTGTCGCTCAGAGTGTTTACCTCAGCAATGACATCCTTGGCCATTGCTACTTTATCAGGGTCTGGGAAGAAGTAGATGTCGACATTAGCCACTGCTTGAGCTAACAATATATCCT
>Ga0209491_10008725_pt1 | contig 12709 bp, 13 predicted proteins | sample BON02_FD_187213 | JGI IMG/M metagenome (GOLD analysis project Ga0209491, IMG submission 187213) | Freshwater microbial communities from Lake Bonney liftoff mats and glacier meltwater in Antarctica - BON-02 (SPAdes) (version 2) | ecosystem: Environmental > Aquatic > Freshwater > Ice > Glacier... | reverse complement strand
TGATATTGATACAGGAAGCGTTACCAACTCGGCCTTGGCTACCGCCCAAGATCCAGAAGGAAATGAGATAGAAGATATCTCGGGTACGACAGTGGACACTGACGATCCAACGGTAGTGATAACCTCAAGTTTACCAGACTTTACACCAACTATAGATATTGACGATTTAATCTTTTTATCTGCAGGTGAGGCAAAAGATTTTGTTGTAAATATATCGGAAATAAAAGGTGCGCCGTCTGATGGACAAGTAGTTCTTAAAATCATAAAAGGAGGTGCATTTCTTATAACCTATGGAGCTGCTACTAGTACTTCTAGAGGTGTTTCAGTTAATAATGGTGATTGGGCAATAACAGAAGATTCATCTTTTATTACAATGACATTAAAACCAGGAGTTATTATTGGAGCAAATACATTTTCATCCATTGGTTTTAGAATAAATCGGAAAGCAGATATACCATCTCAAACTTCACAACCAATTACAGTTACAATTGTAAATGAATCAGGATCAGATAGTCAGAATTTTAATAACACTTATAACACTGTTGTTAAAGCTCAATAATTATGATTAATTATCTAAATATAATGTCAACGCTATACAATATGACCATGTACCATACTCTAAATAAATTAATATTATTGTTTTTTATTGCATTTATGGTTATACCGAAAGGATATTCTCAGAGCAACGCAGATCCTGGAATTGAAATTTTAATGAGTCCACCAAGTGTATCCGAAGGTTCTACAGGAATTTTATTTGCTACTGTTGGTAATTATGGCAATGAAACTATTGTTGGGAATTCATTACGAGTCACTATTAGTGTTGGTGCCAATTCTGAAATTATAGGAATTGCTACAGGAAGCGATACTCGGTGGAATCAATTGAGTTTAACAAGTGGTTCTGCAAACACAATAGTATTAACAAATTCGGGTGGTGGTTTTGATTCCTTTAATGTTGGAGATATTTTACTTACTTTAAGAGGCATTGTGATGAGTGATCCCGACGTGGTTTTAGGTAATATAGTATATATCGGAGCACAGAACCCTGCAATATGTCGAAGTTGTGCTTCCCCTCCATTGAACGCATCCCAAGGAAATATCAGTAATTCAAATGATAATTCAACAACAAGTTTGGCTGTGACCTGCTATCCAGGATTAGAACCAAATGCAGGAAAAGATGGAGCGATAACGATATGTGAAGGTGATGGGCAACCAACAGAAATAGAGTTATTTTCGGCCTTAACACTCGCAGATATAGGTGGCGCATGGACTGGACCAGTAGCAGCAGTTTATACGTATACATTAACTAGCGAATGTACATTAGAAACAGATATATCTATTGTAACAGTTACAGAGGGTACAGCACCAAATGCAGGAACAGATGGTGCGATTAGTATATGTGAATTAGATTCTCAGCCAACAGAAGCAGAGTTATATGCAGCCTTAACAGATGCAGATACAGGTGGAACTTGGTCAGGGCCGGTAGTAGGTGTTTATACCTATATAGTAACAAACGATGGATCTTGTTCAGGTATAACTGATGAATCCAAAGTAACTGTAACACAGGGCACTATACCAAATGCAGGGTCCGATGGAGAAATTTTCATATGTGAATTAGATTCTCAACCAACAGAAGCAGAGTTATATGCAGCCTTAACAGATGCAGATACAGGTGGAACTTGGTCAGGGCCGGTAGTAGGTGTTTATACCTATATAATATCAAACGATGGATCTTGTTCAGGTACAACTGATGAATCCAAAGTAACTGTAACACAGGGCACTATACCAAATGCAGGGTCCGATGGAGAAATTTTCATATGTGAAGGAGCTACTCAACCAACAGAAGCAGAGTTATATGCAGCCTTAACAGATGCAAATTCAGGCGGTACTTGGTCAGGGCCGGTAGCAGGTGTTTATACTTATACAGTTACAGCTATAGGAACATGTGGTACTGACTCTACAGCTAAAGTAAAAGTAATTGTTGAACAACCAGCAGAACCAACAACCGAATGCTATGAAATAGCAACGTTTGATAACGATAACTGTATTTGGATTGTATCAGGTATTCAACCAGAAGTACCAATAACAGCGTGTTACCAAAAGGCTACGTTCGACAAAGTAAAATGTGAATGGTATTTAACTGGCACGCGACCTGCAACACCAACCACTGGTTTTGTAATGCAACCAACATGTGAAAAGGCTACTGGAAGCTTTAATATAACCAACTATGATGAGTCTTACAATTATGTGGTAAGCCCAATGACAGGTGTAAGTATTTCAGGAGAAACTGTAACAGCACCAGAAGGAACCTACACCATAACGGCAGGAATTGATGTATCGGGACCTCATGGCGAAACTGAGGATTGTACATGTTTAGGTTCCGCAAGTATCACTATTAACCCACAAGTAAAGTGTAAACCAAAATTAACTGTCACTTTGGCTCAAAACCCTACTTTAGATTGTTTTGTATTGCTCATTGACAGTATGACCCGTGAGGATCTATGTATTAGAATTATTGATCCTTATGGTAAAATGATTGATGAATTCATATTACCTTATAAGGATATTATTAAACTGGAAAATAGATTAAGTGGGTCTCTGTATTTTATAGAAGTTAGACAAGGAGAGGAAAGAGTTATACTAAAAGCTCTAAGATTATAAATAAAATCATAATCAAATAGAGTAATTGGTACTATCCAATTGCTCTATTTTTTCCCTTCATATAGTAACTAAACGATTAAGAAAACTTAATGATCTTCCGCGATGTAAGTGACAAATCAAAAACGTCAAGATACTGCACCTACATTGTACTTTAATAAAAATTGAGGGTATATGAGTCGTCCTAAAATAGGTTGGCGGTTTTTAAATAATTTAGATTAAACCTGTGAAGCTAGCTTCACAGGTTTTTTATTCTAGAGGGGTAAATACCCCGAGGCTTGCCTCGTTCGAAAAAAAGCAGTAATCTTGAGCGTGAGCTCAAGCACCAATATACATAAGAGCCACAACGAGTTTCGTTGTTACTCTAACATTTGGTTTGTTTTGCAAAATACAATAATGCCCCGTGGGCTTGCCCCGGGGATTATTTACTCTACTACTTCCCCAAATAAACCTGATTGACAATGGGAATCTAAATACCCGGATAATTTTTAAACGTTATAAAGCGCATCGGCCAAATCGTTTTTTTTGTTTCGGCTCAATGGTACCTGTCTCCCAGCAACTTGAACATTTTTACTATTGAACTTTTCCACTTTTTCCAAATTTACGATAAAGGATTTGTGTATCCTTAGGAATTTATCCTCCGGTAACTGTTTTTCAAAAGATTTCATGGTAGAAAGAACAATGATATTGCCTTCATTCGTAACCACTTTAATATAATCGCCAAGAGCCTCGATCCATTTTATGTCGTTTAAAACAACTTTGCGCTTTTTTAGGTTACTTTTCACGAAAATATACTCCTCATCCTCGTTCACCTTATGCATCTGCTCATATTTGGCCACGGCTCTTTTTACGGAGGCATCAAAACGGGCCAAGGATATGGGTTTGTAGAGGTAATCGGTAATGTCGTAATCAAAAGCCTTAAGGGCATAATCAGGATTGCCTGTAATCAAAATTATCTGTGGTGGGTTGTCCAAGGATTCCAAAAGATCGAAACCATTGATGATCGGCATTTCTACATCTAGGAAAATAAGGTCGATGTCATTATTTTTGATACCGCTTTTTGCTTCAATGGCATTGCTGTACTCGGCTACCATTGCCAGGTTTGGATGATTGTTCACTAATTTGGCTACGGCAATCCGCTGCATATAAGAATCGTCTACAATTATACATGTTAATTTCATAATGGGTGATTCGTGGGTTTAAATCATGGTCAATGTACTTAAATAACAATCTCAGCCTCCATAAATGATGTAAACGGTACATTATATGTTGTGTAGATGCAGATAATGACGGTTTAGGAATTTGGTCGGGTCCATTTATTTTTAATCTATAGAATTCCCCGAGGCTCTGCCTCGGGTGTAGCGTAATGATATGTATTTTTGTGGGTATGAGCGAACATATTCATAAAAGCCATAATAAAAGCTTGCTTTTGTATCATTTTGTTTGTCCTATCAAATATAGGAGAAAGGTGCTTAGTGATGAAGTTACTATAACGTTCAAGGAAATTTGTCTTGGAATAGAGGAACGTTACGAGATTCATTTTTTGGAAATCGGCCTTGATGTCGACCACGTTCATTTTCTGATTCAGAGCGTTCCGACGAGCGCTCCTAAAAAGATAATCGGAGCAGTCAAGAGCATTACGGCAAAGGAAATTTTCAGGCTCCACCCCGAAGTGAAAAGATTGCTTTGGGGAGGTAAATTTTGGACAAGTGGGTATTATGTGAATACGGTTGGTCAGTATGCGAATGAAGAGGTAATTAAGAAATACCTCCAAAACCAGGGAAAATCTCAATATAGCGTGATACATAAGAATCAATTACGTTTATTTTGATACCTCGATGGCTCTGCCTCGAGGTAGTTCATTTGATGCTGTCCATAACCTAAATTTGTGACTATTCTTCAACTGCAATCCAAAAACCCTTATTGGAGAGGTCACTTGTTAAGTACATATTGATTTCTTTGAATATGCTTTTTCCTTGTTGACCATTTTTGTCATTAGATCTTAAAAATCTTGAACATTTATGCAGTTTTATTTAGGAAAAAATAGAATGGCATACCAATTTTCAAAAAAACAGTCAGAGCATAGGAATAAGCCCGTGATACGTTCTCGCCATGAATTGGGTATCGGTCTCAATGGAAGGAGTAGACGAGCGGGGAAGGAAATTGTCAAGACTGGTACTTCCTAGATAATTCGGTTCGTTTTGTTCCACAGTTCAACACAAGGTCTCAGGGACCTTTGAAAATCAAGTAACCATTACACCAAACTAAGTATTTAAGGATGGCTAAAAATGGATGATTAAAGGCCGAGATGAAGAATAAAAAGAACAAGTCGGCCACGTCACATGGATGGGACGGATTAGGAGAACCGCTAAAAACGGCAAAATTGAACCAACCAATATTTGGTTGTACTGGGTTGAAGGTCAGTATTTTGTTGGTTGTTTTGCTATGCTCATTTTTTTCCTGCGAAGGTGGTATACAATGCCCGTTTTGTGCATATTAGTAATAATACAGGGGCAAAGTAATTATTTTTTTAGTATTAAGTGATAAATTGAGGAATTGTTTTTTGTGTTAACACTGGTTGACAGTTATCACAAAATCATGAACATAATTAAGAATAAACGATCTGAGAGTAAAATTGCTAGGGAAGGTTACAAGTTGATGTGGACGGAAAAAAAATGAAAATTTTCCTTCCTTCATCCAAATATTTTAATAATCTTGGTTTTGTTGAGCGGCTTTTCTATAAAGTCTAAAACGAGGGGATTTTCCATTGCGAGGTTTTTGTCGTAGAGATCAATAGAGGATGATAGGATGTAAATGTTATATTGCTCCTTAATTGATGTATCAAAAAGCTCAAACGCTTCAAGGAACTCCCATCCTGATAATATAGGCATATTAATATCGAGTAAAAGTGTTGTTTTTCCATCGGTAGGATTATAGACCGGTTCAGACCTTATAAATTCCAATCCATTTTCTGGATTAGTAAAGTCGTTAATGAGGACTTCTCCGAGTGACTTTTTCAGTGTTATTTTTGTGAGGTAATTGTTTAATAGGTCATCATCAACTAGGAGGAACCGTGTTGTTATTAGTGTCATTTTAAATTTAGATTTGAAATATGATTGTAAATTCAGTTCCTTTATTAAGTTCACTAGCAATGGTTATTTTTCCTCCAAGTGATTCTACTTGTTCTTTTACCATGAATAAACCCATGCCTTTGCCTTTCACATGTGTATGAAAGCGTTTGTAAAGTCCGAATACTTTAGAGCCTTGTGTATTTAAATCAATTCCTAAACCGTTGTCTTTGAAAGTAATAATTATTTTTCCATTTTCTTTTGTGCTTTTTATTTGAATGAGTGGCGGCTGGTCTGGTTGGCCGTATTTAATACTATTTCTTATAAGGTTATTGAAGATACTGTGCATATAACTTTTGACTGAATAAATTTGATCTACATCGGTGAAATTGGCTTCAATGCTTACACGCTGTTTTTGAATAAGGCTGGTTATGCTCATCTTGATATCATTAACCAGTTGTGAAAATATAATAATTTCTTTTTCCTCACTTTCTTTACTTTTTAGCCGCAATATTTTGTTCATATCTTTGATTATGTCATCCAGTGCAGTCGCGGATTTAGAAAGTCCATGATAAAGTTCTTTTTGCTCTAGCCGATTGATGGTTTCATTTTGTAAAATTTCGACGAAACCTATAATGTTGGCAGTTGGTGCGCGTAGGTTGTGCGATACTATATAAGAAAACTTCTCGAGATTGCTATTGCGCTGAATAATGTCGGAAATCATTTCAGTGCGTTCGCGCTCTGCTTTTTTTCGTTCCGTGATATCCTGGAGGCTACCATATACCTTGATACATTTCCCCTGAAAAAACTCTCCTTGGCCAATTGTACGCACCCATTTTAGGTTGCCCTTAAATGTGGCTAATTGCAGTTCTTCATCCCAAGGAATTCCTTTATCAATGCACTGCTGTAAACGTTGGGATATGGTTTCCCTGTCCGAGCCTTCAATAAAATGACCAACCCCTGTTGAAATATCCGGAGAAAAATCAGGTTCTGCTTCACGAATTTCTTTAATTATTTCTGACCAAAAAACGGTTCCTTTAGCTACATCAATTTCCCAGCTTCCCATAAGTGCAAGCCTGTTGGATTTTTCCAATAGTACTTCCGTTTTCTTCTTTTGGGTAATATCTGAAACCATTCCTAATATACCTTTGTAATTTCCTGAATTATCTAAAATGGGATTGGCTGATATGCTAGTGAGAATGTGATTTCCAGTTTTAGTTATAAAACCAATTTCATAATTTTCTGAAATTCCCTTTTTTCTTCTCTCTAAAGCCTTTAAATTCTTTTCCTTTCCATTCGCATCCATAAAATAATCAGGTTTTTTTCCTAATATTTCTACTTCTGGGTATTCCAGTAACTCGCATATCTTTTTATTTACAAAAATTATACTGTTGTTTTCATCGAGCTGCCAAATTCCCTCCTGTGCCGTTTCTACAATCTGGCGGTATTTATGTTCGCTTTTGTTCAGTTGAAACTCTACTTTTTTTCGTTCTGTGACATCCGACCGGATGGCCATATACTGATGGGGCTTTCCCTTTTCATCCAGAAAAGGAACAATGGTGGTATCTACCCAGTAAATCGTCCCGTCCTTCGTTTTGTTTTTTAATTCTCCTCTCCATATTTCACCATTAGCTATGGTAGTCCATAAATCTTTAATGTATGATTTGGGATGATATCCCGAACTGATGATACGGTGATCTTGCCCAATTAATTCTTGAGTGCTGTATTTTGAAATATCACAGAAATTTTCATTTACATATTTAATGATTCCTTTTTGGTCAGTAATAGCGACTATAGATGATTGGTTCAATGCATATTTATAATTGGAAATTTCTTTTTCATCTTTTTTACGTTCTGTAATATCAGATGATGTAATGCAAAATCCTTCAATTTGGTCTCTGTTGTCATATGCGGGATTAATAGTAATGCTAAACCATTTTGTAATGCCATTTATTTTCTCAAAAGCATAGTCAAATTGGACGGTTTTTCCTTTTAATACTTTTGAAAGTGCATTGTTGTGATCTTTTCTGAGTGCAGGAATAAAATCATGTATACTGTTACCCAATTTTATTTTCCGTTCAGCATTAAGAAAAATAGTTTGAGAGGCTGTTTTATTGAAAGTCTTTATAATTCCATTTCTATCAACGAGTATAAATCCTTCGGAGGTGTTTTCAAAAATGGTTTTCAAGTTTGATTCTGCCCTATTTTTCTCTAATGCACTTAGTATAGCCTGTGGTAGCCGATGCATGCGGTCTTTAAATACATAATCAAGCGCCCCTGCTTTTATTATTGCTGCAGCATGTTTGTCAGAAACAGTTGCGGAAACCAGTATGACAGGAATATTTATGCCCATTTGCTTCACGATGTTTATTGCTTCTAAAGAGTCAAAGGACGGAAGTGTGTGGTCAGCTAAGATGATATCAGGTTCAAATTCTTTGAGTGCATTCTCGAAGCCTTTTCTATCGTCAACCACCAATGTTTTAATTTTAATATTTGCTTTTTTCAATAATCTATCAACAAATTCAACATCAGCAGGAATGTCTTCGAGGTGAAGTATTTTTAGTTTCTGCTCCACCGTGTTTCTTTCCATTGCATTCAGTACTGCCTGTGGCAAGCGATGCAAACGGTCTTTGAGGATATAATCACTAGCTCCGGCCTCAATTATATCTACAGCAAATTGATCGGATACGGTTGATGTGACCAGTATGACAGGAATATTTATGCCCATTTGCTTCACGATGTTTATTGCTTCCAAAGAATCAAAGGACGGAAGTGTATGGTCTACTAAGACAATATCTGGTACAAATTCTTTGAGTGCCTTCTCGAAGCCTGTTCTGTTTTTAACCACCAATGTTTTAAATTGGATATTTGCTTTTTTCAATACTCTATCAACAAATTCGGCATCAGCAGGAATGTCTTCGAGGTGAAGTATTTTTAATTTAGTATTCAATTTGTTAGGGTTTTTGTTTGTTTATATAAACAGGAGGTTGATTCTTTAGCAGCCAATAAAGACCAAGGTCTGTAACTACATTCATATATTCATCAAATTCAACCGGCTTTACAATATAGCTGTTAGCACCAAGTAAGTAGGCGCGTTCAATATCAGAAGACTCTTTAGAAGAAGTCAGTACCACAACAGGAATTGATTTTGTGGATTCGTTTACCTTTATCTGTATCATTACTTCAAACCCATCCACTTTTGGCATTTTTAAATCGAGTAGTATGACTGTTGGTTTATTACTAATATTTCTTCCTTCATACTTTCCTGTCCCAAAAAGAAACTCAAGTGCTTCGGCTCCGTTTTTAAGATGAATAAGATGGTTGTTCATATTGGATTTGCGAAGAGCACGAATGGTCAACTCTGCATCTTTCAGGTTATCTTCTATGAGTAGGATTTCGATTTTTTTATTTTCCATGGTTGATTTAAACTATTCGTTTTCTATCTATTTTACAGTAAGATCCGGTAAGCTAAAATAGAAGATTGAGCCTTGGCCTTCTTTACTTTCTGCCCAAACTTTTCCATCGTGGTTGTGAATAATACGCTGCACGATTGCTAGCCCAACCCCGGTGCCCGAAAATTCTTCATCGGAATGGAGTCGCTGAAACACACCAAATAATTTATGTGCGTAGCGCATATCGAAGCCTACGCCATTGTCTCTAATCGAATAAACAATCGCTCCATTTTTTCGTTCTGATTTTATTTCTATGAGCGGCTTTTCCTTTTTGCTGGAATATTTAATGGCGTTTGAAACAAGGTTTGTGATTACATGTTGCATTAAGTTATAGTCTGCAACGGCAGGAAGCAGCTTTCTTAAGGTTATTTCGGCCTTATGTGCAGTGCTTTTTTTGATTTCTATAAGAACAGTGTCAACCAACTTGTTCATATCTAATCTGGATTTTGCAAGTCCTTTTCGCCCCAACCTGGAAAATTCAAGAAGGTCATCAATCAGTGCGCCCATTTTTTTCGCACTGCCTTTCACTTCCGCCAACAATCTTTTTCCTTCATCATCAAGCGAGTTGCCGTAATCTTCTTCCAGCATATTTGCATATCCGTTAATGGCACGAAGTGGTGAGCGCAAATCATGCGATACGGAATAGGAAAATGATTCTAAATCTACGGTACGCTCTTTTACCCTAATTTCCAGTTCGTCAACCTCTTTGTGGGAATCGAATAATTCGACAGCTCTTTTTTCTTTCTCCTTGTTTTGGAAAGCAAGCTCTTTATTGGCAATCAGAAGTTCTGCGGCCCGTTTTTCCTTCTCCTTATTTTGGAAAGCAAGCTCTTTATTGGCAATCAGAAGTTCTGCGGCCCGTTTTTCCTTCTCCTTATTTTGGAAAGCAAGCTCTTCATTGGCAATGAGGAGTTCTGCGGCCCGTTTTTCTTTCTCCTTGTTTTGGAAAGCAAGTTCTTTATTGGCAATAAGAAGTTGTGCTGTCCTTTTTTCGTTTTGAGAATTTAGAAGAGCAAGTTTTTTGTTCGCCATGAGGAGTTCTGCTGATTTCTCTTTGTCATCCATTTTCGTTAATTCTAACTATTTAAGAATTGGACATGTTACCCATTGGATAAATATTTATTATATCTGACTACCTCAATTATTTTTTGGCTTTTTTGAATTAATATTGTGAGTGTTGCATATCGTCCATTAATGTACGGATTATAATCAATTGTTTAGGTTTAATTGGTCACAAAAATAGTTTAAACTATGCACTTTAGTGCATCTCGCTTTAGCTTCTAAAAATACTTACTTTTGTAGGTATGACGGAACAACGGAGTAATGGACATACTGTTTCAAGGTTGAGCGTACATATAGTATGGTGCACAAAATATAGGTACGCTGTTTTAAATGGAGACCTTCAGATACGTTGCCGTACCCTATTGATACAGATTTGCGAGGCGGAAGATGTAACTATATTGAAAGGGGTTGTTTCCAAAGATTACGTCCATATGCACTTGGAGTACCGTCCATCCTCGAGTGTTAGCGGGCTGGTAAAGAAATTGAAAGGTCGGAGCTCACGAAAGCTTCAGCAGGAGTTTCCAGAGTTGAAGAGACGATATTGGGGCCGACATTTTTGGGCTATAGGATATGGTTGCTGGAGTACTGGAAATATAACTGATGAGATGGTCAATGATTATCTTGAACACCATAGAAAGCCTGAAGATCTTGATAACAGCGACTTTATAATTGAGCAATGAACATTGGGCGACTTTAAGTCGCTTGCGCTAGCTTAAACTATGGACCTTTCAGTCCATAGTAGTTAATTCTAGTTATTAATAAAAAAGTATTCCATTACATTATTAGAGTCAAAACCTTAAGAGTTTTATCCAGGCACATGGCAATCTTAAAAGAGGACCTAAAGATTTTTGGTATATGAGGCAGCAGGATTATTATGTATGTCTCCAAGTGGATGGGACGGATTATGAGAACCGCTAAAAACGGCAAAATTGAACCAATCAATATTTGGTTGTACTGGGTTGAAGGTCAGTATTTTGTTGGTTGTTTTGCTATGCTCATTTTTTTCCGGCGAAGGTGGTATACAATGCCCGTTTTTTGCATTCAATGGAAGAAATTGAGGAAAACGATTTTAATTTGAATATTTCTCGATATGTGAGTACCGCTGTGGCCGCAAAAAAAATCGACCTTCATAAAGTTAATGTAATACTAACTGAAATTGAAAAAAAGGCAAAGGAAAGTAAGGAAAAACATAATAAGTATTTAAAAGAGTTGGGGATGGAACCGCTATAAAATTGAAACTGGAACTGTCAACACTAAAAACCATACACATTTGCAATTTGTACTAACAAACACATAAAGCCATACACAAGTCGAAAAAAGGTAAACAGTTGATAGATTCTTTCCCGGTTACCATCTACCCTTTTAATGGGTCTTGTAATAGATTGCTTATAAATAAATTACTGTAGAGTACCATACAAAAATGCGGATATATAATATGACGTAAGGTTATAATTCACTGTTTCATTCTGTTTAACTTATCTTCCAGGCTTCTAAATTGTCCCTCGTTAATTTTTGGACCCCCTTTATTTCTTCCATTAAAAAGCGGTGCATACAAATATCAAAGGGATAAAAGTACTTAGTATAATTGTCGGCTTCCTTTGATTCCGAAAATCGCTTGAGGATTTCATCCGCCGAAATGCTATGCTTCCTCTTTCTGTTGCCGATCCTGTACTTGATATCTTCCTTTCCTTGGCTACGTTTTTTCATTAATGGTCCAATCGTTCGGTCCAAGAATTAGGATCCTTACCGGTATGGAAAACTGCAATCACATAGATTACATCTTCTTCCAATAAATAGTGTATGCCATAAGGAAACCTTTTGATATACCTTACCCTGATTTCACGGTACTTTAATTGATAGCCTTCGGGCTGTGACCGTATGTCCTCAAAGCCGGCTTCAAGACACAGTTCAAAATCTACCGACAGCCCCGGGCGATGCACGTCATACCATTCTCCAGCTTCGCTGATGTCTAAAAACGCTTGATCGGATATTAGAAAATACCGGCTCATTTCCGTTTTTCGGCCAACATTGATTTGACTTCGGCCAGGGTGTAATATTTCGTCCCGCCCTCTTTGTGCCTTTCCAATCTACTATCCAGTTCCTTTTTTATAGCATCGGTCAATTCGATGGAATCCCCATCGATGGAGTCCCAAATTTCTTGTGCCAGCAGAATCCTTTTGGACTGGCTCATCTTTTTAATTTCCTGAATATCCATAGTTCAAAATTTAAGCGTTATACCCTTCTGTTTTGCCAACAGTTTCAGTACATCATGAACGGCATCCCAAAGCGAGTATTAATCATTGGCTGCCTTCTCCATGAAAGTAACTTTGTTCAAGTTAAGAACTAAGTACCGAATCTTCACTGATATGCGCCAAAAAATCCGCATATTTTTTTTCCAATTTTCCGTATTCCATTTCTTTGGCCAGAAGCTCCAAGGCTTCCCTTACTATTGCGCCCTGGGACAATTTCGCC
>Ga0209491_10008724_pt1 | contig 12709 bp, 15 predicted proteins | sample BON02_FD_187213 | JGI IMG/M metagenome (GOLD analysis project Ga0209491, IMG submission 187213) | Freshwater microbial communities from Lake Bonney liftoff mats and glacier meltwater in Antarctica - BON-02 (SPAdes) (version 2) | ecosystem: Environmental > Aquatic > Freshwater > Ice > Glacier... | reverse complement strand
CGCGTGTGCGCTTGTGTGTGTGTGTGTGTTCGCGTATGTGTGTGTGTTTTGTGTTTGTATTTGTCACCCTAGATTGCCTTGCTCACAGCCACCTACCCTCACCTCACCTACCCTCACCTGTAAATCAACACACGTTACTGCAGAGGGAAGTTTGCCTTGACAACAAGGTCCGTCAGCGGATCAGCGCGCACGTTGTTTTGCGGCCCCACTCCGACGCGCCGCACCATTCTTTGAACCGTGACAACAGTGTCCCCCAGGCCCAAGTGAATGGAAGAGCCGCCCTGAAGGTGTTTCGGTCGCGCGTCAGCCAACTCCATGCTGTGTTTGGCAGAAAGTCGTTCGGCTGCTACCAATTTCGATGGTGCCAGATGAAGAATTTGAGCGCTGGCTGCCGTGTGCACCATGGCCTCGTGCACGTTCGACTCCACTTTGTCCCCGAACGAAAAGTCCGAACTGCCCTGCTCCAAAATTTTTCGCACCGCCTCCTTCTCCGCCTGTACACATATTCCAAGTAGAGGGTTCACGTAGTTTAAGATTTAGGGTTCACGCAGTGCACAGTGAGGGTTTGTAGCGTACGCAGTGACCGATAGTGGACTGTGGTAGAAATATTTGACCTAACCGCGACCTACTGCCGCGAAATTAAGAATCAGGGGTGCGCGGCAGCATCAGGCTTCAGCCGGACGCACTACTGGCCCTACTGTTCATGTCTCCAATCAAGGGAATTTCGAGTTTTTTAGAACTGTCATCCCGTTCAGACCAGTCGGCTAGGAGTCGCGCCCATAAAATGCGTACTAGTCGCGGCTGATTTGGAATGGGGCGTGGCGTCGTCGGGGCTAAAGTCCCTGCGCGCCGCATACGGCAGGCAATGGCCATGCAAAGTTTTGGGGACGAGCAGACAGAAGGGCGCTCCAAGTGGCAGAAGGTATAATCAGATATAATTGTCAGAGCCTCTTCCCATATTTTCCTCTACGAATAGTTTGAGGGTATTGCAACTCAAAGTTGCAATCTTCTCACGAAAATGTGTGGAACGGCCGTCCGAGAGAACAGAGTGGCATATGGTAGTGTTGCGCGCACCCCACTTGTTCCCCACAAACGGAGGTTGTGTCATGGAGGTTGTGTCATAAAGGTTGTGTCGTGGAGGTTGTGTCATGGAGGTTGTGTCATGGGGTGTGTTTTGTAGGTTGTGTCATTTCTTCTATTTTGAGGTTGTGTCATCTTATTATTATCTTATTATTATCTTATTATTATCTTCTTATTATTATCTCATTATTATCTTATTATTGTTGTCTTGTCATTATCTTATTATCAACTTATTATTATCTTGTTATTATCTTATTATCATCTTATCATTATCTTATTATTATCGTATGACACAACCTCAAATTAGAAAAGTCCATTACACAACCTCTTGAACTCTTGTCCGCATACCTCTGGTCCGATCCAGTGGGCGCGCGGCGACGTCGGGCTAACGCCCTCCACCGCCGCGCGCCCCCACAAGATTCCGACCTGAGTCTGTTCGAGCATGCTTGTCTGGAGCTGGAGCTGCGTATGCATCTGAAGCACCACTTGTCCTCCGGACGGACGAGCAGTGGCGCTGGAGGCACCCGCCACGAGGGCAACCAATGTCACAGCCATGCCTGCAGCAGCAGCGGCCACGAGGGACCGTTTCGTGCGCGCGCCCTGCGCACCGTCTGTTACCCCATATTGCCGATGCGAGATCGCCTCAGCGGAGTGGCTGCAATGCACGCAACCTCGTCAGTCAGGGAAACGCGCACAGACACGCCAGGGCACGTCGAGCCTCAAGATACCGTCCCGCAAGGAGTGGGAAGAAAACGAAGTATCATCATGACAACAAAAGAAGTTTCATGATGACATGACGCTGTGCAGCAAAACGCACGTCGAGACAATATCACCCTGTCAAGCTTATGGCATACATGCGCAATTATCCTGTCAAGCAGAATGCGAGGAGAATGGCGCGAGAGGAGAATGGCGCGTGTACGCAAGTACCTCTCCATATGGCCCATTATGGGGCAATGTTATTTTCGTCTACGGAAAAAACTCACGAACCATATCTATGCAATCGTTTTTGTTTTTTCAGAAATGTCGTTAGATAGAACATCTTCTGTTTTAGCACAATCCCTTTTTCAGAATCAGGCTCCGAAAGGACATTTTCAGATCTACTAAAAAGTGATGGATGTTCTCGATGAAAATTACAAAAAAGGAGGACTTCTTACATATAATCGATGGTTTTTTAAACCAAAATTGATGAGTATTGCGTTCAAATGTTTCAGGCTGACTTCATTTGGCCCGGAAGTGCCATTGTAAGTAATATCGGGTAATATCTGTACCAGTAATGGTTTCAGCTGCTACGTTCTGACCACATCTTGACCACACAAACCCCCAAAACAAAAAATATCACTGGTACAAAGGTGAAGGTTTGAAATTATCTGAATTTTGATTGGTCTGCAGGAAGAGGCGTTCGAGTGCGGCAATGCCCGGCGCGCCCGACCTGCATGGTCGGAGTCCAAGCATGGACTACTCGCTTCCCCTGTCGGAAGTGTCGGGCATGGACAACTCGCTTTCGCTCGCTGAGATCGACCGCATCATCGGCAACTTGATTGGACAGGAGTCGGAGCGCAGCCTGGCGGAGACTGACGAAAATATCATGCTCGATAGCCCGCACGGTCTCGGCGGTGTCAACTACAGCCTACTCGCGCCTGATTCGCCCAATGTCTCGGCGCAATTTGAAGACATCCCCGCTGACGTTCCCGCAGTCAAACAGTCGCCGATGGCGCAGCGCGGACTCCCGAGATCAGGGGCGAGCTTGCTCTCGCCCACAGCGCAACGTCTGCTCTCCCCTAAGTCGCAATTCACGCCCTCCCCGGGCATGGAAAACATGCACGACTCCCCTACTGATGTTCCTTCATATGTCTCTCCTCTGCCGCGCCCTTCAGGTTAGTCTCTTTCTGTACAGGAAATCTCCAAGCCGGGATGGGATGACTGATTGATGTTACTTTTATGACTCCATAAGAAATAGTCAAGACGCTCTGCTGGAAGCTGTATGTACTCGAGAAAATCTCGACCCATCTTTTCATTCGGCGACATGCTGTGTGCATGCTGCGGGAACGCATTTGCGATGAAGCATGCGTGTATCTGGGAAGCCGTATCTGTCTTTGAACAATACTCGGTATCGAGACCCTGTTCTCTGACTAGTTTGTTACTGTGAACAGTCAACGGTCTGCCATCGCCGGAAGAATTTGTTTCAGGCAGGAGTGCGCAATCTTCCAACCCATCGTTGGAACATTCAAGGACGCTGAGCTCAACCTTTCCAAAATTGAGCACAGCTGCGCCGGAGCTGATTGAAGCCCAAATGCCAGGCCCTGCAGGGCCTGGACCGAGCCAGGGTATGCCGATGCCGCTTCAAAAGATTACACTTTTCCGCAAGTCCACTGATGGCGACGGGACTGCCCCAAGTGGCCGCAACGTGGGCATTGGCATTGAGTGTGAGACGGATCCCGTCACAGGACATGTTGTCATTCAGAGGGTCTGCCCGGGCGGCGCTGCGCACAACAGTTGTCAAGTCTTTCACAGCGATACTCTGCTCCAAGTCAACGGTACCTCTGTTACAGGCATGCCCTCTCACCAAGTGCTGAAGATTCTGGGCGGGGAGGCGGGCACACCTGTCTCGATCCTCGTCTCGCACAACCCCCAAGGCCAAATGTCCACGCCCAGGGGCCCCCCGCCGCCAGAGAAACTTTTGAAGAAGCAGCCTCTTGCCAACAAAAATCCTGTGCCGGCAGATCAGGAGGCAGAAGAGCGCCGCTTAGCCAGAGACAAGGTGAGATCTTTGCCAACGTTGCAAAGTTGTTATGAATTTTTTGGGCACGCGGCGGCAGGGCTCCGAGTCTCCTTATAGAGACTCGTTGAGCGGCAGCTTCGGTAAATTCGCCGCCGTTCGCCCCGGGTTGCCCGGGTGCGCGACACAGCGAAGTTTCTTTGGCCCCTGAGCAGCCGCGCGCCACCCGCCCTCAGCCGCGGCTCACGGACGTTTGACCTCAAGCCGATTTTTGGTCGGAAAAACAGTGTTCCCCGGAGAAAATCGACTTGAGCGCTCAGGCCTGCTCGGGCCTAAGTCGAACAATATTGAGTTGAGACGGCTCTAGTCGAAAATTCCGCCAAAAAAAATTCTTCAAAATTTCGTCTGGCGCCGGCTCATGTCGGAACTCGACAAGTTTTCTTTGGCGGAATTTCAACCACAAGAAACCCCTCAATCTGAGCCGGCTCAAATCGAAATCTTGATTTGGCAGGGTTTCAAATGTAAAATTTCATTTTTTCTTTTTCTTTGGGATCAGACGTTTGCACAACAATTGACAAGTAGTTAGGGAGAGACACACAATTAGACACAGGTCGACATATTTAGACACAGTTCAACATGGTAAGAGTGATTTAGATAGAGTTACACATACTTTGAGTTAAGCAAAGAGAGTTAGACGTATGGGGTGGCTTCGATTAGGAGGCTCTTTAAAATTATAGGTCTCTTTTGCAAAAGAGCCCTACAAAAGAGACTATATTCTGCAAAAGAGACCTATAATTTTAAGGAGCCTACTAATCGTAGCCACCCCATAGTTGGAAATACTTGGAGATAGTTGGACATATTTAGACATAGCTGTACATAGACATGGTTAAAGAAAGTCAGACCCAGTGAGACGTAGTCAGCGAGAGTTAGACAGAATTATTCATAGTCAGACATGATTAGACATAGTTAGAGAGGGGTAGACTTGGTTGGCCATACTTATGCATAATTTGCAACTGGAGTGGTGCACGGCGGCCAGGGGCTCACATCAATTACCTTGAGTGGCGTGCTGGCCAGTGTTGACCGTTTCAGTGCTTGTGTTTCCAGGTGCTAGCTGCGCGTCGTATGAGTGGCGTGGGTGGTGCTGGCCCCACTCCAATCAAAACCAACGAAGATTCCCAGCCACTAGTATCCCGTCAGACCCCGAATTCTTCGCGGTCATCAAAGCGGCCAGATGCTCGTGGTCAAAGAGACGACTCGCATCAAATTGGCAACAGTGCGTCAAAATCTATGTACTTGTCGTTTGGCGATGCACCCCGAGAAGAGACTACTTGGCAGTCTATCGACAGTCCCAGTCGGCAACATGTGCGAGCGCAGCACGCTGTAAACCCAATTGACGCTGGGGGCCCGTCCTCACCAGTGTCAGCAGTATGTCCACTGCCACCTGCATCTTTGGCAGGCTTGTCAAACCATGCAAAGGCTGTGCCTATTCTGCCTTCTAATGCAGACCAGACGAGGCCGGCGCCCAGCGCACTGCCGTATAGCAGCCGGACCGGCAATTTCTACAGTAGCAAGGACGTTGCAAGAGAAGCCATGTCGCCCAAGACCTCAGCAGGACAGCTCGCGGCAGGATCGCCGCCTGAAGGCAGCGATATTTTCCGTGAGGAGAATGAAGCGCCGTCAACAGGGCCAACAGATGCAGAAGGCAAGAGTCTTGCAGAGCTCAAGATGAGCTTCACCATGCGCATGAACGAGGCCATTCGTATGCAGCGCGAGCGCATGCGTGTGCTCCTCAGTGACGTCGACTCCAAAATCGTTTCTCTCAAGAAGGAGCATGGGCTGCGCGAGCGCGAGCCATCTTTGGGTCTCAATTCGTCGGTTGAGGAGGAGGGCGCGCATCCAAGAACCTCCTCCACCGACGCATACCTGCCTCAAGAAACCGAATACAAACAAGATGACACCGACGACAAGGAGCATGACAACAGGTTCTTCCTCCCTATAAATGTTGTGAGAGATGCACGCATAAAGATGTACATCTACACCCTTTGTGTGCTGCTGTGATTCGCGCTGCATGGATGGTGTTGGTGATGCGTGCTGAGAGAAATTTTGATAGAGATGTAGGTAGAGAGATTGTCACTTAGAGAGGTGCACATGTATAGATTAACGGTGAGAGAGATGATGATAGAGATGTAGGTAGAGAGATACTCGCTTAGAGAGGTGCATATGTATAGATTCACGGTGAGAGAGATGATGAGAAAGATGTATGTAGAGAGATACTCACTGGAAGAGATGCACATGTATAGATGCACACTAAGACTCTTTATGTGCTGCCAGATCGCAAGGAGGGAGAGAGATGTAGGGTTACGCCGTGTGGAGATGTATAGGTTGAGATGCACATTTCAACCCTTAGTTTGCTGCCGGAATTCATAAGGCGGCAGTAAGTTTGAGGGTTATGTGCACAGGTCTGTGCACAGTTGCCTTGGTGTGTATATTTGGAGTCAAGTGACATGGGCCGCGCGAAACAGTGCGGAATCGCACGCGAGCTCGGTGGATACCATTATCAGCCCCGCTGTGACTCCTTCCAAACGGGCACATGCAACGCGCAACGCCCCACCGGCACCATCCTCCCCTGTAGCTGCAGTCAACAGCTTGTCCGTCCCCTTCTCTCCCGGGATGATTGAGCGCGATGTTCAGACTGAGAAGCTCATGGAGGAGATGGGCCAGTTGCGTGCGGCACTTGCAGCCGTCACGGGTTCGGTAGCTTCCGCCTCGCGCACTGCGTCTGTTTCCGGTGAGGCACTTCTGGCCGATCCCTCTGGCGAATGGGTCGATGAGGATGGGCAACAGGCGGGGCATGCGTCTCTTGAGGCTGGTGTTGTCACATGGCTCCAACGCAAGCGCAGTCCCTCTCTTCAGGTCCCAAACAACAAATGCAATGGATGGTTACTCATCCTCTTTTGCAATGGTGTGTGCATGCATAAGCTTAATGTTTGTTCATGTGTGAATCTGACTGTTTTGGGGCATGAGCAGAGATCTGCAGCGCCTGCCAATATTGGTGATGCCGAAGCAGATTTATTGGTCATGGCCGAACAGTCGAAGCAAAAGTATTTGGATATTGTTGGTCGCCTTCAAAAAGAGGCGCTCAAGACAGACAGTGGGTGTGTGGACCAGTCTGTCGAGGACCAGCAAGACTCGATGGACTCGGTGACGTCGTCGGAGGATCAGAGTGACCAAGCTGAGATGGAGGACGAAGACGATATCTTGACTTTGAGTTACAACCCAAGTCTTTTGCCTACCAAGGGCTGTCTCACGCAGTACCGCAAAGATTGGCCAACGCGCCCGCTTTCGCCGCCCCAGGTGTGCTTTTTACTTGTGTCACCCACAGCGGGCGAACCAAGGCCCGTCCACACTGCCAGGCGACTACGAAACCAAGAATACTAATTTTCACCACGCAGCCCAATCAATACTGACGTACATGAGGGTATTGGACGTTGTGCAGAACGAAGCCGAGAGGCATCGGCTGGCGAATCGAGGCCTTAAGCGTAGTGTGCTTGGCGCTGGGATTGCTGCGTCGAAAGAGGTGCTGAACCCTGGCCAGAAGACGCCCTACTCGCCCAAGCATGTCATGACTCCTCACGGCCCCATGGTCTTGGCGCCCGAGGGTCCCGTACCTCCTACGCAGCATCCGTTTGTGCAAGAACAGATGTTGGTGCTTAAATGCATCAAGCAGGTTCCCTGTCTCTTTTGCCCTATCCGGTTGTTTGCATGTTTTGACATGAAGCACACGTATATTCCATGTAAGCGTACAGCACTGAGCAAACGCACACGCGGGTAGTGTCATGCAGATGGAGGTGAATGAGTAGTCTGTCTGAATGTAACATGCACATGCATACACGCACAGTATCCTGAGCTAGCTCAGATGGGTGCAGAAGTTGTCAAGGCAGCCACAATCAGGTTTGAGCTAGGATTCGTGCCTGAGCTGGTGGATGACGAGGAATTCGACGACGATGATGCTCCTCGTCCGCCTCAGAATCGAGCACGGAGAAGCATTGTCTGGGGAGAGGGTGTGGCAGCAACTGACGGCAACAGCGCACAAAAATTGCACGAGGTGGACTTTGTTTTTTGGCAGCTGCGCAGCGTCTCGTTTGTCTTCATGATCGTGTGTACACGTAGCTGGCGTGTTTGTATTCTCATTGTGTGTTTGCACTCACATTATAATGTGTGCACAGCTTTGGCGTCATGCAGACAGTCATTCTGCGTGCTCTTGGTAATTGGAGTGCATTATTTCGTCTTTGACCGTGGAAGCTACTGCAATCTAACGACGGCAATCTCTTGTGCAGGCTTCTCTAGCAAAGCGCAAGGCGGCGCTCGCTGCGGCACAAGCAGCTGCTTCCAAACATGCTGAAATGCTCGACGAAATGCAGGAGCAACATGACAAGATCCAGCAGTTGCAGCAACAGCGCGCAGGACCACCCAACGCTCAGCGCCAGGCGCCTCCTCAGCACCACCCTCCTAGTATGCACTCACACAATCAAGGCCATCCTCAATATGTACAGCAACACTCACAGCATCAGCAACAACTCCACCCGCAACAGCAACACCACCACCAGCAGCAACAAAATTCTATATATGCCTCACAACACATGGGACCGCCGGCACAGGGCACAGTGCAGGTGCCAAAGGGAACAGGAAAAGGTGTCAGCGCGTTGCCGTACCAACCGCAATACCCTACAGGATTTTCGTCTCCCAAGTCTCCTGCCGGCGTGTTGGCACAACTCCAGGGCACCGCACAGTTGCCTGGGTACGCTGCACCACAGGGCACACCCGGCAAAATGGGGCCGGGTGCACAGCAAAGGCAGGGAGGAATGCAGATGGGAGGTATGCAGCAGGGGCAGCATATGACCCAGACGCACCCTCAGGCACAAGCTCACGTTGGGACACCAGGCAAAGGTGTTGGCCCGCAGGGGTATTTGGGGCACCAACGAGGCCATGCAGGCAGGCAGTCGATGGGGGACATGGCAGGAACCAGAGGGGACGTATCGGGAGCCGCTTCTTCTGCGCCTGTCCGCGGAGGGTGGCAGGGACAGCAGGCAGCGCAATCGCTTGCACACATGCGACAACCTCCGCAGGCAATGCGTCAGCAGCACCCCAACACACCCAATCGTGAGATGCCAAACATCAAGGGTCAGCAGTTGCGCATGAGCTTGCCTGGCTAACGGTCGCTAGTCTTCACACCTAGCTCCACATACTGACATGACAATCTGGACATCATTTTTCTTGCCAGGTCGCAAATTTGATCCGTGATCTTCTCCGTAGGAGGATATTGCAACTTGCCACTCTCGAGATGGGGTTCGTAGTCTGCACACCGCACTGGATCAATGTAAACGCACACTCATGACTGCCTTTCACAATGTGAAAATGCACATTTCCCACCAGAATCTCGACGCTGGCTCGCGCTGCTTCTTAGCGTGTTTAATTTCGACTTTTTTTTTATTTTGAATCGGGGGCTTCCAAACTCAAAAGGCCCCCCCAACAACACTCACACAGATGATTTGGTTTGCCGTATATATAAAGACAATCTACTGTCGGATCCTGTCAACGCACACACATCATCCTGCCCGCATTATACCTCCTACACGTGTGCTGTATCCCCATGCGATAGAGCAACTGCTTGCGCTGGATTGCACGAATTCTGTGTCGACTTCACTCGAGTCCACTGCGACACACCGTATCATTGCAACCATGAAAAATCACGCCCCGCCTCCCTGTCCTTGAGCGCCTTGATGGCACGGGCGTATGTGTTTGTGGAAACTCTTTGAGAGTTTCAAGAACTGAAAGTGGGTACCCCAAGGATTGGCCAGCTTAACAGCCTCCGCCTTCGCAAGTTCAAGGGATGGATCCAGGAAGAGGTACCAGTCACCAGTCAGCAGTATGCTATGCGCTGTGCAACGCTTGCAGCTTTGCACACCGGGTCAGGCCCAATTCTGTAGTGGATGTGATCGGAGGAGCAGCGGCCATCGATGTCAGCTGTCTGTTGGCAGCAAGTTTTGGTATCTACGGAATCCGCTACTTGAGGGTAATCGGCTGCTTCTCGACGGCTGCTTCTCGATGTCTCAGCGCGCTACCGGGCCAGCTAGGGAGAGTAAAGTTCATCCGATGGCCTCGGAGTGGGGGGGTGGAAACCAGCGCATTCATCAATGCCATCAGACCGCTGGAGACCCAGCTCATTTAGGTGCATCTGTTTCCACGTCTCATTTCTCTCATGGATGATATTCCCGTTTCTTTCACGCGTGTGTGTGTCACGGTGTGCCTGTAACGCCTCTCAAAAGTATTCGCTCCGGCACGACATTTTTCGAATCTCCGAGTTGATTGACATTATTGCGTGGCTCATACCAAGCGATATATTACACAGCACTGTTTACCCCGGGCCTTGAGAGGATCCCCCAAACAGAGAAACACTGTTTTACATGACACGACACAAGCAAAGGTGCGGATATTCTAGGAGCCCCTTAAGAATTGACCTAAATCGTCCAACAACCAGGCTGCGGTACCAAAAACAGAATTGACCAAACATCCTTTGGAAAGAGATCTGCCGAGCATGTCTGGATGCCAACTTTTATGCGGCTTACCATTCACTGGCAGGCGTGGCAAGTCACAGTACTACGGTCGCTCTGGTTTGGTACTGATCTGCCAGGCCTGTTGGCGAGCGAGAATGGTGGCAAGCGGCGTTTGTCCAGTAAATGCCCCTCGCCCTGTATCGCGATGTGGAGGCCTCTCATCCCCTTCGCACGCAATCTCTGAGTCTTCTTGGTCTGCCACGTCAGCAAATGTCAGGAGGAAGGATTGGGGTGGGGCATTGGGAGGGACTCTCTCTTGGCGCGGCCAAACCCACGGGGAAGATGGAGGGGAGGGGCATGCGTGCCGGGCACGTCACATTAAAAATTGAATGTTTTGCACACGCACAGTTTTTGTGACACACACACACACTCACGCAAACACACACATATGAGTGTGTGCGTGCGTGTGTATTTTTGTGTGTGTTTGTTTATGTGTGTGTGCATGTGTGGGTGTGCACGAAATTCAGTGAAACCTGGTGTGCTGTGATCGGTGTTGATCGGCGTGTGCTTTGACTGCTGCCCTCTAACTTGGTGTGGCTGTTCATACACACACACAAACACACATCCACAACAGACACAAACACACACGGTGTTTGTGCACATGCAGAGCAAGAAAGCGTCAGTTGCTCGCAATGCACGGTACACATTGAAAACATGTCAGAAGAGACCTCTTGAATGTGTAACAAACGATTAGCAAGCTCCTTAAAATTATAGGTCTCTTTTGCAGAATACAGTCTTTTTTGTTGGGCTCTTTTGCAAAAGAGACCTATAATTTTGTATACCGTGCATTGAAAACATGTCAGAAGAGACCTCTTGAATGTGTAACAAACGACCTATGTACACACTGCGGAATATGACAAAAGAAACCTATAGATATATATGGCGGGACAATGGCAAAAAGAGACTGTGGACATATTGTGGAATTTGTTAAAAGAGACCTCTAGATAGATATGTATGGCGCTAAAAAGGCAAAAGAGTCCTATGTACGTATTGAAAAAAGTCCTATGTACGTATTGAAAAGAGCCAAGTAAAAGAGAAATATGTATGTGTCTGTGTGCATCAATGAAGGAGGTGACTGCCGTCCAACACCTGCAGTATGCGGAATACGACAGACGAGGCCTGCAAAACCAGATACGTTATTTTTTCTCCTTGACCTTTCCTCACATATTTGTAGGTTTTCAAACCTGCACGCATGCAAGCACATACATGACACTGCATCCTGTATTTGTATGGGGTGGCTTTGGTTAGTAGGAGGGATTAAATTATAGGTCTCTTTTGCAAAAGAGCTCTATAAAAGAGACGATATTCTGCAAAAGAGACTTAAATTTTTTTCGATCCTACTGACCGTAGCCACCCCATAGTAAAAGGCATGCAGCGCAAACGGGGGCATCAAATATTTGTAGACGGAAGGTATGCCCGTGCACACTGCAACGCCCCGCCATGGTAGGGGTAAGGTACGCGTATTCATCAGGAAAGTTCGTGAGTTGTGTGGTTGATTGTCAAGTTTGTCCCCGACGTTTGCACAAACCCTGAGTGCGCATATGTTTATTCATAGCAGCAAGGCGCGCAGATTTAGGAGCAAGGTACGCATATTCTGTGTATTTACACGAACAAGATATTCGTAGGAGCCATGTACAGCATGGCGAAGACACATAGAATGCCTTATCTTTGTAGGTATTTTTCTGTGGGAGAGCCCTGCAATTGATGGCTCTTTTGCGGAAAGAGATCTGCAACTGGGCGCGCGGCAAGCACAGGCCAGCCGCGCGCTACAGAAGTCGGAACGCTGGCCCTACGGATCGTGCGTGTATCAGGAATACCTTTCCCCCCAACTTTTGTGTGATCGGAGATCTCAGACGTCCGATCCCAGATCGGACAAAGTAGTTTGCAAAAGAGACCTATGATTTGAAGGAGCCTACTAATTTGCAAAAGAGACCTATGTGGGATCGGACGTCTGAGACGACCAATCCCAGATCGGACAAAGTAGTCCAAGATGTCCGATTTGAAATCGGATGTCTAAGACGCCGATCTCGCTCTCTTGCTCTCGCTCTCGCGCGCTCTCTCTCTTTCTCTTGTTTCCATTTTCCCTATCTCTCTCTCTCTCGCCCTCTCTCGAATCTGGCGAAATTGGACGTCTCAGATATGCGATTTCGGAAGAAGTTCGAAAAAAAAACTAAATCTGAGCCTATGCATCTTCACCACCCTGTATGCGTATGTGTGTATTGATAGCAGCAGGGTACGCAGATGTTGTGTATTTGTAGAGCAAGGTGCGCAGTTGTGAATTTGTAGAGCAAGGTGCGCA
>Ga0209491_10008721_pt1 | contig 12712 bp, 8 predicted proteins | sample BON02_FD_187213 | JGI IMG/M metagenome (GOLD analysis project Ga0209491, IMG submission 187213) | Freshwater microbial communities from Lake Bonney liftoff mats and glacier meltwater in Antarctica - BON-02 (SPAdes) (version 2) | ecosystem: Environmental > Aquatic > Freshwater > Ice > Glacier... | reverse complement strand
GACGTGCGCACGTTATGTGGAGAAGCGGTGAACCTCAACAAGGGGCAACGGCTAGATTGAGCCGCCAAGCCAAGCAAGGGTTGTCAGGAAAAGACAAACGCACACCTTCTTGACTCGCTAGACACGTTGGGTTTCTTTCCCCACCCGGGCCATTTTCTTGCGTGTTCCCTTTCCCAGCGAAACAAAAAGCAAATGACGAATATTCTTGAACACGTGCTTTTGATTCTTCCGTTCATCCTACTGTTAGACACATCCTCTTTCTGTTTTCCACATTCATTCTACAAGCTCATGCCCATCCGGTCGTCACAGGCATAGCTACCTTACCTATACCTACCTAAAACACATACATACATTCCGACAGTACCACGTTCTTCATTCATATACCTAGCTATTTGTGTGTGAATCGATTTATGGAGTCACATTAACCTTTCCCGTCAAGTCTGCTGCATCTCCTGCTCCCCGCCTCCCACAATCTGCCTGGACGAGCCACCACTGCCCGCCTTTCGGCCGCCCGTGATGGTCTTGACCGCGCTCTTAGTCGACTGCGACAAGCTAGAGGAAGTAGATCGAAACAAGAAGCCCAAACCACCACCACCTCCGCCCCGCGCGCCGCCGTCCATCTCATAAGCGCCGCTTCCACTCAGGCCCCGACCGAGGGAGCGAAGGGCCGTCTCTAGGTCTTGTACCTTGACTTCCAGAGCAAAAATCTGCCGGACGAAGCCATCTTTTTGCATGGCCAGCTGCGCGTTCTGCGTAAGCAGGGTGCGATTCATGTGCTCATAGGTGTCCCGTTGGGCGTCGCATTCGTCTTGGAGATAGGTGCAGATCTGAGGAGAGGTATGGTGAGGTGGGTGGGAAGGAGAATAGGAGGGAGGGGGTGTGAGTGATGATGGTTAAATAAGGAGCTTTGATATTTCATTTTATTATTTCATTTCCAAAAGAGAATTTTATGGAAATTGGAGCAAGAAGTCTTCCATGCATCACAATGACAGTCACAGCCATGACCCACATACACACAATTTCCCCCTCGACTTACCCGCTCGACGCTCAGCAGCTTCTCCTCGTACACCTGCCGCAAGCTGGGCGACATGGGAGGTGTCAGATTGTTGCTGCTGCTGCTGCTGTTGGCGGCCTCCACGCCCGCCGACAAAGACAACACCGGCGAAGGCTTCCCCTTGCCTCCTTCCTTCCCCCCCTTCTCCGTCCCTTCCTCCGGTGGTGCGCTGCTGGCATCGCCTTCTCCGTGCGCCAGCAGCTTTGGGACTGGGCTTCCAAAGCTCTTGCCACCCATCTCTCCCTCCCCACCACTTCCACCTTCCCTGATACTATTACTCCTCACCGATCCCTGCCCCGCCTCCGCCATGGTTCGCATCATCTGGTTCATGCTCGCTTCCGCCTCCCGCAACCGGCTCTCCAAGGCGGACTGCTCTTCCATTGCTCGGACCACGGCTGCTTCCTCCTCGGCAAGCCGCGTCGCCAGCTCATCGTTCCGCATGGACAAATAGGCGTTCTCATCATTCTTCTCCCCCAGCACGGCCCGGAGGCGGCTCAGCTCTCCTTCCAGGGGGGAGAGAAGGTTGTCCTTCTCGTTGTAGGCACGCACGACAGAAATCGAACCTGATGACATTAGCGCGGCTCGTCCCTCCTCTGCTTGGACAAGCGCAGCAGAAACAGCAGCTCCTTCCCTTAGTTCGGCCTCTGCGAGAGCGTCGATCGGCTCCGTAGCCGCCTGCGTACCGTCCTCGACGACACTGATAGAAGGAGGAGCGACACCATCAGCTCCCTCCACAGGCACAAGCACTGGCGAGAAAGCAGATATGTCCTCCCCCTTCTCCACTGCCGGCATCGGCGCCATGGACGAGTTTGGTACAACCAAGACTGCCACCGCCGTCGCATCGCTCACGGCCACCAATTCTCCCTCCACCCCTCCTTCTGCACCGTTCCCTCCTCCTCCTCCCGCCAGCAAGAGCGCCTTCAGCTGCGAGATTTCCGCCAAGGCCCGGGTCAGCAACAGCTGCAGCTCGTACGCGCTCATTTCCTCGTTCCGCACCGCATGATTTTTCACCTTCTTCGCCCGCTCCCCAAACCTCAACGTGCTGATACTCTCTTGAGAATGGCTCAACTCAGGAGCACAACAAATAATGAGGCAGGTCCTTGAATTCCCTCCTAGAGACTCGGTCAAAATCCGAGTCAGCTTAGCATCCCTGTAGGGGACGTGAGGCTTCCCGTCGGCCAGCGCAGAAATGACCATGCCGAGGGTAGTGAGGGAACGATTGATATTCTTGGCTTCTTCCAACCGCAGGCCCAATGCCCCTGTCTTGGCGATGCGTTCGGACCCCGCCAGGTCCACCAGTGTAAGTTTACCCCGTCGGATGTGGAGGGTCTCAGTATTCTTCTGCGTGACCGTCAGCAACAACAGGGCATGCGAGCGGGAACTCTCCTCGTTCATCCGCGTCGCGGCCGTCATCCTTCCCAGTTGCCCCGCCTCAATCACCTTGAGAATCTCCGCCTGGCTTTGCACAAACACCTCGGTAGCCCCCGTGACCGCCACTCCGCCCTGTGGGTCATCGCGCAGCTTCAAATCCGCCCCATTCTCCGTGTCCAGCAGATCTCGCACCTTCTCGCAATACACCTCCACATACGACACCTTGAACGTGAATTCAATCGTGTCTTGGAACTCGGCGACCATGGCAAACAGGTCGTCCACCGCCCGGGGAATCACGCCCACGCCGCCCGTCCGCGGGGTACGAGGGGTGGGAAGAACGGGAGGAAGACTGGAGCCGCTGATGTTGCCGAACGACGTGTCCATTTCAAACTCGGGCCGCCCCATCATGGTGTGGGTTTTGCCGCTGTGATAAAGGAAAGGAGGGGAGGGAGGGGAGAGGGGGAAAAGTGAGATGGTGATGACATAGAGAAGTGAGATAGACACAAATCACCACCCTCCCTCCCTCCCGCCCTCCGAGGTTTAAACTAACCTGCCCGTTTGCCCGTAGGCCAGCAATGTGCCATTGAACCCGTCGAGGAGCCCGAGCACCACGTGCCGTACCGAGTCGTAGACATCGGCCTGCGTGGTCTGCGAATCGAAGACACGGTCAAAGCCAAAGTCCAGGGCACGCTCTGGCGTATTAACCTGCACGGCACCCTGCTTATCCACGGCCTTGTACCACTCGAACGGGTCCTTTTCGCGCGCCGGTCGGAAGCGGCACACCACTTGGATGGATTGAGACATGGACCGCTCCGGCGCCTGCTGCGAAGACGACGAGGCGGCCGTGGGTGACCGGACGGGCATGGGACGGGAAATGGCGCTGGCGGAAAAAGAGACCTTGTCCTTGCCGATGTCCATTCGTTGCTGGGGCTGATGCGTGGGCGTGGACGTGCGTAGGGGCGTGGGAGTGGTAGGCGCCGAGGAAGTAGAGGAGGAGTCCCTTGGGGGTCTTTCCGTGGCCAGAAAGCTCTTGCGATGTGACCCAGTCGTGGGCATGCCAGGAGAAGGCGACCGCCGCGGCTTGGCAGGGGTGAACGCCATGGGCTCCTTTTGTTGTATGGTGTACGTGTGGGGTGTTGATTGAGTTGTAAGTACCGGAATGGGAAGAGCTGCTCGTTCAGAGCTGAGAGAGCGATGTCCAAGCCGGGCGGGGAATTGGTTGGAGGGGAAAGGGCAGATAAGACGCCGCGCCAGGGAGTGGACAGGACACTCTGTACAAGGACTAGGCAGAGGGCGTCCTGCTGCTTGTCCTAGTGTGTCTGTGGTGTGTGTGAGGGTGAAGTAAAGAGTAGCAGAGAGCCGAGGCCAAAACGGCCAATCGATTTCAAAATGCTCGCTCGCGCCATTTTTCTCACCATCATCATCATCATCATCACAATTTAACCAACACGCGCTGAACTCACACCTACCCCACCATCACACCCTTGCACGCCATACAGGCGCGGCGTTCGACCAGGACAACATCTCCGCAATCATGTCCCTGTTGGCCACGGTTTGCCGGCGGACAAGCAGGTAAGAAAACGCAGCACGATGATGATGATACTCTGGCCTCCCTCCATCATTCCCTCCATCATTGAGACCCCCCTGTACACCTACGTACTGCCACGCCGTACCAACAGCCCGAGAGGCAAGGACCCTGTCATTGGGTGTTTTCGCCAGCAATGCGGCGCCATTGGGTATTTTCGCCAGCAATGCGGCGCCTGCCGTCTGTATTCCCCTTCCCGTTTTTACAGAGCACCTCTCCCCTTTCCTTCCCTCACCTTATCTCCCCCGCACCCTACAGCCTTGTCCTCCTCCGCCCTTAGCTTACTAAACCACTTGTTTCTCTTCCCATCCACTCTACAGCTCCGCCACCCTCGCCCCATCGACCGCCACCACCCGCGCCATGTCCAAGAAGCGGGCCGTGAACGTGGTGCTGCTCGAAGACCTGGCCCTGCGAGGCTTCGCGGGGGAAGAAGTGGCGGTCAAGCCGGGGTACGCGCGCAATTTTCTCATTCCAGGCCGCAAGGCGGTGTATGCCACGGCCGACAACAAGGCGCAGCACGTGGTGGCCCGTTCGGACGAGGAACGGGGGCTCTTGGAAGAACGCCGGGATTTCGTGCAGTTTAAGGCACGGGCGACGCATAGGGCATTGACGTTTACCCGTAAGGTTACGTTGGATGGGACGAGTTTGGAGCAGCCTTTGACTAAGGCAGAGCTGGCAGCGGCGGTCCGGAAGCAGTTGAAACGACGGGTGGAAGAGACGGACATTCGCTTGCCCCGAGGGACGGAAGTAAAGGTGTTGGGGGATTTGGAGATCAAGGTGGAGGTGGGGGTGCCGCAATTGTTGTTGATGCAAGAGCAGCAGCAGCAGCAGCAAGAAGGGGGGGCGGCGACGGCGGCTGGAGAGAAGAAGGGGGGGATCAAGGAGAAGAGGGAGGCTGTGTCGGTGAAGGTGACGATTCAGAAGGATGAGACAAAGCGGGATAGGAGAGTAAGTGGTGGGACAGACGCAGAGGGGGGAGGGAAGCCGACGGAGTAGAGTGTAGGAGAGAGAGAGGGTTGGACAAAAATAAATGAATAGCATTATTAGATAGAGGTCAAATGTTGCATTCGCGTGACATGCTTTCTTTTATTTCATTGTATCACCAATTTACACCATATTTCCTTTCTTTTCTAAATGACCACCCCTCCATTCCCCTCCAGCCGGCTCTCAGCGCCGGCGGGTGTCGCCCGATGCCGCAAAACCTGCTCAAGGGTATCAATCAAAATCTGCGTCGTCCTTTCTAAAGCCACCTGTGACGCCAACAAATAAACCACATTCCCCAACGGCCTAGCATACACGCCCGCACGCTTCAAATCCTGGACAACATGCGCCGATGCCGTGGAGCCATACCCTCCCCCCTGCCCTCCCTCCCCCTCCTCCAGCTCTACTGCTAGTACCGTGCCCAGGGCGACGGCCCGCCGGACCCCATCGATTTGGGAGAGCGCGGCTACTTGACCTTCATAATACACACAACGATGACTGCTGCTGCTGCTGCTGCTGCTGCTGTTGCTGTGCTGCTGCTGGTCACGGTCTGCGTGCATGGCCTCATAGGCTTCCAAGGCCCGCACAGCAGCAGCACACGCAAGAGGGTTCGCGGTATAAGAATGCCCATGCAAAAGAGCATCCGACTTCGCCGGTCCATGAAACGCCTTAAAAATAGCCTCAGTGGTCAGGGTGAGGGCAAGGGGGAGGTACCCCCCCGTAAGCGTCTTTCCATAACAGGCAATATCAGGAGTGACACCCAAGAGCTCCGCCGCCGAAGCACACCCCAACCGGTGCAACCCACTCGCCACCTCATCAAACACAACAGGGAGGCCCCTTGCCCTACCCTCCAAGGTGAGCAAACGCTGAAAAAGCGGGTCCACCAGAATCATGCCCGCCGCGCCCATCAAGACAGGCTCTAACAATACCGCCCCTAATCGCCGCCGCCTTTGCCCTCCTGCTCCTTCTTCCTCTGCTTCAAAAGCATCCATTTGTACTTGGATGGCCCGTCGGTACATGTCGGCCGCCTCAGACGTCTCTCGCGCGGGCAGGTCCAGGAGGGTTGCCATGCCTCCCGGGAAGGACAGCACCCGCACACCCATGGAGGAGGAGGAGTAGGAAGAGGATGAGGAGGAGGCAGCAACGATCTCGGGGGGCACCTCCACCTGTAATTGGCCTTGCACGTAGCCTATGGTGGGGACGGCGAGGGAGAGGGTACGTGGTTGGTACCAGGGGTGCTGGCCTGTATTGAAGACAGTGGGAGCAGCAGCGTCCATGCACCCGAGCGTGTCCCCGTGATAGCAATCCCGTTGGGTCACCACCGCCACCTGTATCCCTTCCTCCCCCTCCCCTCCCTCTTCAGAGGCAGAGGAAGAGGCTTTTTTAAGGGCCATTTTGACCGCAATCTCCATAGCCGTCGACCCATTATCACTAAAAAACACCCGCTTCGCCCACCCCTTCCCCGGGCCCGCCAACATCAGCTCCGCCAAACGCAGCGCCGGCTCGTGCACATTCCCCGGAAATATAACATGACCATACCGCCCTGCTGCTGCTCCTATCGCTAGCGCCACGTCGGCTCGACCATGCCCCAACCCTTGGGTCCACCAGGAGGCACAGGCGTCAATCAAACGCCGCGAAAAGCAGCCGTCCTCCCCTCCCTCCCCCTCCCCGTTGCCCTCCTTCTCCTTCTCAATGAGACTATAATGATCCCCATAAGCCGAGTCCACCACATGTAAATGCTTGCTGTTCAAGCCACGATGTTGGGTGAAAGGGTACCAAAACACCTCAGCGGCCATGTCAGGCATGGCCCGCAAACGCTGCACGCGGGCTTGCTCCCTCTCGACCAATACGCTCAATAACTGCCGAAAAGGCTCTTCGTTCTTTTGGTACCAAGCTGCTAGAGCATCGTCGTCCCCATTCGTGGCATCGGTGGTAGTAGACGAGAAAGAGGAGGAGGAGGAAGTTGGGTACGGCGGCAAGGGGGGCAAGGAGACGACGGGGAGAGTGGGGTGGCCCAGCGTGACATTGATGTATGTACGGACAGCCGAGGCATTGTCGAGGTGGTCAGGCGAGTCCAGGATAGCAATGGCGTGCACGTCGTAGCCCCGGGAGTAGAGTGATTCATAGGCTGCTAGCGTGGTAGAGATGCCTCCCAACCTCCCGTCCCCGACCAAGAGCACCGGCAGACGCAATGGACGGTACAAATCCGCCTGTGTTTGGAGAGCAGAAGACGGCCCGGGGCTAAGGACGCCGCCAGCCGTCTCCACGAGGGTGATTCCGCGTGCTTGTGACTCTTTTCCGCCCTCCTCCTCCTCCGTCTCTTGCCCTTGCTGCAGGTGGGCTTGCAGCTTTGCCAACAGGTCTTCCCCTGTCACTGTTTTTACTTCCTTGGCCGCCGCCAGGTGCGGAGAGATGGGCGTGCTCCAGCTATATAGCGTATGGCAGCGCACCTCCTTCGGGGCGTAGCGCTGTACAAAGGTCCCGTCGTGGACGTCTCCAGTCTGCAGGGGCTTTATGTACGTCGCTTGCCGCCTTGGAGGGCCGGCCAGGGCCGCGCGCAGCAATCCCGCCGACACCACCGTCTTGCCCACGTCCGTGTTAGCCCCAAATATCTGAAAGATGGTCGAATGCATGGCTTCAGGCGTGGTGGTGGTGTGCTCTAGATGTCTGAGCAAGCGGGAGAGCGAGGCAAGAGGTTGAATTGCTGTGTAGCTAGCGGTCGGAATGCTGAGTCAACTGCGCACCAAAAGCAGCCGTGCCCGGTGCTTGACGCTCTTGACACCACCGTGCCTGTGTAGTGGTCGTGGGGTGAATCAAAAGTGAGTTGGTGCCGTGTGCGTGTGGATTATTGTTTTGGACTCGCTCAGGGTTGTGGAGAGGAGTGGGAGGTTGGCCTCTCTTCCTGCTTGCTTGCTTGCCCTTTTACATTGCGCATTTACTCGATCCTGACACGACCACACATTTACAGGTATGCTCAAGCTCGCAACGAGGGGCAGGTGAGCGCTGGGGTGGCGACCGAGCAAGGCGCCCGCGAGCGGCGGGGAATGGGCAAGCTCTCCTACTTCGTGCTGCTCCTCTTGGTGGCCTGTCCAGCCCTGCTTCCAGTCCGTTTTGAAGGCTCGTCTCGTGTTGCCCCTTATGCTGCTGCTAGTAAGGTGGGAGAGGGGGACGGAGGCTTTGGCACGAGGCCTCCGCCAGCTTCGGTCTCGCCTTCATCCGGGGGCATCGAGAGTGGGGGGGAGGGCGAGGAGGAAGACGAGGACGACGATGAGCACACCGCTTGGCTGTCATCGGACCTGAGCTCCACCCCTAGCATGTCTTTGTCGCAGTTTCCTGCTCCGCTGCGCGATGGTGACGCTGTTGACGAGCAGCAGGAAGTAGGGGGGGAGGCGAATGAGGAGGAGCAGCACGAGCCGGAGGAGGACGTCCAAGAAGAGGAGGAGGACGACGACAGCCTCGAGGTCCTCCTTTCCGCCCCTGTGCTCGAAGATAAACGTGCGCAAAGCAGCTGGGTGCACCGATTTTGCCGTACCCCTGGCCACGAGTTCTTCTGTGCTGTCCCTGCATCGTTTCTGGCGGAGGAGTTCAACTGGTTGGGCCTTCCTTCCGACCTGGCCGCCATCGATTTATTGCTTGGCAACGTCGTCTACAAAGGCAACAAAAAGGCCAAGGACCAAAACTATCGACCACCACTGCCGCCGCTACCGTGGAACGAAGCAGCTGCTCGACGGATGTATGGACTTATTCATGCTCGGTTTATTGTGACACAGAAAGGCCTAAATGCCATGAGAGAGAAATATGAGCAGGCACACTTCGGTCGCTGTCCCCGCCTGGCCTGCGATGGGCAAGCCCTCCTACCTGTAGGTATTCGAGACGGGGAGGAGGAGGAGGAAGAGGAAGAGGAAGAGAAAGGGCGCACAGGAGGCGTCAATGTCTTTTGCCCGCGTTGTCGAGTGCTTTATCGGCCCGCTGACCATTACCACCAGCAGCTAAACGGGGCTTATTGGGGCACCAGCTTTGCGCATCTGTTCATGTTGGCCTTTCCTGACCTGTATCCTGCTCCGGCTTTGAAGGAGGAGTCAACGGTGGGGGTTAGTGCCAGCAGCAGCAGCAGCAGCAGCAGCAGCAGCAGCAGCAGCAGCAGCAGCAGAGGGGAGAAGGACGTGTACGTGCCGCGGGTGTTTGGCTTTCGTGTGGAAGAGAAGGAGGAAGGAGGGAGGGAGAGACCGCAGCGCAGGCAACAGCAGGCTGGAAGAGCAGACCCGACAGCTGCACCGCTCCACTTCCCCATCAAGCTTATGTCACACGACCAAACGCCTCTACCAATAAGCAGGAACAAGAGGGTCGTCGTCAAGACGAAGCTGAGCTTTTGGGAGATCAGTCATTTATGGCCCTGGCGCCGGAGGAGGGAGGGAAGGGGGAGGAGAAGACGCTGAGTACGAAGGTGTATGCGATGTAAGTTAAATGTGAAAAGGAAATCAGAAGAAAGTGAGCAAGTAAATGGAACTTGAGAATATTCAGAGCTCTTTTTATTTTTCAAACATAGCTTGTTGTTTGTTTGCTTGTATTGACTTTCTCATTTTCTCAATTTTCATTCATTTCGCTCTCTCGCTACGACGTGGGTTCGTGCGTCGGGCTGCGTGGTCTATTGTTTTGGTTATTATTATTATTCAAATGATGATGAAGCTGGTACAGAAACGACTGATTCCCACCATCAGCGCCACTCCCAATTCCATCCAATTGAGCGGCCAATCGCCTCGTTTTATTATTTCGCTCTAAAGCCTCTTCTAAGCATGCCTGTGTCACGGCACCTAGCCCCGCTCGGACTGCTAGGAGCGCCGCTTCATTGATGACGTTGCTTAGCTCCGCGCCCGAGAACCCCTTGGAGCAGCGGGCGATTTTGGTTAGGTCCACCGCGGCGGAGAGGCGGATGTTGCGGGAATGCACGTCGAGGATGGCGCGTCGGCCCCTTGTATCGGGGAGGCCAACGGCAATATGTCGATCAAAACGCCCAGGACGAATCAAGGCAGAGTCGATGACCTCTGGTCTATTCGTGGCTGCAATGACAAGCACGCAATTCTCCCCTCCTTCAAACCCATCCATTTCACACAACAGCTGATTGAGGGTCTGTTCCCGCTCATCGTTCGACGAAAAAGAACCTCGGGCCTTTGCCAAGGCGTCCAGCTCGTCAATAAAAATGATACAAGGAGCATTAACCCTCCCCCGCTGGAACAAATCACGCACACGTGCTGCTCCTCTCCCTACGAGCATTTCCACAAAATCACTTGCTGAGCAACTTATAAACGAGACACCAGCCTCGTTCGCGACCGCCCTCGCAAGGAGGGTCTTCCCCGTCCCTGGCGCTCCACTAAGCAGAATTCCTTTTGGAAGTCGCGCACCGATGGCGTCGTAACGAGTGCTATCTCGCAGAAACTCAACGACTTCCAACAGCTCCAATTTTGCCGCATCGATCCCTGCCACATCCTTAAAAGTGACCAGCCGCTTCTTCTGATTTTGCTTGGCGCCCTTTTGTTCCTTCCCCACGCTATCGTTGGGATTATAAAGCTTGTTCATCATGTTGTACACCAAAGCAAGGTACAAAAACGGAGCGAGCGTCAGCAGCAGGGTCACGATGCGCCGCCCCCACGACGGAGTGGCGGTCCCAAACTGCACACCATTCTTTAGCAGCATCTCCACGATCCATTGCCTGTCCAAGTGAGGAATGACAAAGGTCCGGTAGGTCTGAGGCCGGGCGAGTTGCACGGCAGCAACAGCGCCGGCGGCACCCGCAGCCGCAGCAGTGGATTTCATCTGCACCTCGAACCGGTCTTGACTCATCAATACCCTTGCCAGCTTCCCCTCTTGGGCGTGCTTTAGAAACTCGGAGAAGGGCAGCGAGACGGGAGCGCGGGGCCATAGGGCTTTGAAGAGGTGCAGCAGCATTGGTGGCAAGGAGGAATACATCCAGCCTCGGGAAGAGGAAGAGGACGACGAGGACGAAGGAGGGGAAGACGAAGGGAGAGATAGCCCGGGCCCGGGGGGCATGGCGGCCGCCATTGGACGCTGGGCAGGGAGTGCTAGTACGGAGATGCAGGAGCGAGCTACGTAGGTCGGCTGGGGTGTGGTGGTGGCGTAGGTGCTATTGTAGTACAGCTAGACAGCTGGGAGCTGGGCTGTGTGGTGGCGTTGGGGAAGGGGAGGCGAGAATGTGAGAGATCGAGCGGGGTGTAGGAGCAACAATAATGAGAATGAATGTGTGTGCATGGCTGTGATGCGGTGTGTGCAGCAGCAGGAGCAGCAGCAGCAGCAGCAGCAGCACGGAACGCCAAGCTTGAAGCAAAGTGCTTGATGATGATCATCACATCTGAATGGGATCACTTTTCCCTCTGCTGGCTTGGATACCTTTGCTAGCTTCTCTTGCTCCCCTTTTCCTTTTCCTCGTACTGTTGTCATTGTACGTCGCATGGTACACACACACACAAGCACATCCATGGCCAAAGGGCAGCAGTGTATCAAGGTGTGAGTGAAGAAGCCCGTCGACGGTCTTTCAGCGCTCCGCTCAACGGATTCATCGCAAAACGGCTTGCCCATATTGTGTGTAACGCATGTCCCACCCCTTGTGTTGACGACAAGCAACCCCGCTGCTAAGGGCGAAACCGATTCATCGAGCCCACGCCGGCCGACACCCCGAGAGGGGCTGGGGCTGCGCGCAAATTTTCACAGCGCAGCACTTTCCTCCCACGTGCTGCTTCTTCTTGCAGGGCGGGGCGACATCACACACACGAAGCCCAACGGCTCAAACAACACATGGCATGCTCGTTCGCTGCACGTTTTTGATTGACTACAGGGTGGGGGTGCACGTGGACCCACAAGACGCCGCATCATGACCGACTCCATCAAGCAGCAGCAGCAGTGCTGGGCGCCTCTGTCTGGCCTTGACGTCCACAAGCAGCCTCACAATATTTGGCCCATGCGCACCCATCTCAAGAACAGGGCCAGGACAATTGGCCACCAGCAGAATTTTATACCCACACGCCCATCATCACGCCATAACACACACACATGTCACAGCCCAAGGACGCCCACGCCTTTGCATCATCATCAACAACATCATCATCGTCGTCCCACCAGCAGCAGCACCAGCAGCAGTGGCAGCCGCAGCACCAGCACCCATCCCCACCACCGCCCACGGGAGCTCCCCTCCGTTATCAGCGTAAGAAGTGACCTACCAGAGGACCACAGCCTTGGACACCACACCACAAGACTACCACCATGCGACCCTTGTCTCTTGGCAGCGCGGCCGTCCTGGCCCTCGTCTCCTCCACCCAGCTTTGGACGGGTGTCGGGGCGCAGCCCGGCTGGGGTTGGGAAGCACAATGCATCGGGCAATGGCTGCAGTGCGGCGGCCTGAACTACTGGGGTCCCACCAACTGTTGTGAGGGCCATCAATGCGAGTACGTGAACGACTACTGGTGGCAGTGCAACCCCACCGAGGCAGCACCGGTGAGGCCCGTGGCCCCCGCTGCGCCAGCCGCCCCCGTCGTCAGGCCCACCACTCACCCCGTGCCTACTACACCCGTCTCTCCGCCCTCTACAGTGGTACCAACCACCCCAGCAGCCCCACCCGCCGTAGTGCCGCCAGTGACACCAGCAACGCCAGCTACGCCAGCCGTCACCCCCCTGCCAGTAGCACCCGTCGCTGCCCCCGACACGCCCGCCGT